>Ga0315280_10000465_pt1 | contig 75394 bp, 84 predicted proteins | sample YL17G06_40_MG_FD_203697 | JGI IMG/M metagenome (GOLD analysis project Ga0315280, IMG submission 203697) | Sediment microbial communities from Yellowstone Lake, YNP, Wyoming, USA - YL17G06_40 | ecosystem: Environmental > Aquatic > Freshwater > Lake > Sediment | place: USA: Wyoming | collected... | reverse complement strand
GACCATTCTTGACGAAATACCGGGAATCGGAGCGAACCTCGGAGATAGAATTCGAAGAGATCAAACTTGCATTGGCTGAGAGAGATCTTAGGTTCCAAGAGGCTGATCCCAATAGGTAGAAACAAAAGGGAGTGCGTTGTATTCCTGCTTTGAATGGTGACTGTCCACGAGCGTTAGTGTAGAGTTACTTTACACGGGATACACTAGCCGTGAACCAGTAGGACGATTCCCAGAACTCGGCTTCAGAATTCGGGTCAATGTCGGAAGTGTTAGCCTCGGCACCACTCTTTACATTCCAAGAATAGATTGTGAGGTTAACTTGTACTCTGCTGGATGATCCAACGTATCTTCCGATCAGTCAGCTTAACCATAAACCGTCTGAAGCGGGTAATGAAATTATTTCGGGAAACGAGACTATGGGATGAGCTGCAATACCCTTTCCTAGATAGTTTTGCCAATGGACAATCTGAGGGACCACGCGCTGGCAGTCGCGCCTGTTTCCTTAAGGACGGGTTCCACAATAGCAGTTGATGACATCGCTGGCGGGATGCTGAGACCGACAACCCTATGTAGCGATCACTTCGCTGGAACTAGGGTGTGAGTGTGCGAATCAACATCATTCACATGGGGTTCCTTTACAGCGGTGGAGGAGAACGAGTTGTCCTCGAACAGACGCAGCGTCTTCGTGAGCGCGGCCACAACGTAAAGCTTTTCAGCCCTATAATCCGATGGCAAAAGTCCTTTCCTGAGAGGCTGAAAGAAGTTCAACCTGAAAGAATTGTGCCGCCTTTTCCTCTCCCCTTCCCGTTCCGTGAAGCTTCAGCTATGATAGCTTCAGCGGTTCTCCCATTCCGATCTGACGAGATTGCTGATTGTGATGTTCTCCTTTGCCACTCGCAACCGAGTATGTGGATCGGACATCGAATCAAACAGCAGTCAGGAACGCCATACGTTGGTTACTTGCATCAGCTAACCACGTTTATTCATAAACGGCCCGAAGCAGCTGGGAACTGGGCAACCAAAGGCGACTTCTTAATGCTCGACGGCTTGCTCGGACTCTTCGGGCGGCGCGTGGCAAGACTACTTGACAGGCTATGCCACCGGAACGCTAATCGTTTACTCTTCAATAGTAACTGGACAAGATCGCTTTTCGAGAAAGAGTACGGCCTAACTGGCGATGTCTGTTACCCTGGACTCAACTTCATGCCAAAACATGACGTAGCATCTGTGCGCTTGAATAGGATCATCACTGCAAGCCGCCATTATCCTTGGAAACGGATAGACCTCGCCTTCCAAGTCCTGAAGCAATTGAGTGAGCCTGTTCCTGAAATGGTTGTTGCCGGAGAATCTACCCCGCACACTGTAATGCTGAGGCAGATTGCGAAGAATCTGGGAGTGGCAGACAAGGTAAAGTTTAGCGGATTCGTCTCAGACGAGCAACTTTCCTTGCTGTATTCAAGTTCCTTGGCATACGTTCAACCGAGTATCTATGAACCTTTTGGGCTCGGCCCACTTGAGGCGCAATCCTGTGGAACACCCGCAGTCGTATGGGGCGACGCCGGAGTGAAGGAAACAGTTCTTGATGGAGAAACCGGTTTCCACGCGCAACCCTACGACGTAACAGACTTTGCAAGCAAATTACGGCTCATCCTTACGGACAAGTCAAGATGGGAAAAGATGTCCATGCAAGCGCGAACTTGGGCCAGTTCTTTCACTTGGGATGCGCACATCGACCTCTTGGAAGGTGTCCTCGATGAGGAAAGAAGATGAACGCTTCATCCTGAATCTAGGTTGTGGAGAACAGGGTTTCGGTGATGTCCGAATGGATTTTGCTGTTACTCCTGCATCAAACCTGATTGCTGACGCCCAGCATCTCCCATTTCGGGACGACGTTTTTACCGATGTCTATGAACGGAATCTCTTGGAGCATTTACCTAACCCAGCTCAGCATTTGCAAGATGTCAAACGTGTTATGAGGACGGGCGGCGTACTGACATTGATCACTGACAATGCTGCATGTCTCAAGTACTATGTGCTTCGAACTCATATGGGCGGGTACCGTAAGCATGGCGGCAAAGATCTTCACTACGCTCTCTTCACAGCAGAACATATCAAAAACCTGTTCGAATACGTTGGGTTAACGGTTGATAAGGTCAAGTACATTGACACGGATTATTTCACGCGCTTCTTCGACTGGGCAGTGCGAATGTTCGTTCCATCATTGTCGTATCCTCGAATCGAAGCGCAAGCTAGAAAACCTTGAATATTACAGAGGACAACCTGTTGAAACCCCGAAGAATGATTGTCGGACTGGTGACATGACTGACCCCTCCCCGAATGCATTGCGCTTCACAGTCCCGCTGGATAAATAGATGGGGAGCGCATCTGCGCTAGACTCGGTGGCCTATTTATCCAGCGAGACGAACGTCCCTTGGCGTCGCGACTCATCGCTTCAACCGCCAGCCAGGCACCTCAGTAGAAGGATGAAAGAATGAAAATCAGAGTTGAAATCGACTTTAGCTGGTACCGGCGAAGATTCACAGCCGCGGTGCATAGGAACCCTTGGATATTCCTGTTCCTTGCATTTCTGTTCGCCGCGCACATGATTCAAATTGCTTTTCCTTCGGATGGCTCAATGATATTTGATGAGGCTCATTATGTTCCGGCAAGCGTGGCGACTCTTGATGGCATCGCGGCGAACGCCGAGCATCCACCCTTACCTAAAATCATCGGTGCAATCGGCATCGCGCTACTCGGCAACAACTGGTTTGGTTGGCGCTTTCCGCAAGTTCTCATGCAAATCGCCGCTCTGTACATCTTCTACCTGATTGCTCGCAGGTTGCTTGGTGACCCTTGGGCGTTGGGCGCAACGATGCTGCTCGGGCTGGACACTGTCTTTTTCATCCATGGCGGTGCACTGCTCATCGACATGCCAGCCTTCCTGTTCTCTTTCCTCGCGATAGAACTCTACTTCAGGAAGCACTATTGGCTGTCCGCGGGCAGCATGGGCCTAGCATTTCTGGCACGTGAGATGAGCATATTCTACTTCCTTGCGTTAGCGGTCTACCATCTAGGAGCGAATTGGAATTGGAAGTCGTTGAAGGCCATGAAGCCCGCGTTTAAACTTGGCGTAAAATACACGTTCTTGGCTCTGATGATTTTTGGGAGCACGCTTTGGGCCTACGATCTACATTATCAGCCGCCTATGTCCACAAGCGTGACCAACTACGTTAATGCGAATATTGTTCTAGGACCAAACGGGACCGCTCTCACCACAGTCTACATGACGATCCAGAGCACGAGCAAAGATGTCATATGGAATCCCATACAGCATGTGGAATTCATCTACCGCTATCATGGACCACAGGGCATGAATTTCATCAACGAGACGTACGCGCCTTACCTGTACGCCTGGAATTGGGTACTGCCAGTAGATGTTGCTTCAAACCTGCAGGTTGCGTTCGATCCTTTCAATTCTCCGACATACTTTCGGGTGGATGTGACTGTCTCCAAGGGTGCCACTGTGACGCACTATATTCCGATTTGGTATCGGGCACAAGCGAATTTGGCGTTGTGGTATGGGATATGGCCTGGTATCGTTGGATTGGCGTGGGCTTTCAAACGGAGAAAGCAAAGGCTGACCGCGCTTTTCTTGGCAGTCGGTATTGTGGGTAACTTCACGCCCTGGCTCGCTCTCAGCGTGCTGGTGAGAAGGATCGGTTTCAATTATTACATGATTTACACGTTGCCGTTCGTTGCGTTAGCTTTGGCGTTCATGTGGAAGCAGTTGCCAGAAAGGTACGGCAAGAAAGTGCTTGCACTAAACGTGATAGCCGCGTTGGCGTTCTTCTTGTACTTCTTCCCTGTCCACCCCATGCCGTGAAAGTGCCTGGCGTCGCTGTAGAGTTTGGAGATCTCATAGGCATCTAACTCCAAACCAATTGACGGACAATTTCGCGCCATAATCTACCCAGAATAAAGTCCGAAGTCGTAAATTGTAAAGTTTCTCCTCAAAACATCCTAATTCGAAAGAAATCACTGTCCAAATGCGCCAATGAAGCTATTATAGCTTCAGCGGCTCCAAGTCAGTTGAATTAGCGGAGCTTGAGTAGGCTGAAAATCAGCTTCACAATTGAAGTTCACCTGCCCAAGCTTCCGCGCACTAGAGTCCGCATCAGACGCTCGCGGGTTCTTGTCCCATTAACGCTTCTCTTGGTCTTGTTTTCCATAGCAAACTCTGGGGGGCCAGTGTTATGGGATCATGTTCTGCCGAGGGCCTTCCCGATTCCGATCCCTGCTCATGCTGATTCTTCTGTAGGTGGAAGTGCTCCTGAGCAGAGTACCGTAGATCCCGCTGGAGTGGTTTATTCTCCGCATCCCTTGGATGCTTCGAGCACGGGCACCTTTACAACAACAACCACAAGCGGCACCACGACCTACACGTCGACCGAATCAACGACCCTTACCACAACGAGCACAATCGAGACGGTTACCAGTACATCAGGAACGACGACGATTACGACGACCAGCCCAACCCAGACGACTACAACCACTTCGACTTCGGGCACAACTACATTTACTACCACAAGTCCCACGACGACACTTGCTACGACTAGTACGAGTGGGACTACGACTTTCACAAGCACTCCATCGGGCACATTCACAACTACTAGCACAAGCGGAACCACAACGATAACCTCAGCTTCCGGTACGACAACCTTTACAACCATAACCCCAACCACTTCGCAGACAATGACCGGCACCAGCGGAACTACCACCTTTACTACGACGACTCCGACTACGTCTCAAGTCACAGCGAGCACTTCTGGTACGACCACTTTTACGACCACAACTCCGACGACGAGTCAACTTACGACATCTACCTTGGGAACCAGCACGTTTACTGCAACTTCCCCCGCCACAACGTTTGTGACGACCTCAAGCAGTGGGACGACGACCTTTTCGGCAACGGAGTCTGGCACCTTCACGGAGACCTCGACATCCGGTACGACAACCATCACGTCCACTTCTGGTACGACCACATTCGCAACAGCTACACCCACGTCAACGCAGACTACTACTAGCACCTCAGGGACAACCACAGATACGACAACCAGTCCCACCCAGACAACTACGACAACTTCAACATCAGGAACTACGAGCATCACAGAAACTTCATCCAGCACAGCCACGACCACCACGACTTCAGGATCAACAACTTTCACAACGACTAGCCCAACTGAAACAACTACCCAGACTTCGACTTCAGGCACAACCACGCAGACCATCACTTCTACGGTCGACACGACCACTACCAGCACTTCGGGCACGATCACGATTACGACAACGAGCCCAATTCAGACAACTACAACAACTTCCACGTCGGACACTACGACATTTACCACAACCTCACCGATTATCTCTCAGCTCACGACGAGCACCTCTGGTACGACCACTTTTACGACCACAACTCCCACGGCCACTCAGCTTACGACCTCCACGTCGGATACTACGACTATCAGTACGACCTCTCCAACGGCGACTTTTAGCACTACGTCCATGAGTGGATCAACCACTTTTACGGTCACGGATTCTGGGACTTTCACGACTACGACTACGAGTGGGACGACAACCGACACTACAACTTCGACTTCTGATACTACGACTTTCACGACGACTACGCCGACTACGTCTCAGCTTACAACTTCGACCTCTGGCACGAAGACGTTTACTACTACGACCGCAACCACTACCCGGCCGACGACGTCAACCAGTGACACAACAACATTCACAACCACTTCGCCTGCAACAACTTTTCTCACAACAACCATCAGTGGCACTACAACGTTCACCGTGACGGAGTCAGGCACCTTCGCAACCAGCACGACTTCTGGTACAACCACTGATACAACAACATCTGGCACCACCACATTCACAACTACTACGCCGACAACTTCTCAGGTCACGACTCTAATCTCGGGTACGACGACGATAACCACGACGTCACCAACTACGACATTCATAACGACAACAAGTAGCGGTACGACAACTTTCACATCGACTGAGTCGGGCACATTCACAACAACTACGACGAGCAGCTCGACCACGGAGACCTCAACTTCCGGCACAACCACCTTCATTACTACAACCCCAACAACTACGCAGATCACAACCTCCATTTCGGACACGACGATCATCACGACAACTTCCCCAACCACTACGTTTCAAACGACCGTTACTAGCGGAACTACAACCTTCTCAACAACGGGAAGCGGCACGTTCCCGACGACTACCACTAGTGGCACATCAACTTCAACTGGGGCGGCAACTAGCGGTACGACTACGTTTACCACAACGACACCCACTACCTCACAGATTACTACAAGTACCACTGGAACAACAACCTTCACGACCACTAGCCCAACACAAACAACTACGACTACAGAAACCTCCGAAACTACGACGATTACCATAACCAACTTTACAACAGCAACCACGACCACAACTTCCGGGACTACCACTTCGACCTATACTAGTGCGACAACCTCACAACTCACTACGACCATTTCGGGTACAACCAGCGAGACAATTCTTACCACTCCGACCACGACCACTACTGCCTATTCAGGTACGACGACACTTAACCCGTTCACCACGACTTCCACCTCCGGTACTACCACGATCTCGACATTCACAAGTATCTCAACGTCCGGGACGACCATCATCAATCCTTTGACGACCACCTCAACTTCAGGCACGACAGTCATAACGAGTACGACCACTACGACCAGTGGTACAACCACGATCGATACTTCTTCAGTAACAGGAACTTCGACCATTAACCCGTTAACGACTGAGTCAACTTCAGGAACATCAACAATCATTAGCACCACGACAACAACTTTTGGAACAATAACAATCACAACAAGTTCAGTGACCGGAACGATTACGATAAATCCGTTAACGACCACTTCAACTTCTGACACCACTACAATCACGAGTACGACTACCACGACGACTGGCACAACGACGATTACCACCAGTTCGATAACGGGAACGATAACGATTAATCCGCTTACCACAACTTCTAGCTCTGGAACCAGCACTCAGACAATCACAGGCACAACCACCACTTCATCAGGCACTTCGACATTAACGACTACGAGTAGTTCCGGTACGAGTACCCAGACTATTACGAGTTCCACGACTACCAGCGGCTCTAGCACGTTCACTACTACTAGCACTTCTGATATCAGCACCTCTGGTTCTTCCACTGCAACAATTACGATTGATTCTACAAGTTTTACTTGGTTCTCTACAACTACTTCTGCTGTTACGACTTCAACGCTGTCAACTCGTGGAACTAAAGGGACTGGAACAGCTACGACTTTCGTTTTCTCAACCGTCATACCCACCACAACAATTACTTATGTTTGGAGTGTCCCATTCAGTACGACAAGAACCGACACACAAACTTCCTCAGCGGTCGTGCAGACATCAACTACGTATGACACCGCAAGCTCCACTAGGATTAGAATGACGTGGTCAAGTTATGGTTGGACCACGAGCATATTCACTTCGACCACGACTTACGGTACAGCGACCACTTCCTCTGACACTACAACCTTCGCGACAACTACCCCTACCGAATCGAGCACATGGGCCTCAACGACAACGAGCGTTACGACTTCATTGACAACCTCTACGGCTCGAACACTTCGCAGTACAACAACGAGAGTAATCACCTTTACAACCAATACTTTGACAACAGACACGTGGACTTGGGCTATTCCTTGGAGTACGACTGAAACCGATGTGCAGACATTCACCACCTATTACAGAACTTCGACAACCACCACGAAAATAGGAGGGGCTTCGACTACAGTTGGTTTTCCTTGGACAAGCTACGGCTACTCTCGGATTAGCTCTACCTTTACGTCCATACAATCCGGTACTGTGACTACGACCACCACTTTCCCAATCACGATTAGTCCTCTCGCAACTACTACAACAACTACTTCCGCATCTAGTACGACCACGAGCGGTACAACTACTATTGCGACTACTAGCATTACAGGTACGCTTACGATTGATCCGCTTACGACTACGACTACTGCAAGCTCTGACACTACCACGATCACAACATCATCAACTTCAGGCACCACCACATCGACATCCACTGCGACGACAACAATCAGCTCTGAAACAACCACAATTACCAGTAGCACTACTTCTACGTCTGGGACATCGACACTAACCACCACGTCAACTTCGAGTACGAGTACCCTTGAGCCATTTACGACTACATCAACAGCGGGTACGACTACTATCACGAGCGCTACGACTTCGACTTCCGGGACGTCCACCTTGACTACCACGTCGACTTCGGGTTCGTCGACTCTTGAACCGTTCACGACCACTGACACGTCAGGAACCTCGACCATTACGAGTGATACGACTACAACTTCAGGAACGTCAACGCTGACCACCACTTCAACGTCTGATACGATTACGCTTCAGCCGTTCACGACGACATCGACCTCTGGTACTACCATAATTACATCCAGCACTACTTCGACTTCTGGTACGACCACCGTAACTAGCAGTACGACTTCGACTAGTGAGACGACAACCATCACGAGCACTACCACTAGCACTTCTGGAACAAGCACAGCTACGACAACTGTGCCGACTACAACCACGAGCACTTCGACTTCTGAGACGACGACTTTCACTACGACTCAGTCGGGCACATTCACTGATTCTAGTACGTCAGGTTCGTTAACGTTTGCTACTACGACGGCCACCGAGACAACAACCACGACGACCACATCTGGCACGAGCACAATCACTCTCATCCTTTCAAGCACTGTGACTACTACCACCACGTCAGACACATCTACCTTCACCACTACTGAATTATCAACTGCAACGACCAGTTCAACTAGCGGTAGTTCAACCAGTACCGAGACTGCAACTTCCGGCACGACAACTTTCACTACGACTTCACCTACTAGTACCTATGAGACAAGTTCGACGAGTGGCAGCTCCACGTACCTCACGACAGAATCCGGAACCATAACAACGACGACTACAAGCGGGACAACTACTTTCAGTACGACTTTGGTTTCGACGGCAACTACATCAACTACAAGCGGCACTCTGACGACCGCAAGCACCTCTGGAACCACAACGTTCGACACGACCTCTCCGACAACGACCTATCTCCTATCATCAAGCAGTGCAACGACGACATTCACATCAACTGAATCCAGCAGTCTTACGACAACAAGTACTAGTGATACGACCACATACACGACCACGCTTTACTCGACGGCTGCTACTACAACAACCAGTGGAACTTTAACGGCTACGAGCACTTCCGGATCGATCACATTCGAGACAACTTCGCCAACAACAACCTACTTAAGCACAACCATAAGCGGGACGACTACATTCACAAGCACCCAAAGCACAATTGTCACAACCACAAGCACTAGTGGAAGCACAACTTACACTACCACCCTAGAATCCACGGCGACCACATCCACAACTAGTGGATCAACCACGCTCACAACAACGCTCTACTCGACGGTCGCCACAACGACTACAAGCGGAACGACAACTGACACTTCGACTTTCACATCTGGAACCACGACCTTTACCACAAGCTCACCCACAACAACTTTCCTCTCAACAACGACAAGTGGAACCACGACTTATCCCACTACAGAGTCCTCAACCCTAACTACCACAAGCACGAGTGACACAACATCATTTACAACCACTCTCTATTCGACCGCGACCACAACGACGACTAGCGAGACAACCACTTATACTACCACAGAGTTTTCAACAGCCACCACGACGACGACCAGCGGGACGTCATCCATCACCAGCACGCTGTCATCTACTATAACCACAACATCCACTTCGGAAACCACGACCATTCCAACCACAGTCACAACAATCACCACTACCACGTCCACATCTGACACGACAAACTACGCAACCACTAATTCAGGCACATTCACAACTACAACGACTTCTGGTACAACGACCTTCACAACGACAACACCGACCGCTACAATCACGAGCACCAGCACCTCAGGCACGACAACGATTACTGAGACGCTCTCTGGCACGCTTACGGCAACTAGCACCAGCGGAACAACGACTATCACTGAAACTTCGTTCTCAACCGCGACGACCTCAAGCACCTCGGGTACGCTGACGACCACATCAACATCAGATACCACCACCCTAACCGTAACTTCTCCGACGACGACTTACGAGTCAACAACAAGCAGCGGCACAACCACTTACACCGCCACGCAATCAAGCACGTTCACCACGACGACTACGAGTGGAACCACAACCTATACGACTACGCTCTATTCGATGGCCGCAACGACAACGACCAGCGGGAGCACAACCTATACAACTACGCTCTACTCTACGGCCATAACTAGCACGACTTCCGGCACAACAATCTTTACCACGACTCTCTTTTCGACGGCAGCGACATCAACCACCAGCGGAACCTTAACAACCACATCAACATCAGGCACTACAACCTTCACGACCACTTCTCCGACCACAACGACCCTCTCAACCTCAACAAGTGGCACTACAACCTACGCCACCACCAAATCTGACACGGTAACCACTGCGACAAATGGCGGGACGACTACCTATGCCACGACACTATTCTCGACGATGACGACAACGAGTACGAGTGGAAGAACAACCTCTACGTCTGGCACTACCACGTTGACAGTGACTTCGGGGGTCACAACTTTTCTGACTAGCTCGACTAGCGGATCCTCTACTTTCACGACAACTGAGTTCAGTACGCTTACCACCACAACGACGACAGTTTCTAGGATGACCAGTACTACGGATGATGCGACGCTGACCATCGGCGCGTGTCAGATAGATGAGTTCACACTTTCAAGTGTTAGCAGTATCCCGGTGCCTCCTCCTGTTGGGTTGGCGTTTCCCAGCGGCCTGTTTTCGTTCAGAATCGTCTGCCCGAATCCTAGTGAAACAGTTGTCTTGACCTTAACATTGCCTGCTCTTCCAGTTGGAGCCTTCTCGTATTGGAAGTTTCATGGCGGTTCATGGGTTCAGCTGGGTGCTGGCAAGGTTTCACTCAGCTCGGACCGCAAGACGATAACTCTTACTTTGACTGACGGTGCGTCCCCGGACGATGACGATGGAGTAGCGAACGGCGTGATCGTTGACGCCGGAGGCCCCGCGATAATTCCTCACGCTGGTGGTGTCATGGGTTATGTGTTCCCTGGCGCTGGTTCCGCTGCTTGGGATGGAACTCCTAAGGGAGCCTTCGGAGCAATTCTAACATCCATTGCTGACCACGCTAACAAGGGTGACCTAATCTTCGCAATGAGCTTCACACCACCCACCGGTTTCACGGGCGATGTGCGGTTCAGAGGATGGGACATCTACATCCCACCTGAATTTGGAACAATCGATCCAGGTCAGGTTACTAGCACGATCACGAATGACTACGCCTTCATTCGAGTGGGGAAGGCATCATGGAACGACCCGTTCGGCCCCGGCTGGACAGTTGTCCAGATCCGTGGTGAAGACGACTGGGGAGCTACCTACGATACTACTTCTTTCTCAAACACTAACAGTCCCGCTGGCACTACTACTGACCGTGGTGTGGGCCGCGGACCGGGACAAGGATACATTGCATTCACTGCTGCGAGAAGCTACTCGGAGCGGTATTATGTCCGAATCAACGGTGTTAGCGCACCTACGATTGCTGGCAGGTACTTCTTCAAGTACATAATGCGTCCCGGTGGCTACAACGTTGGTGCTCAAGGCGGCAACGAATACATCGGAAGCGGCAGCAGCGCCGGATATCTAACATTCCCAGCAGACTTCAATTCTTGCTCAGCACCAGCGGGATTCACCCCCACCTCACTCAACTTAGCTTGTGTTCCAGTCCAGAACTGGCCGGTCTTGCTCGTTAAGGGTGAGATTGACCCAGCCATCATCGATGGTATTGTTCGATATGCTGGAACCAACACAACCCTCTACGGTAAGCCACTTAACGTGGCGGGTAGAGTCAGAGCAGTAGGAACTGCAATTGACCCATACACCGGACAGTCGACTGGACGCGCGGTTGAGGCGCGCGGATACTTCAACGCAACAGCACGCGGCCACTACGAAATTGAGGGTGTAGCCCCGGGGGTCTACACTATTTACGCGGAGGCTGCCGGGTTCCCCGAGCAAGTCATCGCTTCTAACGTGAAGATTCTTGCAGGCCAATCCTTACACTTCGACGGCCTACTCAATCCGGGCGTCGTGATCCACGGCCAAGTCTTCTCGAAGCACAACTTCGGCGAAGAAACATGGACGCGAACTGCGCCCGTACGGGTTGAGATCTGGAATTCGAACGACTACTCAGATGCAAGCCACATGGTTGCGCAGTCGCCGTGGGACAGGCTAGAATCAGGCGTGGCTCCTTCACCGTTTGTTAATAATGGTGTTGGACCCTATGGTAACGGCAGATACGACTACGCTGGTGCCAGTAACGGCGCCAGAATGGCGTACAGCTACGTCGAGAGTTTCGGTCCCGTCCCAACGCGTGTAGCTTTCGATTGGGAGTTTGGAACAAGCTACTACACTAACACCGCCAACGGTGTGACGTGTGGTACTACCCAAACTAACACAGGTCAACAGTCAGGCACATTCTCTGACGTTTGCCGACGCCACGACGGCGTTGGTCCAGCTCAGTACTGGTGGGTTGATCCAAACGGCTTGTTCACTAACGGTGGTGGCTCTGGCAGTTTCATCTACCAGTTCGGTTACAAGATCGGTGGCGCCGCAATCTACGGTGCCCCGAAGGACCTTGACGGCCACGTACCGCAGGCCCTGATAACCTACATCAACGGCATGACGCCGGGCAGATACTACGTCCGCGCCTATGTGAACGGTTATGTGCAGACTGCGCTTGACGGAAGAACCTTTCAAGATTACTTCTTCGACGTCGCCAAAGACGCGTGGTCAGGTGACGTGACCGTTCCACTCGACTTGCTCAAGAGCAGCTACATCACCAAGACAGTTCACTTCCACGACATACCAGGCTCACTCATCGAAAACCCAGTTAAAACAACTAGAACTGTGATGGTTGAGGTTTGGGACGTAAGTTCCGATCTAAGCAAACCGGTACTGCGTGGTTGGAACATAACGGAAGTAGTAGCAGGAACTAGCTCAGTAAGCTTCAACATAACCGGTTTCGGTCTTGCCGGATTCACGACACCGTCAACAAACACTGCTGCACCGCCCGGACTCGAGCCCATCGTAGGACCGCACAGAGTCAGTACGTTCGGCTGGCAGGGAGTTCCATACGAAGACTATGGTCTACCTGCTGGCACATACGAGATCAGAACCTACGTCCAGGGTTACGTACAGCAAACCCACGAAAGGGTCACTATAGCGTTGAGCAATAGCCCAGCGTCTGTGAGCGACCACATGTGGAAGGGTGCGCACTTTAACGTAACCGTCTTCTCAACCGACTGGGAGCAACCCAGAGTCGAAAGACCCTGGAACTTCCCAGGTGAGAAGATCTACGTATACTTCACCAACTCGAAGGGCAATTTCATCGACTACGATGCAGCCGCATCGCAGACTCTCGGATCGACAACCGCTGTAGGGTCACTACCATACTTTGAAGGAAACGACATCTATGCAGAACCTATCCTGAACACCGGTGTCTGGGGCGATGGTGGCTTCTGCAACGTATGCCACGAGACGGTCATCACCGATGCCATCGCCAACGGAGCTGGCGGTGCACCCGCACTTCCAACCGCCTTCGACACAGACACGCACACTGTAACCGCCTACACCTACGGCTACGTGCAGAAGAAACCCTTCAGCCTCTTCGCGCAGAAGGGTAACAGCACCTCCGACATCAAAGTGAACCTAGTTCAAGGCGCAAACATTACCCTGAACCTCAAGTTCAAACTTCAGAACATCTTCGAGCAGACTCCATGGAACATGAGCATGAGGGTGCGTGTCTTCAACGAGAAAGGGCAACTCGCAGCTGCTTGGCTAACCTCCCCGCAAGACTATGTCGGTGCGGGTGTCCGAGCAGTAGGCGCCAACTTCAACTCGGCTAGCCCAGCCTCATGTCCAGGCGGCATTCTGAACTGCTACGCTTCGGCGTATGCAAGACAGAGTGGCGCGAGTGCACCAGTGATTCCATTTGATACACGCGGCTTCGTGCTCGACTATGTCCCAGCAGGAACCACCGACCTACAGGTCAACTTGGCAGGCATTGAAGACGGGTACTATGACCCAGCTAGGAGCACGCTGACGTCTGCATACAACGCTCCAGACGGTACTCCGGCACCGCAAACTGGAGGCGACTACCCCTACGGCATAGACGGGTATCCGAACTATCAAGGCACGTGGACGATCGAAGTTGACACAATGAACTGGTACAACCCAACCAGCTTCTACCCACCAGTAGCAGGTCTCCTACAAGGTGAGTCATTCCACACTATCCCAGGCCATCCAAATGGCCTGTACGGTTATGTGGGCGACGCGCTTTCGGCCAACCACCTCGGACCATTCGCCCAGAAGATGGTCTGGACGGTTCCGAACGCACACCTTGGTGGCGAGAGCTCAGTAACCTTCGAACTAGACCAACGCGCCTACATAGCAGGCCGAATAGACGCCTTCACCTGGAGCGATGAACTCCGACCAGTATCATTCGCAACTATAACGATGGCAGGAGCCAATGGCTTCAGCCAGCACGAATACACGTGGGACGGCGTGTACCAGGCCTTCCTGAACCCGGGTGACTATAACTTCACCGTAACGGCGTGGTCGCCTGCAGGTCCAGGCTTCAAGACGTTGAAAGCCCCAGTGCACTTGAGCGATGGCCAATCGGCTGTCGGTCAGAACTTCGGCCCGCTAGAACGCAACAACATGCCCATCCCAGAATTCTCAGGCCTAGCAGTCGTAGCCTTCTCAGCGTTAGCAGCGTCACTATACCTACTACGCCGCAGACGCTAGGCGTAGAAGCTCTCTTCATTCCATCCAACACCTATAAGGTCGTGAACGTGCGGATAGACATTCTTCAGGGCTCGATAATTGTCGCTTCCCAATTGGTCATGTTGGCACCCAGACAGCCGACGGCCACTAAGATCTTCACCCTGAACGGTGGCACCTACACCGTACGCATCTCAGCATACGGCATACAAACACAAACCAAGGTTCGTTCGTCAACTCCAGAGTTACCGACAGGTAGAAATGTAAGTCTCAGGAATTCTAGACTCTGGATTCAATGAGCCTAGTTCTTTTCCGCAGTGAAAGGGACTGCTGGAAAGAGTGGGTTCATGCGCTCTATGTAAGGGCGTGGATGATGAATCCCTTAAGACCCAGGTTGTCCAGTTGCTGTCGACGTTAAACTTCGGTGGAAAAAAGCAAATAGCCCCGTAGCCTCACTGTTGTGAGACGAATAAGGTCTTCAGTTTGCCCGAGAATGAAACCGCCCATATCGGTGAGGAAAAGGGGAAAGAACTCCTAAGGTCGGGTCGACTAGTGTTCCTGCAGACCGTGGGGTACACGTCGGCGGAGATTACGAGGCTCGGCGACTTGGTCGCGCTCCCGCCCGAAACGATGAGTACACTTCTACACCGGAAGGCGGAAGAAGCCATCGCAGATGCGCTCGGAAAATCAATACAAAGACATCATCCCCGAGTCAGAAAAATCGGCGGAAGAAAGAAAAAGTGACCATTCATGGCTGAAGAAAGCAGGTTCGTGCCAGTCAAAGAATGGGCCAAGAAATACATCTCTCTCGAGAACGAATTGCGCGACGCGATCCTCATGGAACCAGATAGCATGTCAAGGATCGAAGTCGGTATGAAGATAGCCGCTTACAACAATATGCTCGAGGCGAAAGCCAGACGCATGAAGAGAGGAACTGTCACTTAATAGTGGGGCTGGCTGCCCGAATCGAAAGCGCCTCATTTTGAAGGGTTGTAGAGATGGCTTCTCCATCATATGACGGAGAATCCCTTCGGCCCCACCACCTCGACATTCGGCAACGCTGAGGAAGTGCCAGCCATTGAGACGACGTTATGCAATTCGTAGGGTATCTAGAATCGATCTATGGTTAACTCGCTAACCTGGCAAAGGTTTATCCGCCGGGCAAAAGGTGATTCTCCGGGCAATCGTATGCACTTTCGAGGAAAAGTGGCAAAGAAGTTCGCTCTCTATCCGCCCAAGAAGGTAGTCGAACAACTGAATCTAAAGGAAGGCCAGGCCGTAGCCTATGAAGTAGCTGGCCAGCATCTCATCGTAAAGCCCATTCAGGACCCCCTTGAATTAGCGGTCAAATCTAAGAAATGGGCGAAAACGTCCGTGCAGGAATTCGAAGCGGAATCCTTGAGAGAGCAAGATGAACTCTCGCACTAATGTTCTTGTCGACTCCACCTTCCTACTTCCGACACTGGGCGTGAAGGTTACTCAGATATCCGATTCCGACATGCGTGAACTTGTGAAACTGCGATCCAAGGTAAGTTATTTCTGCCTCCACCAGAGCCTCGTCGAAGTCCTAGGCAAAGTTGCGCGAGTCATGCCCAGCCACGGAGAGGCATTGCCCATGGTTGAAGCCGGACTACGAAGCATACTCGAATCTGGGGTGTATACATGGGTAAGTCCGAGTGTTGAAGAGATGCTCGTAGCTCTTCAACTTCGAAAGAAAGGACACACCGATATGATTGACAACATGCTCTACGCCACAGCATCCCAGCGAGGAATGTTGTTCCTCTCGCTCGACAGAGAGCTGACAGATTTCCTAAACATCAATCAGTATTCAACAAGCAACATCGTGGATGTCAAGAAACTCAGAGCGATGACTTAGATGCGACGGGAGATCTCGTTGATCATCTTGAGGACATATATCATCTCCAAACCCATGTGGGCTACTACTACATGAGCAAAGTCGGCGAAGACGCATTACGAAGCAGAAGAATGCTTGGGGGATTCAAGGAGCAGCTAAGGCAGTAAGTCCCTTCGGCCCCACCAAGATTTTCACTCGAACTTAATTCAGCCAATGTCTTGTGCGGCTGGCGCATACCGAAACCTGCGCAGACTCTTGAAGAAGATCATACAGGACCCCGTGCTTCTCAACGACGGGGGGGTGAGCGGTGTAACTTTGTGGGGACGACATGTTACCCATGCGACTAGCTGTGAAGCAAAAGATCGTTAGAAGTCCGCCCGGCCAAGGTTTCATCCTATGAACCGTGTGCCTTCTAGACCCTTCAGGTCCTTGTCGCTGGTTACCAGCTCCGATGAGTAGGCCTTGGCGGTGGAGTAGACGATCGCATCAGCCATAGCTAGCCCTTTTTCCAGACTGATGTCCGCGGCCCTCAAGGGGATGCCGGGCCTCGTGGGCGTATATGTGCTGCGCGAAGAAGTGACCGGAGTCATAGCGGGTTTGTCGATTTGGCGCGACAAAGCATCATTTGAGGCAGGGATGGCTAACGTCAACGCTCCGCGCTCCCACGCTCCAGAGGACTTGAGAAAGGCTCCGCCCGTCAATCGTCAGTTCGTCGAAATCTGAATCGAGAATCACAGGGCAAATTCCAGTCGGCCGTCAGAATTGCCCAAGTATGTGACGGATTTGCCTATCTGAAGTTCTTCGGCCTTCGCAAGAATTCTTCCCAATACCCTTGGGCCTTCTTCAATGTCAATCAGCCCAACGATGTAGGGGCTCTCTTTTTCGAAACCTTCCGGAGGGTATCTGATTACGGTGAAGGTAGCGATCTTGCCGCGGCCTGAGAATAGGGTTTCCTGAACTGCATTGTGGCACCGTGGACAAGACTTGGTTTGGATAACGTCAAACCATTTGCATTGTGGGCACACGAATCCTGGAATCCGTTTGGCATCGGTCATATGCTAATCGCCTCGTTTCAATATGTGAACGGTGACTGTAGTGCCTATTCCGCCCACGCTTTGAGCCAGCCCTACGTCTGCGTTTGGAACTTGGCATTTGCCAGCCTCGTTCGAGAGCTGCAGGGCAACTTCGGCTATTTGGTAGACTCCACTCGCCCCGACTGGGTGACCTCTCGCCTTCAAGCCGCCGAAAGTGTTGGTCGGTATGCGCCCGTCCCGAGCACATTCCCCGTCCTTAACCATCCTAGAACCCGCTCCCTTTGGTGCAAAGCCCAAGTCCTCTAATGCCATAATGCCCAACACGGAAAACGCATCATGAACCTCCAAGACGTCAACATCGTCAGTGCCTAGTCCTGCTCGTTCATATGCCGCAGTGGCAGCCTTTCGCGAGGCTTCGAAGGTGGTAATATCTGGTCGTTGGTATAGGCTGATTCTGTCTGTAGCAACAGCGGAAGCGGATATTAGTACTGGCGAATCAGTGAGCTTCCTCGCCTTTTCAAGGGATGTCAAGACGAGAGCGGCCGCTCCATCCCCTATGCCCGAACAGTCATACAGTCTGAGCGGATCCGCGACCAAAGGTGAGTGTACAACATCTTCTACCGAGATTTTCTTGTGAAATTGGGCTTTGGGATTATCAAGAGCATTAGTGTGACACATGACTGGGAATTCAGCGAGAGCTTCGTGTGGAATATTGTATCTTTGCATGTATTCTCTGGCAATCATCGCATTGAGGCCGACGAACGTCACGCCTGTGGCTCCCACTCGCGCCTTGTCTTCAGCCATCATAAGCCCTGACGTTACCTGGGGGGTTGTGTAACCTGACATCTTCTCAACCGCTCCAACAAGCACAACTCCTTCAAGGCCTGATAGGACAGCCTTGACACCAGCATTTGCCGCGACGCCACCCGAGGCGCAGGCTCCTTCAACCTTGCAGGCTGGTATTCCCTCTTCTCCCATCGCAGTGACCATCAAGGCGCCGAGGTGCTCCTGGTTTTGCAGGAAACCAGACATCATATTTCCAACATACATCGAATCGATCCTGTCAACACCCGCGTCCTCAATGGCCTGCGTGGCGGCTTCAACGAAGAGGTCAGTCAAGCTCTTCCCGGAACCCGACGTGACTGGGGTCATTCCAACGCCAATTATCGCTACATCATGCAACAACGTTCTTTCCACACGACATTCATAGCAGCCGAGAACGTTTAATTATTCCTTAGAGTGCTGGTAGACTTGGAGTTGGCGGCCATAGCTGAGAGCTAGGACCCGTTCCCATTTCGAACACGGAAGTGAATCTCTCAGGCGATTCGGGTCGTAGTATGTTGCGAAAGCCCATGCGAGCCCCGGACCGCTGCCGACTCCATCTTGACTGATTTCGCATCAACCCGGTCATATTCGATTGAATGAAGGTTTATTACCAGCATGGGTTTGCTTATGAACGATAATATTAGAGGAAAATTTGTTGCTTGATCTTCTCGCCAGCATCGTCCTTCAAACGGGCGTTTTTGGTTCAGGCGGAATCAACAATCTGCTAAACATACTCTTCTTTGTCGCCTTTTTTGCCTTCATGATGTTTGGGCAGCAAATCCAGAGTCGAATTGCTCTCATGCAGATCGACGGTGCTGTCAAGAAACTTGAGACCATGAGAAACGACGCGAAATCGCTCACAGTGAGGATGCTACGCGAAATTGGAAAATCCAAGGACGACCCGGCACCTAGACTGAACTCGCTGCTTGAGCAATTTCTCATTGAACCTGTGAGTATGGACCCTGCTGGGATCGTGGGCAAGTTTGATCATCTTCTTGATGTGCGAGAGGCGAAGTTCAAGTCCGATGTGGGTCGAATTGCGCCTGAGGCCAACCCCGCCCAAGTAAACAATCTAGAGAACCTCGTTGAGGCGGCTTGGGCGCTCAACTACATGTACAAAGTTGTTCGCCACCTCTATCTTCTTGGAAAGAAGACGTTCAGCATCTTCGTGATATTCCAGCTTCAAGCGTTCCTTCCACTAATTATGCAAGAGGCCGAGGCCTACCAAGGTGCAACCAAGGCCTTCGCTGACGGCCATCCCATAGGGGACGGTGCAGGAGCTCTTGTGGTGTCAAAACTGATCCGTGGGCGCGAAATTAGGAAGGTGGAGAAGGACATGGAAGCTGGTGAGACTTCTCTAGAAGGAAGAAGGATCATAGCGCTGAAGGCTGAGGGCCCAGGCGGGAATGTTGGGAAACCCGGAGACGCAATTCGCCATATTCTGGAAGAGAACAATGGAAAGGCAGCTATGATAATCATGGTTGACGCAGCGCTCAAGCTCGAGGGCGAGAAGACCGGAGAGGTAAGCGAAGGAATCGGAGCCGCCATCGGTGGAATTGGTACGGAGCGTTTCAAGATTGAGGAAGAGGCTACGAAATTCGGCATACCGGTTTACGCCATTGTGATCAAACAGAGCATACAAGAAGCGGTCACTACGATGAAGAAGGATATCGTCGAAGCGGCAGACGTAGTGATAGAGAGGATAAAGCGGCTCATTCAAGAACGGACGAAAGAGGGCGAGCTCGTCTTAGTGGCGGGCATCGGAAACACGGCAGGTATCGCATAAGGAGAACAGTGTCTTGGCAAATAGGCCTTCAATATTCTACGCATACCTGCTGATCGGGTTTGGATTAGTCATTCTGGCGATCTCCATGTGGGCGATGGTCCAAGCACTCGACGCCTATGAAACGGGCAACTTTCCGCAGTTCTTCGTATATGGAGTCATGGCGTCTGTCGGGACAGTCTTGGCGCTGTCATCGATTACGCAGATGAGGCGCAGGATGGCGGCCTTTAAGACCTTGGCCTTGAAGGTTCTGAGTGTGGTTGTCTGCGCGAACTGCGGTTTCAAGGTGGTTAGGACATTCACTTCCGGGGATTACATCCCGAAAGAAGTCGGACAGTGCCAACAGTGCAAGGGCACAATGCGTGTCGACACGATTTACGCCGAAGAACCCGCCAAGAAAACTTAGGCAGTCAGAACCCTACAGCCATCATCAGTAACCACAATCGTGTGTTCAGCCTGCGCGACAACATTGCCACTCGCCTCAACCAAGACCGGGTAACCCACGATACATCGATTCGCCGTCAACTCCTCGAACGCGACCTTCGCATCCCCTACGCGCCAAGATTCAAAAATCCAACGCGAAGCAAACGGTAGCGTCTTGTAAGTGTCCCGGACGTATTCCGCGAGCTTGTTCGCGTCCTTCGACCTGGCTCCCTTGAGTCTTACGAACCTGTAGATATGGGCGGGTTGCATGTCTCTCACGGCGCCTTCGGCGTCCTTTAGAGTCACGAATGGTTCCAGCGCATACACCTCACCGACTTCGAATCGCCCACTTTCAATACCTGATACGTTCGGAACCGATTTCCCAGCATGGATTGTGTAACGGCCTATCTTGTGACCTGTAAGGTTCCTTATCGGTCTGAACCCATATCTATGGATACAACGCTCCACAACGCTTCCGATCTCCGAGAGCTTCCGACCAGGCGCAACAGCAGCCAATGCCTCTTTCAACGCTGTCTCGGCGGCCAAGATCATTGAATCATAGACGGGGTTCAGTGAGATGGTTATGGCGGTGTCAGTTATGTAACCGTCCAATTCGACGCCGAAATCAACCTTGACAATTGAATTGTCCGGAATGGCGCTCGTGTCATTCCAAGGGCTCGTGTAATGAGCAGCTATCTCATTCACTCCAATATTACAAGGAAAAGCTGGACCCGCGCCTAGTTCACGAATCTTTCCTTCAACCTCCTCGCAGAGCTCCAACATCGGCTTGCCCTTGAGTGGCAGGTGCATTACGAACTCGCGAACCTCAGCAAGGATGTGACCGGACTTGATGAACATCTCGAGTTCCTGGGGCAAGCGCGGCCAAACCTTCTTTAGATAAGAACTAATGCTGTATCTGTTTAATTAGAGTTCACAAATCTAATCGTGTCGACAAGACTCGCCGCAATGGAGAAGATGAACTGAGTTCCGAAATCTTGGAGAGGCTTCTAGTGTCAGTCAACAACGAAGAGATGGTAGTAACACCATGGGAAGTCAGAGGCAAAATAGACTACGATAAGCTCATCAGAGAATTCGGAACCCAGCCCCTCACTCCCGAACTACTAGACCGTATACAAAAACACACGGGCACACTACACCCTCAACTTGAGCGGAGAATATTCTTCTCTCATAGAGACCTTGATTGGATCCTGCAACGATATGAAGCAGGAGAGAAGTTTGTACTTTACACGGGAAGAGGCCCCTCAGGGCCGGTTCACATAGGCCACCTAATCCCCTGGATATTCACGAAGTACCTGCAGGACAAGTTCGATGCGAAACTGTACCTCCAGATAACAGATGACGAGAGATTCCTTCAACACGACGACTTCACAATGAGTGAACCACAGAAGTGGGCTTATGAGAACACGCTCGATCTAATTGCTCTCGGATTTGATCCAAAGAAGACCAGGATCATTCTCGACACGACGAGCATGGGTACCCTGTACAATCTAGTGATTCACATAGCCAAACGCGTGACCTACTCCACGGCCAAAGCAGTTTTCGGATTTCAAGATAGCACAAACATAGGCATGCTCTTCTACCCGGCCGTTCAAGCCGCCCCCGCATTCTTGGAATCATACCTCACCGGGCATAACGTTCCTTGCCTGATTCCTGCAGCCATCGACCAAGACCCATACTGGAGAGTGACCCGCGATGTCGCACCCAAACTGGGCTATTACAAACCCGCTCAGATCCACTGCCGATTCGTCCCAGGGCTGGGACGCGGTGGAAAGATGTCAGCTTCCATGCCTGAAACGGCGATCTTTACAAACGACGCACCAGAGGTGGCGCACAAGAAGATTCTGGGTGCCTTCACAGGTGGACGAGCTACCATCGAGGAACAGCGGAAGCTCGGTGCCAACCCAGACATATGCTCCATATTCGCCTATGACTACTTCCTATTCATGGATGAGAAGGAAATCGGGGAACTTCGATACAACTGCCTCGCCGGCAACATCATGTGTGGAGACTGCAAGCAGATCTTGGCAGAGCGAGTGAAGAAGTTTTTAATCGAACACCAAGAGAAGCGCGAGAAGGCGAAAGACCACTTCGAAGAATTCCTCTTCAATCCCAAAGACCAGTAGCCCAAACCGTTTCAACAATCTAATATACGCCCAAACATCGTAAGCTGCAATTATCCGAGGCTAGATTGATGATGCCAGGTGACGGCGTTTTCAGAAACCCTAACATGTTCAATCCCAAACCCTAACCGGCCCCACCTGCAAACTCTTAGCATCGAAAGCAGCTACACAGTGGAGTGCCTTCTTCCTTGATTGAGATGCGGGAAAACGAAGCAGCAGTGATTAGAACGCTCCAGTCCGCGAGCGGGAACTGCTCTTTCGATGAATTGGTTGCAAATTCGGGACAGAGCAGTGCAGCCGTTACTCGAGCCCTCACGACACTTCAAGAGAGGCAGATGGTGAGAGTCACGGAGTCCGAGCACATCCTTCTTCGCCTTACAGAAGAAGGCCAGGATTACGCGAGGCGGGGACTGCCTGAGAGGAGACTAGTGCAGGCCATCCTTGAGCTTGGTGGTGAGGCTACTCTTGAGCAGGCTGCTAAGCGTACGAATCTCCCTCTCAACCTAGCCTCAGTGGCTTTGGGGTGGATAAAGAGCGCAAAATGGTGTGAGATAAGCACCCAAATGCAAAAAGTGGTTCTGAAGGCTGCGGGGATCCCGGACAAGACAGATATCGAAAGAGCGCTTGAGCAGTTATCCTCAAAACCCGATACATCATTGGACGAATTGCCCCAGAACCTGCGCGACACGACCGAGACTCTAAGGCGACGTCAACTACTCGTCAGCAAGAAGCAAACGAAACGCTACACTGAGCTGACGTCCCAAGGATGGAAGGTCCTCGAAGAAGGAATCACCGTCCCTAGTGAAGTCAGTGATCTTACTCCCGAACTGATAACCTCCCAACGATGGAAATCAGTGAGCTTTCGTAAGTACAACATCGAGGCTCCCGTCGCCCCAACTTGGCCGGGAAAGAGGCAACCATACAGGCAGTTTCTTGACAGTTTGAAAACGAAATTAATCACCCTAGGCTTCAGAGAAATGACGGGTCCAATAGTTGAGCTGATGTTCTTCAACTGTGACGCCCTCTTCATGCCGCAAGATCATCCTGCACGTGAAATTCACGATATCTACTTCATTAAGACAGATCAGCATGGCGATTCAGCTGAGTTTGAGCAGTTCATTGAACCAGTGTCAAAGACGCATGAGAACGGTTGGAAGACGGGGTCGACCGGATGGAAGTATCCGTACTCACGGGAGGAAGCTCTCAAGCTCATATTGAGAAGTCAAGGAACAGCACTGAGCGCACGGACGCTGGTTAGTAAGGAGCTGGAGATTCCGGGCAAGTACTTCTCAATAGCGAGATGCTTCAGACCTGACCAAGTTGACCGCACTCACCTTACCGAGTTCAATCAAATCGAGGGCATCGTGGTCGGAGCAGATCTCTCCCTCCGAGACCTACTCGGAATTCTGGAACGATTTGCCATAGAACTCGCTGGAGCAGACAAAGTCCGATTCAGACCCGACTACTTCCCCTTCACAGAACCGAGCGTGGAGCTGCAGGCCTACAAGGAAGGTTATGGTTGGTTAGAGTTCGGTGGGTCGGGTATCTTCCGACCAGAGCTGACACTGCCGCTCGGCATTAAGGTGCCAGTTCTAGCCTGGGGCCTGGGCGTTGACAGATTGTACATGATGCGGGCCGGAATCGACGACATACGAATGCTGTTCGCCCAAGACCTAGAATGGGTGAGGAAACAGAAGGTGCTCTAGGATGGTCACAATAACCGCGAGATTGGATGACCTCGAGCAACTTCTCGGCAAGAAGCTGCCGAGAGATCACGAGAAACTCAACGAAATCCTCTTCTCAGTAAAGTGCGAGCTTGCCGGGCTCAGCAGAACCGAACCGATATCTGACGATTCAGAGTTGCAGCTCGAGAACAAGGACACAAATCGTCCTGATACTTGGAGCACTGAAGGAATAGCGCGCGCCCTGAGAGGCATCGAAGGCATTGAGCTTGGTCTCAGGAAATACAAGCTCGCGAAAAAACATGCAGTTGACATTTTCGTCGACAAGGAACTGAGGGAGATAAGGCCATTCATAGGATGCGTTGTGGCGCGGCACCCCAAGATCAATGACACGATCATTCGCGGCCTAATCCACCTACAGGAAAAGCTGGACCAGAGTTATGGGCGGAGAAGACGCAGATCATCCATAGGTTTCTACGACTTCGACCTCATAACGACCCCTCTGCGATATGGGGTCGCCGCTCCAGACGAAATCAAGTTCGTCCCTCTGGAAGGCACGGAACCGTTAACCCTCAGACAAATTGTGGAAATCCACCCTAAGGGCGTAGAATATGGGCACATTGTGGGTGGACATGAGAAATATCCTATACTCTTAGACGCGGAAGAGAAGGTCCTCTCTTTACCACCCATAATCAACTCCAACGACCTCGGACGCGTCACGCCCGATACAAAGAACCTCCTCGTAGAAATCACTGGGACATCGGAGGAGACAGTGATGGATGCTCTCACGATACTTGCCGCTGCTCTGGCCGATAGAGGTGCCGAGATTGCCCCAGCACTGATTCACTATCGCTATGGCAGAGCACGCACTGTGATCACGCCAAATCTCACGGAGAGACGAGTCAGCTTGACCCTCGAGGCCATCAGAGAACTGATTGGAGTGAATCTGAGTCGTATAGAGATTACCAAGCTACTGCGAAGAGCCAGATATGATGTGGCTCGCTCGGACGCAAAGAGCGCCGATGTGCTCGTGCCCTGTTATCGGCTCGACATTCTACATCCGGTCGACATAATCGAAGACATCGCGATAGCCTACGACCTGAACAAAGTGAAACCCAAGTGGCCATCAGACCTCACCATCGGCGGCCTCTCAGCCCTAGAGGGCTTCTCAGATATTATCAGGGAGCTCATGATTGGGCTGGGCTTCCAAGAAGTCTTGACGTTCATCTTGACGAACCAAGAGAAGGTGTTCGCGAAGATGAACCAAGACCCCGCCCGAATCGTCGAGCTGTCAAATCCGAAGATCACGACACTCACAGCTTTGCGGCCTTGGCTGCTCCCAAGCTTGATGGACTTCCTATCGAACAACACCCATGTCGAATATCCGCAACGATTGTACGAGGTTGGAGACTGCTCGGTATGGGATCTGAAAAAGCCTAATCGAGTGAAGGATGTGCGGAAACTGGCATGCGTATCAGCTCATTCTCGAGCGAGCTTCACAGAGATGAAGTCGAATCTGGAGACTCTGATGATCAACATCGGATTCGAGTTCTCTCTGAAGGCTACGAGTAATCTGAGCTTCTTGCAAGGACGCGTCGGGAGCATTCTTATCGGCGACCAGGAGGTTGGGATAATAGGTGAGATCCACCCACAAGTCATCGAGAACTGGAAACTCGAGGATCCGGTAGCGGCCATGGAGCTTGACCTGGACCGCCTGTTCGAAATGAGAAGTCGATGAGGTCGCTAGAGGAGCGCCAGAGCCTGCCCACCTCCGAGAGAGCCAACTGAGTGGGGCGTTGCCCTCCAGTGAAGTTTGCGTGTTAGTGTCGTGGGCGACAAGAGCTGGGACGCCAGCATCGCTGGCGCTTCAGCCCTGCGGCGAAACCACTCCAGCGAAAGAAGAATAGCATACAAGAGAGAAACAGGAGCTCCATTAAGAAGACAACGAGCTAACTTGGAGCAGAGGAAGGAGAAAACGTGGACCTAGAATCCCGACTTGATATAGCCACCCGAAATGCTGAGGAAGTCATTACACGAGAGGAACTCAGAACCGTATTAGAAACCAGCTCACGTCCCAGAACGTATTGGGGTTTTGAGCCCAGCGGCTTGATGCATATTGGTATGGGCTTGGTTTGTGGTGGAAAAGTCATGGATATGATTGAAGCGGGATTCGATTTCAACGTCTTTCTAGCGGACTGGCACGCCTGGATCAACAACAAACTGGGCGGTCAGATGGAAAACATTCGAATTTGTGGAGAATACTTCAAACAGTGTTTCACGGCAATCGGGATCGACCCGTCCAAGGCCACTTATTCATGGGCCTCAGACCTAGCATCCAAGAAGGAATACTGGGAACGCGTGGTCCGAGTCGCAAAGTCCGTGAACGTCAGCAGAATCTGGCGTGCCCTACCAATTATGGGAAGAGGCATGGATAGCAAAGATCTCGAGGCCGCGTCAACATTTTACCCATGCATGCAGGTCGCCGACATCTTTGAACTAAAACTGGACGTGGCATGCGCCGGAATGGATCAGAGGAAAGCTCACGTCTTGGCGCGAGATGTCGCCGACAAACTCGGATGGCGAAAACCAACTAGCCTACACACGCACCTAATAATGGGATTGACGGGTGCGAAGAGGATGGATACGGCACAATACGACGAGAATCCTGAACTAAGCAGCCAGATCTCTTTCAAAATGTCCAAGAGTGCGTCTGAGAGCGGCGTAATTATCCACGACGAACCTGATACTATCAGAAACAAGATACGTGCGGCATACTGTTCACCCAAAGAGACAAAGAACAACTCGATGCTTGAGATTGCACGTTACATTTTGTTTCCATGGAACGGGTCGGTAAATGTTGAGAGGCCAAACAAGTATGGTGGTCCCACATCATTCGCCACATTTGAAGAACTTCAGAAAGACTACCGAGAGGGCAAGGTTCACCCGCTTGACTTGAAGAACGCCGTGGCTGAAGGCCTCATAAAGACCCTGGAACCTGTCCGCGAAGATTTCCGTAAACGCCCGGAACTCCTGCGCAAAATGGAACAGATGCAGATAACAAGGTAGCCCACGAAGATGCGCGCTCCCGTAGAAGTCAGACTCGAACGTTTTCAGAAACTGATCGAACGAGTCTCGCATGAGTCCGAGAAAGGGAGCGTTGTAGTAGTCGAGGGCCAGCGGGACCGAGAATCTCTCAGAAGGCTAGGAATTACGGGGCGCATTCTCTGTCTGCAAAGTAGTAGGAAGAACACGGTGGGATTCGTTGAGGAGCTTGACGGAGTACATGAGGTCGTTGTGCTTACCGACTTTGACCGGGAAGGGGTTTTCTTAGCGAAGCGGCTCGCTCGCAGTCTGACTTCTCGAAGGATACAGGCAAATCTCGTCCTCTGGCAATCACTTCGGCACCTCACAAGGTCGGATGTGCGAAGCGTCGAGGAACTCCCGAAATTCCACCAACGCCTGTGGTTTGAGCAGAACAAGGGCGTTCCGCTGGTCTATCACAGATATGAGATAGTTCTCCCTAAGAGTCACAAAAGGGAACGTAGAAGGTTCAGAAAGGACAAGCATGGGTTGCTGGATTAGATATATTTCGACATCGTTGAAACCATGTCGACGAGCCTGTTCGAGTATCCCCACTCGTTGTCGTACCATGCGAACACTTTGACAAGCCTGTTGTCAAGAACCATTGTGGAAAGCGAGTCGAAGACAGCGGAATGCGGGTTCCCAATAATGTCAATCGAAACCAATGGTTCTTCCGAGTATTCGAGTATGCCTTGCATTGGTCCACTCGCAGCTTTCTGGAAGGCTTTGTTCACGTAATCAACTGTAACATCCCGTTCAACCTCGGCGACAAAGTCGACGATCGACCCGTCTGGGACAGGAACACGGAGCGCTATGCCGTGCAGTTTGCCTTTGAGTTCGGGTAAGACCTCGGTGGTGGCTACAGCGGCGCCTGTTGAGGTCGGTATAATGGAAACCGCTGCTGCTCGAGCGCGCCTTAGGTCTTGATGTGGGAGGTCTAAAATTCTTTGGTCGTTGGTGTACGCGTGGACCGTAGTCATGAAACCATGCTTAATCGTACACGAATCATGAAGAACCTTCACAACTGGTGTGACACAGTTCGTGGTGCAAGAAGCCAATGAGACAACCGTGTGCTTCTTCGGATCATACTTGTCCAAGTTTACGCCGGGAACTATGGTTATGTCAGGATTCTTCGCCGGAGCAGAGATCAGGACTTTCTTTGCTCCTCCGTTCAGGTGCTTAGCTGCCGCGTCGCGGTTCGTGAATAGTCCTGTGGATTCCACGACTATGTCAACATCAAACTTTTTCCAAGGAATCTCGCCAGGGTCACGTATTGAGAGGATCTTCACTTCCTTTCCGTCAACCGTCAATCCCTCTGGCCCAGCATGGACAGGACCTTGGAACCTGCCGAATACTGAATCGTACTTGAGCAAGTGCGCCGCAGTCTTTGCATCCATAACGTCGTTTGCCGCGACTATATCTAAGTTGGCGCGTTTCGCGGCTCTGAAGAAGCATCGACCGATTCTGCCGAATCCGTTGATTCCAATCTTGACCAAGTTTGTTTGGCACCAATTCGACAAACCCCCTTCGGGGCAAATAAGATGTTTTCTTTGTATGATTTCTCACGTCGATTTGAGAGGGGTTCTGTACACAGCGTTTATATTCGGAACATCGACACCTACGTTTTGAACGTTCATGTCTCACAATTTCGCAAGGGTGAGCACATTAGGAGGTTCATTCGTAATTGGGAATAAATTCACAACATGCAGTTACTACGAAGTATATGGTTGTCGCACGATTCGAAGTGGAGGGCGTCGTCGAAAAACCTGACGTGATCGGCGCCATCTTCGGACAAACGGAAGGTCTCTTCGGTCCAGATTTGGACCTGCGTGAACTTCAGAAATCCGGTCGAATCGGGCGCATAGAAATCCAACTAGAGTCCAAACTAGATAAGACGTCTGGAGTAATCACAATACCCTCAAGCCTTGACAAAACCTCGACGGCTATCATTGCGGCCGCTGTTGAAAGCGTCGACCGCATAGGCCCATGCATGGCTAAGGTCACCTTGGACAAGGTGGCCGACATTAGAGAGGAGAAGCGGAAGCAGATTCTAGACAAAGCCAAGAGCATACTTAGGACTTGGGTTGTCGAAGCTTCACCAAGCTCAGATGAAATGGTCGCGGAAGTGTCGGGCGTAATCCGCTCTGCGGACGTCGTGGACTACGGACCTGAACGTCTTCCTGCTGGCCCCGATGTGGCAACTAGCCCGTCAATCATACTGGTAGAGGGGAGGGCCGATGTGGTCAACCTTCTGCGGTGCGGGGTAAGGAACGCCATAGGGATTGAAGGAACGAAGATCCCGCAGACAATCATCGAGCTGGGTAAAACGAAGGAAACGACGGCATACCTCGATGGTGATAGGGGCGGTGACCTCATTCTAAAGGAGCTGATGCAGGTGGCTCCAGTGGACTACATTGCGCGGGCTCCGTTAGGTAAGGAAGTTGAGGATCTGACGCCTAAGGAGCTTATGAGATGTCTCCGTGAGAAGGTCCCTGTAGAGCAAGGCAAACCTGCTGGCCTCAGACCTGAACCTGTCCACATGCCACCGCGACCTCCCCCAGTACAACTTCCACCAAACGTGATAGGGAAAGCAAAGGAACTCAGAGGATCACTAGAAGGGATCCTGCTCGATCAAAGTATGGGTGAACTCGCGAAACTCCCGGTCAGTGAACTCGCTGGGAAGTTAGCTGACTACAATGGTGTTGAGACGATAATCTTCGACGGCGTAGTCACTCAGAGACTTCTTGACTTGGCTGAGGAGCGCGGAGTGAAGCTCGTGGTCGGCGACCGGATCGCGGAGCTAACTCGGCGACCGGGCTCAATTAGGATAATGACTCTGCCCGAAGTGGCGGGGGCACCCTAGACCGCCAATTGCTTTTCATTCACGCCGAACCGTTCGAGAATTCGCATCGCCGCTGGCTTCACCTGGTTTTCTAGGTAGTAGTCGGTATCGACTTCGTTGGGCTTGATTTGATTGAAGGGCGTAGCCTTCTGGAAGAGCTTTCCCGGTCCCTTCGCGATTACATAGCCCACCTTATCGCCAAGTTCCAAGTTCCATCCTTGCTTCAGGAGTCTCTTCGCAACTTCCACATGCGGAGTACGCACAGCATAATCCTCGATAGGCTTCGTCAAGGTTTTGCGAATGGTCAGGTCTGCAATTGGGACCTCCCCGTTTTTCAATCTGCGAATGGTAGTGCGGACTCGCTCGATCGCCTGTTCCGTCGACTGATCCCTGAGAACACTCTCCAAGACCCGTTCCTGGACTTGACGGGCAATATCAGACCAGTCGCCACGAACAACCTCAAGACCCACAATGTCCAGCGAACCGTCTGGAAGCAAACCAGCGTACCGTTTCATCGCTTCGGTAAACAAGATCCTGACGTATACACGTTCGGGCCTGATATCCAACCCGAGTTCCGTCTTTGTCCATCTCCCGAGAACCCTGATCTTCTCTTGGTCATTCTTCACGAAGATCGAGTCCGTATCACCGTAGATCACATTCAATCCTAGCGATTCTGCCTTCTCGATGGTCTTGGTGATTGCTTGTCTTCCGAGAGCGGTTGCCGACTCTGCGACCTCTCTCACATACCACCTTGCACCCGCCCACCCCGCGTAACCGTAACAGGCGTTAGTGAGGATTTTGACGGCCCTCTCTCGCTCCTTCAAGACCCTATATCGAGTCGACCTTTCGCCAAGCTCTTCCAGTTCCCGATTGATGGCTGACCGTTCTTCGATCAATCTCGATAGGACAATCTTGTACAGGCCATCCGGAGACTTGCGGAATCTGTGCCCGAGATCCGGAATAATGTAAACCGAGTCTTCCGGGACGGTTTCACTAGGTTTGACATACGTATCCGGGGAGAGGTTCCAATTCATCATCAGCGTGGGGTACATTGCGGAGAAATCCAGCACGGCGATGTTGTCGTGCAGGCCAGTCTTGGGTTCGAGGACGATGGCGCCTCGATAGGTGAAGAATGGTTGCTCATTCTTCGGCGGAATCAGCTCTCCTATCTGGTGGGCTTGCCTGATAAGGTATGAATCGACCCTGAAGCCGACGGCGGCGGTCATTACGTAGTCGAGCGGCATTCCGGTTATGGCTGCGAGCTGCATCGGGAAGTTGATGGTCACCTGAGCCAATTCAAGCGCCGCCAACGCATTGGTATTCAGGTACTCGATCAATCTCTGCCTTCCGGCCTTATCTAGCCATAGTTCGTAGAGATCTGATTCCTCGATGGTCGTGACCTTCTTCGCTGACGGAGTCTGCAGGTATTTCGCGACATTTTCGAGTGATTTCACTTTGACCTCTGGAAAACCCCCTGCAACATCGAAGAGATCCAGGTTGGCCCTTCCGGTTGCTGACACATGGCCGTATAGGCTGGTGTGTGGTTCGCTGCCATCCCTGCCCACCATCAGCTTAATCTTGCATTGCTTGCTTCTCTGAATGAGATACGGCCAAGCGTGACTATTGCTTGCGAATCCAACGATGATGTCTGGATCCGATTCGCTTAGAAACGTTACAAAATCCTTCAGGATTTTGGAATCGTCCTGACTTTCCGAAACCAATGTAGCTGTCATGCCCGAGTCCGTTACGGCGGCTATAGCGCGAACCGAATCCTTCTCCGGTTTTGCTGAACCCTTCCCCGTTGCCGTCAGAATAGCGAAGGCCAGCATACGAAGCTTAGGGACCGCATCATCGGAGATGTTTCGAGGAAGCTCACTCGCCAGATACGCACGATCTACACTCACCCCTTCCAGCTTCGCGTCCTCAACCGCGCATTCATGCCAACCGCAGGGAGTCAACATTCCATCAATCAGATATCGTAGGGATAGTCTGACGTCCGCCTCGTAAATCTCCGCCTTCTTCGAAATCTTGCCTATTTCCCTCGAGGACTTGGATACGGCCTCTGAATCCTTGCAGATCGTTCTTAGAACTTGGCACTCACGCCCCATGAGTTTTCTAGTTTCAATGTTGACGTCCACAAATCCTGGGAACGCCTTCTTGTCCCCAAGTCTTGCTCGCAACGATTCGTAGTCATCTTCCCCTACAAGACGAACGTAGAAATACGGCAGGATTTGCGAAGCAAGAATCACAACCCGTCTTCCTTTGTCGTCCAAACCCCACAATCGGACACAGGGTGTGTTGTGCCAGCGGTCTTCGTTTATGTCAAGAAGATAGAATCGGACTTTCATGACCATTCACAACTGATCTTTCTCGATCAGCTTCCTCGCTGCTCCACGCAGGTCGATTCGCATTCTCAGCGCCGCTGACCCGTCGGAATAGTAGTGCTGAATCGTCTCGGCCTCAGTAAAGCCAAGTTTGAGATAGAGGGCGATTGCTTCTTTGTTCTTTGCGCTGACCTCAAGCCACAGTTCCTGCACATCGTGCTCCTCAAGATAGGCTAGCTGCTTCTTCAGCAGTACCGTGGCGATTCCTTTCCTGCGATTGTTCTGCACAACGGCAATGGATATCAGATGAGCGAACGTCCCGTCCATTGAAACAATACAGTAGCCCATTATTCTTCCGGATTCGTCTACTGCAACAAGGAACGTGCCAGGGTTATCGTGAATGAGCCTCTCGATAAGGAATCGCGGATATGGGTTTGGGAAGGATTTTTCTTCGATATGGGAAATGGCGTGTAGATCGTTCTGCGTTGCCGGTCTGATTTGCTGGCCAGTCAAGGTCCACGCAACTTTCCATGTTCGATGAGACTAATGTTCAAGGAAGGTTAAATATAACGAACAGGCGTTGCCTTGCTTCAAATGATTACTGAGGATATGGAAAGTGTCTGAGAAGAAAGCTGTTCAGCGTTGGGGCATCGCTAACATCTATTCCTCATTTAACAATACGCTTGTCCATATTACTGATCTTAGTGGCGCCGAGACCATATCGCGCAGTGCAGGCGGGCAGCATGTTAAGGCCGACCGTTTGCAGGGTTCACCCTATGCTGCAATGCAGGCGGCAGGCGCTGCAGCTCGTGTTGCTAAAGACAGAGGAATAACGTCAATCCACATTAGAGTAAGGGCCCCCGGTGGCCATAAGGCACGTACTCCCGGTCCGGGTGCTCAGGCGGCTATACGTATGCTTGCCAGAGCTGGCTTCAGAATCGGCAGAATCGAAGACGTTACCCCCATTCCTCACGATGGAACACGTCGTCCCGGCGGTCGCCGCGGAAGACGAGTGTAACACCCGCCGTGGAGCGCTTGTCAATCGGCCTGTGTGACAAAGTGCTCTCAATTCACCCTTGGTCCGTTGAAAGGTTCCGACGCACGCTCCTGGCTGAAGGTTTCAGCAGCGCCGGAATATTCCAGATCTGGAAGAAGGGACAAGTGTTCGGATACATTCGTTGGGTAGAGAGCAATCTGGAATGGCACATCAGAGCCTTTGTCGACGGCACCTTGGAATCTGAGTTTGAGCTACCGCGCACAACCATCCGGCACCTTCTCGTACGCCCGCATCAGTCAGACACACTCTTGGCCCAGCTTCTTTCGCGTCACAGAATCCCCTTCTTCAATGTCCCTCTGCGGTTCTATGGGGTTCAAGGCTTCAGAACGGGTTGAGGCTTGACTCGGGGCTCTTAATGTGAAGCGCAGAAAAGGTTCGAGAAACATTCCGTCTCAACTGAATAGACTATTGCGAGAACACGAAAGATGGCGGCTCGAGAAATGCATAAACCTCCTTCCCTCCGAGAACTACTCCAGTCTTGCAGTCCGGCAGATGCTAAGTCGAGACCTCGCTAACCGATACACGTCACCCGATCAATTCTACATGGGCACACGCTACATAGACGAAATACAACATGAAACAGAGGAATTGGCGAAACAGGTTTTCGGAGCCAAATACGCAGATGTTAGACCCATATCGGGTCATTCGGCCGACATGATTGTCCTGACGGCTCTCGCGAGTCGCGGCGACAAAATCATGGTCGTACCTCGTGATCATGGTGGTTATCCCGGCATATCGCAGGATGGTTATCCGAAGATCTACGGTCTTCAAGTCGTCGAGTTTCCGTTCAATAGAAACGTCTTCAATATTGATGTGGAAAGAGCGTCCCAAGCGATTGAGCAGGAACACCCGCGGGTTGTGGTTTTTGGTGCAAGTCTGATATTGTTCCCTCATCCTGTGCAGGCACTGAGGGAAGTTTGCAGGCGGGTTGGAGCCAAAGTTGTGTTTGATGGGTCTCATGTTCTCGGATTGATTGCGGGAGGCCAGTTCCAAGACCCCCTTAGAGAAGGCGCAGAGGTTCTGATTGGCTCGACACACAAGAGCTTCTTCGGACCACAAGGGGGAATCATTCTGGCGGACAGATATGAGGAGGAACTGAGATCTGAAGTTCACCCCGCGATAGTAGATAATGCTCATTGGAACCGCATCGCAGCACTATACGTGGCTCTCTCGGAGATGAAGAGGTTCGGAAAACGATACGCTCAGCAAGTGGTTCGGAACAGCAAGACTCTCGCTAAGGCCTTGGACGAGAACGGAGTCAGACTTCTCGGCGAAGAGAAAGGGTTCACTCAATCACATCAAGTAATCGCCGATGTCCCTTCCCTGGAAGAAGGCAGGCGCCTAGCCCGCCAACTTGAACAGGCTAACATGATCGTCGATGTGGGGGTCCGAATCGGGACCAGCGAAGAGACACGGCGCGGCATGCGAGAGGCACAGATGAATCAAATAGCCGAACTGATCGCGCGTGTCTGGATACGCAATGAAGATCCTAGGAAGATACGCAAGGAGGTTCTTCGGATCAGACGCGAGTTTTCGTCAATTGAGTATGTTTAGGATGCTTTGTACCGCAAAATCCCTGCAATTCCACCGAATGAATCCTTCAACATAACACCCTCGTCCGTCTCAGTCGATATGAGGGCAACGTTCGCGTTCTGTTTCTCGGCGATGTCGATCAACTCATCAACTAGGTCCTTCGTTTCTTCAACGTATAACGAGGCTGAATTGCATTTCTTGCAGGTTGTGGCTAGGAGATCTTGTTCGTACTTGACGAATCCGGCTTGGGGTATAAGGGCGTCCTCCACGGTTCCGCAGTTCTTGCATTTCGTGTAGACGTGGAGCATGTTCATTTTTTCTGAGACTAGCAGCAGGTCTACGATGCCCGCGGTTAGGTATCTTCGAACCTGTGTCTCCCCATAAACACCCAGTCCCGTGTCATGTCCGATTTCGTAGAGGAACCTTTGTACCAGTTTCTTCTCTTCGAGGTATCTGACGCCACGCAGAACATCTTGACTCTTCGCGACTACCTCCTCTACGCCTTGTTCGCCAACGTATGAAGTGTCAATGGTGGCGAGGATCTTCTCTTTGAGTTGATAGTTGAGGTAGTCTCCGTCAACGAAGTCGTATTTCGTTGGTCCTGGGCCTCCTATAATGAGACCTTTCAAGCCCGATACTTTTCCTAACAACTCATACGTGTGGTTCCCGATTCTTCTGTAGTAATCGTTCAATGCCTGCTCTCTAATTCTTTCGAACCGCCTAGCGGATTGTCCTCCGGCTCGGTGCTTGCCGGGTATCCCAGAGCTGAATTGTTGCAGCACTTCCATTCTTTGACCGCGGACGGTTGCAACTACGGCGTCGCTTGTATCGATCACAACAACCCCGTAAGCCTCTCTCTCCCTCACCATTTCCAAGAGTGGCTCGGTGTGGAATTTCGCGTCACATCGATAGAAGTAAATGTTAATGGGTTCGGGAGGTTCCAGAACATATGTTTCCATTCTCTCTGTTCCAGGTCCATCCCTCGGGATCGCTCCACAGAAAATTACGAGCCCGTTCTTCGGAGGTTCCTTGAAGAGTTTCAGCCGTTGGCTGACCCTCTCGATCGCTTCTTGCACATTCTTCCGAGTTGTTCGGGATTTTATGTTAGAAGCGGTTCCATACTCTTCCCGAAGGTTCGCCATCACTTCGTGGATTCTTCGTCCCGGTGGGACGTAGAGGCTGATGAGCTCTGTACCTCGACCTTCCTTCGAGGCCAGCATTTCCAATGTCCGTTTAAGCTTGAATCGCAATACTGACTCAGAGCTTGATGCCGACATTGGAAACACCCAGCCGCATGGGTACCAATCCCGATTTTATATAGGTTGGTTAAGACTGCTCGCAATAAGGTTCGCGAAATCAAATAACACTCAAGAACCAGTATCAACCAGAGGCGGCAGTTCTTGAAAGCAGTCGTCAAGGTGGGCGGATTCGCATTTCCCAGTGAGGGCAGAAAGGACCTCGTGAGTGATTATGTTAAGATGTTCAGGGAACTCGTCGGCGAACATCACATCCTCGTTGTCGCAGGGGGCGGCGACATAGCTCGAGTGTACATCAAGGCCGCTCGCAAATTGGGCGTCCCCGAGTCCCTCTGTGATCATCTCGGAATTCTGGTCAGCAGATTGAACGCGCGTCTTCTGGTGGATGGTTTAGGTGAATATGCATTCCCAGAAATTCCCGTGAACATTGATGAGCTGAAACATTACTTCTCTTCGGGGAAGATAGTTGCCATGGGTGGCTTGACGCCGGGTCACTCGACTAATGCCGTCGCCGCAATCGCTGCCGAAACCATAGATGCGGACCTTTTCATCAACGCAACAGACGTTGAGGGCGTCTACACTTCGGATCCCAACAAGGACAAAAACGCTCAGAAGCTGGACGAAGTGAGCGTCGGTCGTCTTGGGGAGATCTTATCGAAGGTCGAGATCAGTGCCGGGGCTTATGAGTTGATGGATCCGTTGGCTGTCAGAATAATTCATCGCTCGAAGATTCCCACCGTTATTCTTGACGGGCGTACGCCTGCGAATGTGGTCAAGGCGCTTCGAGGCGAAAAGATAGGAACAAGACTAACACACGACTAAGGTGTTCCCTCTGGCCAAACTCACTGACCTCTTTCAATCCAAAGCACAAGTCAGGCTTGTTGAATACCTGCTGGAGAACGGTGGTTCCCAGCGCGTGTTCAACCAGGCCACCTTAGCGAATTTCCTGGAGGTTTCGCCTTCAACGATCGCACGCATCGTTGAGCCCCTAATCAAGGAGAAGATATTGCTGTATGAACGATTCGAACAGGGAATGAAGATATTCACCTTAAACGAGTCTGAAGAGAAGACCAAGGCGCTGATCGACTTCTACCGAAAACTCAAGGAACTCTGAGTTTTCTGAGTCCAGTTTCAAAGTGTGGGCGATAAAAACTCAGGCCGCAATACTGCTAATCGGCGGTTTACTTGTCGCTCTTAGTGATTGTGCGAAACTTGTCAGCCAAGGATTCGCAGATGAGTGAGCAGACTCGCCACTGTCTCATGTTGTAGTTGATCCGCAGCTCTTCGAGCGCTTCGACGATTTTGTCTTCTTCTTCCGGCGTCAACCGTTTTCACGAATTCGCTTCGGCCATCATTGGGTCGGCCTATTAAGTGTTCCCCGATATTTTTTGTACAATTGCGTATCCCGTGGTTTTCGGTGGAAAATTCGCGTTGCTTGGTTCGTCTACCTTCGGAAGCGTACTTCTCTATCTATCCATTCAAGATATGGGCCGTACCCGCCCGCTATTCGAACGATTACTATCTCAGGCAGCTCGTATGAGTGTAGATCCAGAATCCGTCTTTTCAATCGAACGAACGTTTCCGATCTAGTCTTGATTATGAGAAGATATTCGCGTTCTGTTTGAATCTTGTTCTTCCATCGAAAGTATGAGAATACTTGGGTGATGTTGACACAGGCTGCGAGCCTCCGTCGCACAATGTCCTTGGCAATCTTGCGTGCTTCTTTCATGCTGCCACAGGTGGAAAGAACGATTATTCGCGGCATGTAGGAACCCAGAAAGGTTTTAGTTGAACAACCTAATTTCACTGCCGAAGATTCAGCATGGAGCCAGTTTTCTCCTTCCTCGCGGTCTATCTCGCAATCTGGATCTTCATATCCGTACTATGGTGGGCGTTCAAAGGAGAAAGATTCGGCGTATCCGGGCTGCCGTACTACTTGATTTACCGGACAACCCGATTGAACAATGGGATACAGAAAATTTCCGCATCCGCGCCGACCGCATGGCGCACAGTCTGGAACCTGGGCATTGTGACCGGAATAGGTTCGATGACCTACATTTTCTATCAACTCATCAAGAATCTCTTGAACTTGTTCTTCAGAACCGACCAAGCGGTATCGGTTCAACCAATCGTTCCATTGCCAGGACTCTTTGTTTCGTTCGAAACCTTCCCTTACTTGATACTGGCGCTATCCGTTGTGGTGATTTCACATGAACTGTCGCATGGTATAGCGAGCCTCGTCGACCGTGTTCCGCTAAAGTCGACCGGAGCATTCTTCGCACATGTCCTGATGGGAGGATTCGTGGAACCCGACGAGGAGAAGCTGAATCAGGCCAAGAATCTGACGAAACTTCGAGTCTTCGCTGCAGGATCATTCACCAACATTGTTCTAGGTGTTTTGTGCATCGTGCTTCTCGCGAACTTCTCAGGGACAATTGCACCCTTCTACAATGTTGTTGCGACTGGAGTATCGATCGGTTCGGTGCCCGACAACCTACCAGCACATTCCTCAGGACTCCAAGCAGGCGACATCGTCACGAGCATCAATGCGACAAAGATTTCGGACCTCACTGACTTGCGTCAGTATATGGCAGGCGTGGTTCCGGGGCAGAGTATCGTCATTGGGACGCAGCGAGGCAGTTACACAGTCAGGACGGGCCCGGACAAGACCAATGCCAGTCACGCGCTCATTGGGATAAGTGGTTTGACGGACAATATTGTGTACAATCCTAAGTTGCCCTTGCTATCGGGAGAGTTTCCTCCCATGCTCTTGCATGCGGAGTTCTGGCTGTCAATAGTCCTTGTCAGCGTCGCACTGATCAATATGTTGCCAATGTATCCCTTTGACGGAGACAAATTCCTAGAAACCGTATTGAACATTTTCGGGATTAAGAACACGAAAGGCATTAGGACTGTCGCAAACTCGGCCGCATATGCAGTTCTCTTATTGAATATCGGATTCTCACTGCTCAGGTTCGGTTTCCTGAGGTATTAGTATTGCTTAGTGCCGCGTGCTCTTTTTGTTCAGCAGATGCAATCTACACGAGGGAGTACGAAGGTGCTTCATTTTGCGGCAAATGCCTTCGCCACGCTTTGGAGGAACGCGTTCGCAGAACAGTCATGAAACATCATATGTTGGAGCATAACGATCACGTCGCCGTCGCGGTCTCTGGGGGAAAAGACAGCCTAACATTGCTAAGTCTGCTAGTCAAACTGGAAGAACGATTCCCCAAGAGCAAGATAACGGCCGTGAGCGTAGACGAGGGCATCGAGGGGTACAGGGACGAGGCTCTTGAATTGGCCCGAAAGGCCTGCAACGACTTAGGTGTGGAGCAGCTAGTCGTCTCCTACCAAGACCTCTTCGGCATCACAACCGACGAAATCGCCCAGAAACACCTTGGTCAGACGCCTTGCGCATACTGCGGGGTATTCCGAAGAAAAGCCATCAACAAGGCGGCAATGATGGTTGGCGCGACTAAGATCGCTACCGCGCATAACCTCGATGACGAAGTGCAAACAGTTCTCCTTAACATGCTTCATGGTGACCCGTTGAGGATTGTTCGCTCAGGACCTGTTCTTCGCGATCCCCGCGGCAGATTCCTGCCTCGCATCAAGCCGTTGTGCGATGTGTCCGAGAAGGAGATTGTTCTCTACGCCTATTTGACGGGATTGGATTTCCAGGGCGCCACATGCCCTCATGGCAGCGAAGCGTTAAGGAATGATATCCGAAGTTTCCTGAATCAGATGGATCAGAAGCATCCGGGCACGAAATTCACGTTGCAGAGAACGGCAGAAAGGTTGCGAGAGCTCCTCTTTGACGCTGCACCTGTTTCAGAGTTGAATGAATGTGAGAAGTGTGGAGACCCAACCCCCCATCGATTATGCGAAGCCTGCCTGATGCTGGAAGCGATTGCCGCATAATGCCCTCTCCGTACAATTGTCGCATGTTCTTGGTGGGGCTGGTTTGGGTTTCTTGGTTTCGCGCGCACGCTTGAGGGGGAGGTGGGGGGTGTACCCCATTTTTGGGGGACAACATGTTACTCTGCGATGGATGAAAAACTAAGAGGAATTCGGCAGCTCACACGGGGATTGGGTGTCATCACCTAGGGTCGGGTGTTATCACCCAATGAGTGAATGTGTATGCTGGCCAATACATTCGTACGCGAAGAGACGACAGTTCTGCAACGGAGGAACAAACCTGCAATACCCAGCGGTTGCATGGATAAAGGGATGGTAGATAGGAAATCGCGGCAAGAAACGCGATGAGATTAGCTTGATGTTCCAGTTGAATTCGCTATCACAGAATTCGCTCTCAGCGAGTTGGCTGGGAGTTGCCACTGTTTATATGACGACCCTTACCACTTTGAGTTGGCGGTGGCAGGAGGATCGGGGAGCCAGCCGTTCCCTGTGACCCGAAATCGGCTACACGCGGGGACCCGTTAACCCGAGGGAAAGGTAGCTCCGGACCTCAGTAGGCCTTCAGGGTCAACGATGATACTCTGCCCCACCGGGCCAGCGTAGGAGAGGATCCTTCTGAAGGGAAGGATTCATCTCTTCATCGTCGAAACCGATGAGGCTCGGAAGAGAGCAGTCGTAAGGCGAGCGCCAAGGCGCTGATGGAATAACAGGGTATAGAAGGTTCTGAGGAAACCGCTGTGGCGAGGAATGCCAATCCAACGGGGATGCTGCCATCGCCATATTTTTTCGTATGGGGATTCTTATCAACCAAGCAACTAAGAGCGCGAAGTGGCAAGCGTCACCCACAACGAAGAGCAAACAGAAGCAACTGATAACCAACTGCCCAATGTATGGTGGCTCTTGGGAAGCTGCGACAAAAAACAAGCTATCCAGTGAATTGCAGAAACATGCGGCAATCTGGCGGGAAAGTTTGACATTGTTCTTGCAACTCATGATGACGAGGGCAAAGTAACAGACTTTGGAGCGCTTGAAGTACAGGCTGTCTACATCTCAGGAAACGTTCGCAAGCCTCTCAAATACTACATGAAGGATCCGTCGAAACCTTGGCCCGTAAAGTAGGGCTGATCGAAGTCGAATCGTCAGTCAAGTTGCGACGTTCCTAAACTCATTAGCCAACCCTCAACTGAAGAGGCTTACGGTTTCATGGCAGCGAATAAGAACCATCAATTCGTTAATCGGTAGAGGCTCCCCACATGGCTATTGGAGGACGAACGAAAGTACCCTTGGAATCGGTGGAGTTTGGGCGTGATCTCCTAATACGGCTCGTTGGGTGGGAGGCATCCTCTTTTCCTTCTGAGCGGATCGCGAACTCCGCACCGGCGTCTTTCAGATGAATCGGACTCGTCCAAACGGGATGCCTCATTGGTCACGCTAGAGATTTGCGGTTTGCTTCTTGCTTCAAGCGTGTCTGTCCGTTCCTCTGTAGGCTGCTCTTTGCTACTCTGTGGTGTGTCCGTCAAAGTGCTCCTCACTCGCCATCGCATCTCTTTTCGTATGGCGGACCACGCCGTCTTTGTGCTCAGGCGGAGAGTAAATGGTGTATAATCTAAGCCTCGCGCGTTTAGAGGTATTGACGACATTATGCTTTGCGCCCGCGGGGACGATGACCCCATTCCCGTCCTTGACGCGGTGCTCTACCCCGTCGATAAACACCTTCCCTTCTCCTCTTTCAAATCGGAAGAATTGATCGACATCCTTGTGCGTCTCTTCACCTATCTCTTCTCCAGGCTCAAGGCTCATGAGTACGAGCTGACTATGCTTCCCCGTGTACAGCACACGCCGGAAATCTGCATTCTTCCTTGTATCTCGCTCAATTTGGATTACGTATCCTTTCATGTTTCCCACACTCATTTGCTAAGGCACTCCGCCTTCATCAATTTTGTCGTATACGATTACTTGTGATAAAATTGTGTTCGCCACTCAAATTCAAAACTTTGGACATGCAGTAGGCGCTCTTGGCTTCTCATGGGTTTCGACAAGCTAAGGGCCAAGATAGATTCTGAGAGGGTGCCGGAGTTATGGTTTGTCTTAATCTCTCTCGCGGGAGGCTTCTCAGGGGTTGTGCTGGGGATGTTGGTTTTCCATCATAAGAGCAGCAAACGGAGTTTTCAGCTCAAGATAGCCCCACCGGCTGTCGTTCCGTTCGTAGCCTTGCAGCTCAAAGATTGAGCGAGCAAGGACGTGGCAGCACCGCTCCGCAATATTCACAAGGCCTTCAGCAGGCTGCTACCCACTTCCAAGGGCAACAGAGTCTGAGCAACGATGACATGGGACTATTGTTGCATAGTATGCTGGGAGCAGCTACGGGAAGCCAAGCGACATCACAGCCAGGCGGAATGCAGGGATGCTTGGTATGCTCTCTGGGCAAACCCAGCAAACTGCTCCGGGAGGTAGCGATCTCGTCAGCAAGCTCGCGCCAGCAGCGATGGAATTCATGCGCGCTAAAGCGTCGGGTTCAGACACGAAATCCGCTGCTATGCAAGCTGCGATGCGAGCTATGATGGACGGCAATCCACTCCAAGCAGCAACGCCGGGCGGAGCTTCAGGCGGTCTTATTGCCCAGAGTATCATGAAATCGCTAATGGGTTAGTAGAAATAAGACCGCAACAACCAGAACAAAATAAGTGGATAATCGCGATTGGAGGTGAGCTGTTATGCCAGGAAAGTTTGAGATCAAGAAAGACAAGGCGGGAAAGTTCAGATTCAATCTGATAGCCGCAAACGGTGAAGTAATTGCATCAAGCGAGGCTTACGAATCAAAGGAAGCATGCAAGAACGGAATCCAATCCGTCAAGACAAACGCCGCCTCTGCAGAGATAGTAGACAAATCGATGTAGTCCGTAGACATCTCTACTAGAGAACCCTTCTTCTTTTGTCGTTCCCCGTGTCGCTAGCGTGGAATTTCATTAGCAATGAAACTCGCGAACTCTCAATTATCTCTTCCTCGTTTGTCGCGCAACCCGCGTGCCGCCCTCGAGCAACGCCTGCATCGCCCTATGGGTCGCTCCCCTCTTCATCTCGGCTGCGCTAACCGTCGTAGGACGTTTGCGCCCATCCCGGAAGAGGCCTCTTAGTCCAAATCAGATGTTGGGATTTCGAGTTTTCTTGGCAATTTTCGTCGCCACAATAGTATGGTGCCTGATAGTATGGTCGCAGTATCTTAGCGGACTCGGATGAACATCCCCGAACGGTGATCGTGGAGCGAGGCAGATGAGGTTAATACTTAATACGGCGAAGTCGGCTAGCCTAGCGAAATCCCGCACAGAACAGGTCAATCACAATGAGCCGCAAAGCTCCGGAGATAAAAGTATTCGACAAATGGAGTGTCGAAGATATCGAGGTAGGAGACCCAGGGCTGGAGAAATATCTCTCAGCAAGACCGATCTTGTTTCCACATAGTGGCGGGAGACATGAGCACAAACGATTCCGTAAATCTGCATTGAATATTGTCGAACGCCTGGTCAACAACATGATGCGTCCCGGCAGGGTGGGTGGTAAGAAGACAAAGGCGGTCGGGATCGTGAGGAACGCTATGGAAATCATCAACTTGAAGACCGGAAAGAACCCGGTTGAAATTTTCGTTAGGGCGCTTGTTAATACAGCCCCTGCGGAAGACGTTACGAGGATAGCATACGGTGGAATCGTCTATCCGATCTCTGTGGACATTTCGCCGCAACGGAGAATTGACATAGCCCTGCGGTTCATGACGAATGGTGCTAGGCAGGCTGCCTTCAGCAACCCCAGAAGCATCGACGAATGCCTAGCCGAAGAGATCCTGTACGCCGCTCAGCGGGACAACAGAAGTTTCGCAGTTCGAAAACGCGACGAAATGGAACGAGTCGCTCTAGCTTCACGTTAAGCGTCATGACATGCTTACTCATTGCACTGAAGAAGTCGCGGTAGCTCGTTTGCGTTGGGATTCTGCATTCACGCTTAAATATTGGGTGCCTGTTTCACTACCGAATCGTTAAGCAATCATTGGAAAGATGATGCATGTCTTCAGCTAAGAAACCACATCTGAACCTAATCATCATTGGTCACGTCGACCATGGGAAGAGCACCATGACAGGCCACCTTCTCTTCGATACTGGTAATGTCGACGAGAAGACTATCGCCAAGTATGCGGACGAGTCGAACAAACTTGGTGCAGGTGAAACCTTCAAATTTGCCTGGGTTCTCGACACCCTCAAGGAAGAGCGGGAACGCGGCGTAACCATTGACCTTCGATTCGAAAAGTTCGAAACCGACAAAGTCTTCTTCACAATCATCGACGCTCCAGGCCACCGCGACTTCATCAAGAACATGATAACCGGCACAAGCCAAGCAGACGCCGCAATCCTCGTTGTCTCCGCCAAGAAGGGAGAGTTCGAAGTCGGCATAGGCCCAGGCGGCCAAAGCCGAGAACACGCTTACCTGGCCAGAACGCTTGGAGTCGCGCAGCTAGCTGTAGCAATCAACAAGATGGACGACCAGACCGTCAACTACGCTGAGGAACGCTACAAGGAATGCAAGAAGGAGATAGAATCCCTTCTGAAGGTTGTTGGTTATGATGTCTCCAAAATACATGTCATTCCGATCTCCGGCTGGATTGGAGATAACCTAGTCAAACCCTCACCTAAGATGCCTTGGTACAAAGGCCCAACACTAATCGACACATTGAACAGCTTCACGGAACCACCCAAACCAATGGACAAGCCACTCCGAATCCCTGTACAAGATGTCTATTCAATCACAGGCATCGGAACAGTTCCGGTAGGCCGAGTTGAGACTGGTGTTCTGAAGGTTGGAGACACAATTGTGTTCATGCCTGCCAACGCTAAAGGCGAATGCAAGGACATTGAAACCCATCACACCAAGATCCCGCAAGCTATTCCAGGCGACAACATTGGATTCAACGTAAGAGGAGTCGGCAAAACTGATGTGCACCGTGGAGACGTTGCGGGCAAACCGGATAACCCCCCGACCGTGGCAACCGAGTTCATCGGCCAAATCATCGTCGTTTACCACCCAACCGCAATCGCTGCCGGCTATACGCCAGTCATGCACGCCCACACAGCAACAACTTCCGCCACCTTCACAGAGCTGATTCAGAAGATCGATGCTCGCTCAGGTCAAGTAACCCAGGAAAAGCCAGACTTCCTGAAGACCGGCGACGCAGCAGTAGTCAAAATCAAACCACTCCGACCACTAGCAATCGAATCATACTCAGACATTCCACAATTAGGTCGCTTCGCAATCCGCGACATGGGCAGCACAATCGCAGTCGGCGTCGTCAAACAAATAACAGAGAAAGCAGTCATCTCCGAGAAGAAAGCATAAGCTTTCTTCCTCAACCATTTTTCCATCGCAGTTCGTTTAGCGAACGCTTTTTAAACGGCACACCGGCCTAGGGGGTTGTTTCACACCCGGAACGGATGGAGAATATCTTTGGTAAACAAAGCAAGAATTCGGCTGTCAAGCACCGACCCCCAAGGCTTGAACAGCATTTGCGGCGAGATCATGAAGATCGCCGACCGCACAGGTGTGAAACTCCGAGGACCAATCCCCCTCCCAACGAAACGACTGTGGGTCCCAACCCGAAAGAGTCCATGCGGTGAAGGAACCCATACCTGGGACAGGTGGGAGATGAGGATTCACAAGCGACTCATCGATGTGGACCCGAATGAACGTTTTCTCAAACGTTTGATGCGAATTCAGACCCCCGAGAAAGTTTACATAGAAATAGAACTTCTCTAAGCTCACGTTCTTTCCATTTTCTAGCTTGTACCGACGAGCTTGTTGATACTTCGGGCTAGGTTGAAGTCCTTCATAGTCAAGCCGCCCTCGTCATGTGTTGTCAGGCTCAGCTTGATTCTGTTGTATCGGATGTCGACATCGGGGTGATGGTTCATACTCTCAGCGAGTCTTGCCACCCGGTTCAGGAACCTAATGCCGTCTGCGAAATCTTCGAAGACGAAAAGCCTAGTTATCTGTTTGCCGCGCAATCTCCAACCGCCAGTATCGGCAAGTTCATTCTTTATTCGATTTCTTCCGAGCCTCATACTGAACTTCACAGTTGTAGAGTCTGAACCTCAGGGATTTCTAACTTTCTTCGAAGATCGAATAGTCTGGAGCAATTTATTGGGGATTGGTCTGCACTTGCAGTGCTTCTGATGCGCTAGGTGCCATTTGATCCTCTGTTTGGTTGTTGGATTCTTCGGCATCGGATTGTTCCTATGCCACCCCTCATTTATGGGAGCTATTCTCGGAGCCCACGGCTGAGATGTCAAATTTTCGCGTAGATGTTTGCGGTATCTAAGCCTCGGCTTGCAATCTCTTGCTCTATCTGTCTAAGGAGAAGTATCCGTTTGTATGTGGGTGGGTGCGTCGCAAATGCTGAATTGATTGAACTCCACCTAGACTTAGCTTCTTGTTCCATTGCCTGTTCGAGTTCATGCTCGTCGAGTACACCATTGTGGTCCAAGTCGTACTGATTCTTACGTTCCAATATGGCTCCGATTTCTTGTTTTGCCAGCGAAGGGTCAGAGATGTACAGTGCTCTAGCACCGTGCGCCTCTTGCGGGCTCAATGAGAGGCCGTAGGTGATTCTGGTCAATGCACTCTCGAGGCTTCTCGGCGAACCTGTAAGGTACCCTGAGAATACATCCGCGAAGTGTTCGCGCAACCGGCTCAGTCGGAGGACGAGTAGTTGCGATATGAAGTAGACCGCTAACGCGACAATACCAGCGACAATGATCAGACCTGCTCCTCCTTCCTCCTTATCCCGGCTACGGTACATTGGGATGCTGAACGCCATTCGAACTACGACATACGCTATGAGCGGGATCGCGGAGAGAAAGGTCATCACAATAGAATCCTTGTGACGAATGTGCCCCAATTCGTGGGCTATCACGCCTTGGATTTCATCTTCGTTCAATTGTGTCATTAACCCCTGATTCACGGCTAATGTCATGTTGTTTGAGGAGTTACCGAAGACGAATGCATTGGGTGTCGGATCCGGAACGATGGCCAGGCGTGGTTCTTTGACACCCGCCGCCCTAGCCAGTTTGCTCACAGTCCCTTCTAACCAAGGATTGTCACCTGGTTTCAGGTACCGAAGACGGGTGGAGGCGGCGACGATGTATGGGCTGATTGCAAATTGTATGAGCATGAAAAACAATGCCAAGATAAGCGCGCCAATCATGGTCGCTGCAGGAGATAGCGCCAAGTTTGTTGCATAGCTGAAGAAGAAGGAGACAACCACGATGAACGCGACGAATATGAAGAGAGTGATCAGGATTGTCGTCAGCATCGTGCCTTTGAGTTGGCTCAGGTTCGCCACGGTTGGTTCAACTGCCTGCTAAATTCCTAGCACTTAAAGCATGAAGTCAATTAAAGGCTAGCTGATAGGCTTCAGGAGTGGGACGCCATTGGTCACTGTTGCCAAGGAGATTAATTGCTCACATTGCGGCGCTCCACTTCCCGTTCAACCCGGTGAAATCCTTGTCACCTGCAAGTACTGCGGCTTCACAAGTGTGATCGAAACCGGAAAGCCTTTCGAATTTGAACACTCGTTAGTTCTTAACAGTGTCGACGTTTCGCAGGTCTTTAATGTAATTCGCAATTGGATGGGTAAGAGTTTCATCGGACCGAAAGACCTTCAGAAGAAATCAACGCCCACCGAGCAGAACCTGATTTATCTTCCTTTTTGGGTTGTGAGTGCAGAGGCTCGAACTCACTACAAGGGTGTTCTCGAGAGAATTGCTCCGCCTAGTCCGCAAGAAGGTGACATAGCTGACCGTTACGATTGGCTCGTTCTCGCTCGTAGGCAGACAGACTTCCCAACGAGATCGTATCATCTTTCATTGAGTGGCAAGATGCCGTTCGACGCCATGAAAATCGATAGAGGTGCCAAAGTTCTGAATAGCGAGATGACCGTCGATGAAGCTGTGAAGCAGGCACAAGACGAAATCGAAAACCTTCACGAATATTTATCCAAAGATAAAGTTGACAAGATAGTCGATATCAAGACCGACTTCGACGCTCCGAGCACAGTCTATCTTCACGCTCCGGTATGGTTCGTTACGTACAGTTACAGAAACGCGCAGTATCAGGTATTCTTGGATGGTTCCTCCGGAGAAATAATCAAAGGCGAAATGCCATCAGAGAATTTCAAGTCTCTGTAATCGCGGCTGAAATCGAGTTCAAACCCTTAAAAGCCGAGCATCCAAATCCTCTCTTGAAGGGCATATTTCCTTTGACTGCGAAGACTCCTTTGGAACGAGTTCAGGAAAGCGAGAAGTTTCTCGAGCGATTGATGCTGATGCTTCCGGGCTTTCGTGGCTATCAGGCTAGAGAGCAGAGGCGAGAAGCGGATCGCATCGTCAGGAGTTATATCTATGATGTTCTCGAACACTCTCGCGACGATCTGATGCGATGTTTCCAAGTCCTTAGCGATAACAAAATCACCGAATTGATTGAACCCATCAATCGCACTGTCGCGAAGGTAGATCGAGTCGCTGAGAAGGTGAATCACGCGTCGTACGGTTACAGTGGCTTCTTCGACGCGATCAAGATCGAGCAGCCAGAGCTGGATAATATGTTGGCTTACGATACTCAACTTATGGATTCTGCACGAAAGTTCGCAGAAGCGGCCACCGCCTTGCGGATCTACCTGGAGCAGAGCAAAGTTGAAGACGCTCGGAATATGCAGCAAGCTCTGGATACTTCGCTCGGGAGCTTGGAGCTAGCGTTTGATCAACGTAAGTCGATAATTGAAGCTGTAAAGGTGTAGAGTAAATGCCACAAATCATGGAATGGGTTTCCGCTGGACCTGATGACATCGTTTGGCGGTACCCGATTGAGGATATCACGTGGGGCGCTCAACTAATCGTCCACGAATACGAGGCAGCAGTCTTCTTCAGAGATGGGAAAGCCTACGACACGTTTGGACCGGGACGCCACACTCTGACAACTTTGAACTTGCCTCTACTAACTAAGATTCTTACTCGTATTTCCGGATTTCAAAATACGCCTTTCAAGGCTAATGTGATCTACATTTCAAGCAAGCAGTTTGCTGGGAAATTCGGCAATAGAGCCCAGACCACCGAACTTGCACCACTAATGACCTTCGGATCCTTCTGGTTCAAAGTTGAGGATCCAACACTGTTTGTGAATGAGGTTGTAGGCGGCCAGAATGCATACTCAACACCCGACGTGGACAATTTCCTGAGAGGATTCATCAATGAGAAGATGATCGACGTACTCTCCAAGTACGATTTACGGACAGTCTTCACGAAACTCGATGACACATCCAACGAGGTCAAGGCGAACCTCATGGACTATTTCAAGCGGCTCGGCGTTCAGATAGTGGATCTGAAGTTCGAAGGAATCGACACAACGCCCGAGTTCCGTGACCGGCTGTTCTGGCTGAAGTCGGGAGGTGTCGCGCCTGAGGAAGTGATTAGGATGGAGACTGTGAGGGAGGCGGCTAAAGAACTGGGCAAGTCGACCGGTGGCGGAGCCGCGTTTGGTGCAGGAATGGTTCTCGTCCCACCGCTATTCCAAACACAACCCGGGGGAACGGGCGTCTCTGTCGCATTGATCGTCTGTCCCAACTGCCAAGCGCACATACCGTCGACTTCGAAGTTCTGTCCGAATTGTGGACAGAATATGACCTCCACGCAAGCACCCCCAAGCAATGTCCCAGTGAGGAAATGCCCGAAATGTGATGCAGTCGTTGCTACAGGGGCGAGCTTCTGCCAAAGCTGCGGCACAAAACTAGGCTGAACTGAGACCGAGCCGAGTATAGACCTTTCAGATGTTTCGATTGCCGGGATTAGCTTAATTTGCCAATCCGGACTCTACTGCCTCACGGTGCGGGGATACCAGAGCCAGGTCAAATGGGCGGGTCGCGTGCTGCGTATGCGGCATTGTGTGCCTACGCTTGGCCACGCGCGCTACACTCAAGATTCGCGCACGGCGCGAGGCTCCGCGCGCGGGTGAGCTATCCCGTGGCGTAGGCCTTCGTGGGTTCGAATCCAACCCACTGGCGTTCCGGATGAACCCAGTGGTGTGGCGAGAGTCCCACTCCCCGCACCACAAATTCGTTAGGCCTTCGTGGGCATACACGCGGCAAACTGGTCTTGAATGTATCCCCTGACTGATTCAACGTGGGCGAAGAAATCCGAACTCTAGAAGCCGACTAACATCGGGTGTTCGCGAGGTCAAGCACGGGAACTGCGGGAGATTGTGATTGGTACCTGATGGTGGGGCCGGTGGGATTTGCACCCACCCAATAACATGAGTACATTTCATCCACGCGGAGTTACGTGCGTATTTCGGCGTCCGACTTTGTTACGCTGGACAATTGGAGATGGGCCAACTATGTCTTGAGTCTCGTGGGTTCAAATCTCACCCCCAACGCTTTCAGCTCCACCCACGATATCGGAACTCGGACATGCCTAAGCTTTAAACCGCCTCTCCGCGGCGTTCCCAAATTGTCGCAATCTTCTTGCAGAAACGGAATTAGGGAAGCGCTTTCGCATCGAGATTGTATTCGCCTAGACGTTCAGGCTCGTGCGGATCGCTTTGTCGACTTCAATCATCTTCGTTGTCCTTACTTTGCCAACACGAGTCTTGAGGCGACTTTTGTCCACTGTTCTGATTTGCTCAAGTTTGACCTTGCTTGCCTTCAAAAGACCGGTTTCTCCTAGGGTGACCGAAACGTCGGAAGGGGCTAGTTTAACTTCAGTAGGGTAAGTCTTTCTACCGACAGCCCCGGAGAGCGGTGCGATTATCGTCGTCGGGCTGTACTGATTGCCCACATCGTTCTGAATTACCAACGCCGGCCTGACTTTATGGTTAATCTCGGCGCCTTTTCCTCCAGAAAGATCAACCCAGAAAATGTCACCGCGGCGCACGTTGAAAGCGGCCAATTCATTTCGGCCACGGTGTCTCGGCGCTTGACCATTCCTTTGACATGCGTTTTAGCTCTTTGGATGATTTGATATATCCTTCCTTCAGCAGTTCTTCGTCTACTTTCTCCTTCCGAGGAACCTTTTGCTCAATGGAAGGTATCGGAGTAATGGATTCGAATGAGCCTGCGAGCAGCGACCTGAGGTATTGCATTACATCTACGACCAACTTGCGTTCCTTCTCTCTTCGGATTTGAGGAAAGAAGGCAACTGGCGTATTCCCTTCAACAATGAGCAGGTGTGAATACAAAGTCTTAGTCCTAGCAGTTTGATGGAGCCGGAGCCGATTCTGAACTGAGAGTGGAAGAAGAGCCGATTTCAGTTTCTCCATTTCATCTCCCTGGTGGATTGTGTGTATTTCGAATGGTATCATGAGCTTCTCTCGAACTTCTGCCAACAGCTGTGAAACTTCCTGCTCACCTGCCAAATTGGCCAGTTCGGCCGGAACATAGTAGACATGCCGTGTCGTCATTTGCTGACGCCTCTTTCACACTATTCTTGCTTTGACTTTAAAAAGGTACCTCACCGTACGTAACCCATGCGACGAAGGTACCTATTCATGGTGAAACCAATCACCTAAAGGTTTAGTGCAGGACAGTCAGGATGAGTGAATGTGAACTATTTGTCGGACGCAAAAGGTTCGCAAGGCAGCAATCATACGGTGTTCGCGCAGTCAAGCGCGGGAAGTGCGGGGGGTTCAAATCCCACCGGCGCCACCATATTGGGGGTTCGAACCCGACGATGCGACAGAACGTATTAGTCAAAGAAACAACTGTGTGAACTAGAAGCATTCAATCGCGGAGTCTTGATAAGAGCCGAGAAGCTTTTCTTTCACTCTGCCACTTTATCGGTTCTGGTGTTGTGAATTTTGACTGATTGAGTTACTCAGGGAAATGTCGCGTGGCAATTCGTTCACTCATTAGTCCAGAATCACCAATCAATCCAGCTATTCAATGGCATGAATCATTTAGAGAATAATATCAATAAAAAGAGGACGCAGACCTCTGAATAACTTGCTCTAGTAGTGCGCACACACGGAAAAACAGAGTTCAAATTTGCTCGCACTGGCTAGGGGTAATAAGAAATGGCTAACATTAATGCAGAACGCAAGTCGAAAATAGTCAACCGCCGGCAATATGGCTTATGGCTCTCGACCTGACCAAAGTAATAGAGGTACTCCAAAAACAATACACTCCGCATGTATACCGATATGAGAACCATGTCGTTGCCAGTCTCCTCGTGGAGAGCGGTTCACCAAACTACGTTTTCGTCGCTCTCCTAAAGTGTGATACGCAAGATATGGTTGTCGAGAAGGTCGAGTCTATACAGCGCGAACCCTTTGCCATAGCAGACATAACGAAAACATGGAAACAGAACCCGTTTCTGCCAGAAAAGATTCGAGAAATTAAGCAAGCTATTGGACTACCCACCTAAGTCCCGACAGTTGGCGGTCTAAGTCATGTGCCACGGACGTAACAGAAATAAACGGATGAGGTTTTATATGAGGTTTTACCTTAGGTAACAAGTCTGATGATCGGAAATGTCCACACAAGGAATACCAATTATGATTCTGAGAGAAGGTTCTCAACGTACCACGGGAAAGGATGCGCAGCGGAACAACATACTCGCCGCGAAAGTCATCACTGAAACCATCAAGACCACGCTTGGCCCGCAAGGGATGGATAAGATGTTGGTGTCTGGCATGGGTGATGTAGTCATAACAAACGACGGAGCCACCATACTGAAGGAGATGGATGTTCAACATCCCGCCGCCAAGATACTTGTTGAGGTAGCCAAAAGCCAAGACAGCGAAGTGGGGGATGGTACGACAACCGTCGTCGTTCTCGCCGGCGAACTCTTGACGAGGGCGGAGAAGCTTCTTGACCAAGAAGTCCACCCGACCGTAATCGTGGAAGGCTACAAGAAGGCCTCCGACAAAGCGTTGGAGATCCTCCAAAACCTATCAATTGACATACAACCTGACGACGAAAAAATGCTCAAGCTCGTCGCAATGACCTCAATGGACACCAAGGCAACTGTAGGAACGAGCGAACACCTCGGAACACTAGCCACGAAAGCCATCCGCCAAATCATGGAAGAAAGAGACGGCAAGATTACCGCCGACATAGACCGAATCAAAGTCTTGAAGAAAAAAGGCGAGAGCATGGAACAAAGCGAACTCATCAAAGGCATCGTCGTCGACAAAGAGATCGCACACCCCCAAATGCCAAAACAAGTAAAAACCGCAAAGATCGCCCTACTCAACGCGAAACTCGAGATCGAGAAGACCGAGTTCGATGCTAAGATTAACATCAATTCTCCAGACCAGATGAAAGGCTTCCTCGACGAAGAAGAATCAATGCTCCGCGAGATGACCGAGAAGGTAGCGAAGAGCGGGGCCAATGTAATCTTCTGTGAGAAGGGCATTGACGACATGGCACTACACTTCCTCGCCAAGAAGAACATAATGGCTGTCAAAAACGTCAGCAGCGGCGACATGGAGAAACTCGCCAAAGCCACAGGCGGAACCATACAAGCCAGCACCAAAGACATACCCTCCGAAGGGCTCGGTGAAGCAAAACTCGTCGAAGAAGTCAAGATTGGAGACGATAAACTCGTCTACGTTCGCGACTGCAAAGACCCCCACTCGGTCACCGTGATGATCAGAGGCGGCTCCGACCATGTTGTGGACGAAGCTGAACGCTCCTTCCACGACGCCCTCTGCGTAGTCAGAAACTCCGTCGAGGACGGCAAGATCGTTGCTGGCGGAGGAGCCCCCGAAGCTGAAACCGCAAAGCAACTACGCGACTACGCACTAAAAGTGGGAGGCCGCGAACAACTCGCGATCGAAGCCTACGCCGAAGCACTCGAAGCCATCCCCCTCACAATAGCAGAAAACAGCGGACTCGACCCAATCGACATAATGGTCGAACTCAGATCAAAACACGCAAACCCAGAAAACAAATGGTTCGGGGTCCAAGTCAAAACCGGCAAGATCGCTAACATGCTCGCAGACAACGTACTCGAACCGCTCAGGGTGAAACAGCAAGCCGTCAAATCCGCCACAGAAGCCGCCTGCATGCTCCTACGGATAGATGACGTCCTCTCTTCAAAAGGCATGAAGGAAGGCGGTCCCCCAGGAGGCCCCGGCGGAATGCCTGGCGGAATGCCCCCAGGCATGATGTAACCGCCCTATCCTGAAACGCCGAACACCGCGAAGAACTTTACCGGAAGCTGACGGCATCAGCTTAGGGATCGAGATGCCCTTAGAACTTTTACTTTGGTATACCGAATATCGTAGCTCAGATGTAAACTAAATGCCATCTGAAAATACTTCCAGCAAATCATCGGAAGACGGACATCCCGTGTTCGGACAGGCACGCACGCCAGCTCCGGTGAGTGCGAATCCCACTCAACGAACCAGTCTATGAAAATGGCGTTTCAGCGTGCCGAGACATAAGAGAGTTAGAAAGCTTCCTTTCATTCCAACAGAGGTTAATTATATTTCAACCAAAGCTTATTAATGACGTAAGACTTATATATGATGCGCTGACCGTGCGCAAACATGGTCGGCCCTGAAAGATGGGCGGAACCAAGTTGTTGCACTCGGGAGTGCCTTGAGAAAAGAGTGCATTCGCCTCCGGCCAGCATCATTTTCATTGATCCGACGATTGGTGGGAGGCTTTTGAGTGAGCGAGAGTACTTACGCTGTCTTGGACTGGGAGGCGAGTGTCAGTGGCCGCGTGGTTAAACATGCGACTGTCAGATATGGCTGACCGCCAAGAAGGAACATGGCTCTGCAAGGTTTGCGGCACATTCAAGATATATGGCCTAGAAAGGTGGGAGAAGGAGCACCCACTTCAACTCCTGATTCCAATGCAAGAACACTTTCAGAAACAACACCCGTCCGAGTGGAATACTCTCCTGCATGCCAAGAATTGAGAAGCAATGGCCATGACAGGTCTTGGTTTTTTCCGAAAGCCAAAGCCGCCAGCGGGGGTTCCTCCGCAACTAGTCTAATCTCAGAAGGAGAAGACGGCTCCCTGCTCGTTTTTTCAGAAGTTTTCTTATGGGGAAGCTCCGGTAGCGGATACTGTTCCAGAGAGTGAGCAGTAGTTCTGTCCCCTTCTCTGGTTTCTCTATTACCTTGACTTCGCTGACCGTTCGCATCATCCTTGACTTTTGAGGCCTTGTCTGATCTGGATTGTTTGAGGTTTTCTTGCCCTATGTCGGGTACCTTGCGTTGCTTCTTAGGGTCTGGGTTGGAGCCAACTTCGTTGCTCATGGGTACCCTAAGATCGGCAAGGGTAGGAAACAGACTCTTCAGTGGACCAAGAGCCTTAGAGTTCCGGCAGGCGCCACCTACGCTGCCATCATTCTGGAATTCTTTGGCGGCCTTTCCCTGATAATCGGATTCCTTGTGCCAATCGTTTCCTTCTTCGTGGCGCTGGAGATGATAGGGCGAGCATCCTGAAGAAATCGAAAATGAAAGGCTCATACATTACAGCTCAGAATCCTGTGGCATACGAGCTTGACATAACGTATCTGCTGCTTGCAATAACACTCGTTGTCTTGGGAGCGGGCGCGCTTTCAATCGACGCGCTAATCGGCTTCTAGACATCTCCATTTTTCCAGCTTTCGACCCGCGCCACTCGGGTACCATTACACCATAACGCGTTTCGTGCGTTTGTGAATGCCAGCAAAATCTCTGAATGGACCTTAATTCCTGAACCCTCGACTAGCGTTATGTTGTTCAGCTCTGTGTTGTGGGGGTCATATGGTGCGCACACACACTGAAAAACCGGAGTCGAGAAAGAAGAGAAGGATAGGATTAATGGATTGATGTTTGTGCTTCGACTTCTACTTTAGGAACTTTGATACGAATGGTGATGTGTCGCCTTGCCGCATGAAGTGACCTGACGGGCCTTCTCCAAGGAATTCGCTGAACCACGATTCATGCTCCACTTCCTCGTTCAGAATTGCCAAGGACAGGTCGTATGTGCGATGATCTTTGCCTGCGGTGATGTTGCAAATGTGCGAATATCCTGCGACTGCGCATCTTTCCGCATTTACCAGCACCGTCAACATCGCTTTAATGTCCGTTGGGTCTTTGGGCAGTCTAGCGGGTGGACAAGCAGACATGTCATGGAACACTTTCATATCATCCGGGAGCTTGCCTCCAAGCTCGTATATGCGTGGAACGAGAGCTTCGAAGTGATTGCGATCTTCGATTCGAGCTACTTCAGCGAGCTGCTTGATTCCTTCTCCTTCCAAGCCGATTAGGTTGCAACGTAAGATTGTGTAGTAGTAGAATGTTGTCAGTTCTGCGGCCGCGTTTCTGACCAGTAGCTCAAGAAGTTGATCAACGTTTACGCCAGCCTTCACCACCATCTCGCGTGCTACTCTAGCCACAATTTCACCTCCTTCACATTAGTTGGGAATGAGGTCTTCGGTCAGAAGGAATCTTGATGCAGAGATGGCTTCAGCGTTCTTTCTCAAGATAGTAGAGCATGAATCTTTCTGAAGACGGTGCTGGATTTACGAGTCCCGTGGGTTCGATTACTTGTTCCAGTCTTACTGGGACAGCATTGTCGGGGAGTTCTATCGCTTTATCCTTCCGAACTTCGACGACCCTTAATTTGCTCTTCATATTTGCTCGGATGTTATTGGTCAAATGGCGGATGGATTGCTTTCGGCCGATTGCTATATTTGATAATCATGTCTTTGGCTGATTCTTCATACGCAACCGGCCAGTTTTCGTTTGTGTGGGGCTAATGGTGCGCACACACAGAAAATAACTGCTTCTAGGATTGCCTATTGGTCATGCAGTTCTTTGACCCTTTTCTCCATCTACATGTAAAGAGAAAGAACAAGACAAGAAGAAGAAAAAGAAGAAAGACGACGAAGGCTCACGGCTAAGCAGTGTAGATTAGGAATCTGCTGCTCAAGCGGTAGATTCACTGTAGCCCTGCGTCTTCATCCAATACTCTCGGGAAATTGCTTCTTCATATAAAGTGTCGGAAGTTGATTTTTGGTTTGGGAACTGTTAGATGGCGGAAAAGAAACTCGGAGGATCCTCTTTAGCCGCAACTAAGGTCTTAGTATGTTGTGGACAGGCCACACCTTGGGTTGAGGCGGTTTCACTCCAGCTTGCTGCATAGCCTTCGCGAGCTTTTCGTTTAGAAACTTGTCGAAGGCCTCTTGGGATTCCCACACGTCCACAACCCGCCAACCGCCCTCCATTGGGCCCGCGACGTGGAATATACCGCCTTTGTCTGTTTTGCCTCCCAATTGCAGAAGTTCGAGAACCTTCTCGTATTGTTCCTTGGTTACGCCTGGGAACTCAAGCAACATCGCAATTGCCAAATGACTCATCTACTTGGAGAAGCTGATTGTGAAGTATTTAGCATTTACGAGCAATGCAAATCTGACGTTGCGATCTAGGAGAATAATGGCGCCCACACAAAAAACGACAGAACAAGGAGATTAGGTTCTTTTCTTCTTCTTCCTCTCCTCTGGAGACATCGTTGAGTTTGAGCTTGAGTACCCCCAATTCCTTCATGCTTGACCTAGCGCCGTGAGTTCAGTACTGACCTCCCATAAGCGTCTTGCAATATTCAAATCATAAGATTCTTTGGAGGATTTGCTCTCGGATTGTTTTATGAAGTACTTACCGCTGATGCGCTCCACTTCAGGAGAGGAAGCTAACCAGATAACGGTCTTTGCACCCTCTTCTGGGCTCAACATGAAGGGAGCGAAAATCCTCACCATAACGCCCATGATACCTCCGCTGTGACGACCAAAATTCGTCCTCACTGCGCCTGGATGAACGCAATTTGCGGTTACTCCAGTCCCTTCCAATTGCCTGGCCAATTCGTACGTGAAGAGAACGTTGGCGAGTTTCGACTGTGGGTATGATTTCATTCCGCTGTAATTTCGCACGCCCTGAAGATCATCGAAGTTTATGTGCCCCCTTCCTTGCGCCTCGGATGTTACGTTCACGATTCGAGAGGGTGCGCTACTCTTCAGCAAATCCAACAGCAAGTTGGTGAGCAGGAAATGAGCTAGGTGGTTGATGGCAAATGCTGACTCGAATCCATCAACGGTAAGAACACGCTTGCTTGCAAAGACACCTGCATTATTTACTAGGACATGGAGTTGTGGAAATCGCTTTCGGAAGTCCCTCGCAAGCGAACGAACAGACTCTAAGTTAGCGAGATCCACCAACGCAACGCTCACCGCGTCGTTGTTCGTCTCCTTGACGATCTCTCGTCTCGCCGCTTCCCCCCGTTCAGAGTCTCTGCAAGCAAGCACAACCGTGGCACCCATGCGCGCAAGTCCGAGCGCGGTTGCCTTACCAATACCAGAACTGGCACCAGTGACTAGAGCGACTTTTCCGTCCATCATGTCGGTGCCTCTCCTTTGTCACGAGGTGGTGATCTGAAAATCAAGGAGATACCCACACAAGGCTGCACCAACTACAGAATGAGACCGACATCTGGGTGACCCCAACCTTCGAATTCCGAGGAGCTTCAACTTTCTTTGCTGATTTCCTTCCGAGTTGCAGCACTTTCAGTTTCTCACAATATGAGGTAGTTACGTGACGGAGGCAGGTAATTACAATAAGCACCATATTTAGTCGACTTTCAAATATATGCTGCCTGTTACCGCTCAGCCGAGGACATATTTTATGCGGAATGGCTCCGTATGGCCAAAATCGTCAGCCCCGATACTTGCCGTCGTAATGATTTTGGTGCTCCTAGCTTCGGCCACATATTTCCAGGGAGTCCCAGTTGGCGCACAACTGTCGGCAAACTTGGTTGCGCCAAAGATAACAGGTTCTGTTGACATCCAAAACCCTGGCCAAGAGGCTTTTTGGAATCAAATCGCGGCGACTCAGATTCCCTTGACTTCGTCCAATGATTTTGGTGGCGCCACGAAATCTGTCACGGTGAAGATGGCCAACAACGGGACCCATCTTCTGGTTTACGTAACTTGGTCTGATCCGACTGAAAGCCGGGTCGGCCACAATACGATCGAGGAAGAGAAGTATCCGGCACTTTTCTATGCCAATTCCACTTACGCATATGAGGACAGAATCGTTTTCTGGTGGTCTCTTGACCAGACTCCTGGGCCCCCACCCTGCATGCAGAAATCAGCTTACGGTCATGGTGAGGGCGAATCTCTTGCGGGCACTGGGAACCTCTGGCACTGGAAGGCCGCGCGAACCGACAGCTCAGGCACCTCCTACGGAAAGCTCAAGTATGGTTCTGGCCCCAACTTTTTGAAGCCCCTCATCCCAGCGCACTCGTATGCGGACAATGAGTTCATCAACAATACGGGTCATTATCAGCTTGGTTGGGATCAATATCCAACTGCTGCGGTGCCAGGCAACTTTACCATAGGCGAAGGTGAGAACCACATATCGTACAACACGTTCTTAGTTGCAGCCCATGGCGCTTACGATTCATCAACCCACACATACAAGTGGGTGGCAGCACGGACCCTCACGTCAACCCCTGAGTTGCACACCGTTCAGTTCGCATCCGAAAAGACCTACTACTTTGCTGTCGCCGTCTACGACGGCGGACCAATCCCGATACCGTCAACCGTGCCTCACCCAGCCGGATGGAGCTCCTACGGCGAGAACGAGGAAACCAAGAGCATCTCACCATGGTATACAATGGCACTCGGGCCCGCGGCAGCAGCCACGTCGGTTTCACAGTCGACAGTGACTGCAGCGGCCACTGGAGGAATCGCCTTCGAAAGTGCAGCGGTCATTAGTTTCGCTATGCTGCTGGTCGGCTTCGTCGCCGGCATGGCAGTGATCGCTTGGTACGCAGCTCCCAAAAAGAGCAAGGGTGCACCAAGTGGCTCCTAGGAGACTTCAAAGGGACGATCTGGCGGAGATCGGAAAAAGCAAACGAGATTTCCTCAAAATCATTCTTGCATTTGGAGGGCTGGCAACCCTCGGTTCAATCGCCAGCACACTAAGAATACTGGGGTTCATTCCACCTCCAACGCAGGGCGCATCAACTCAGGCCCTCGCCTGGCCTAGGATAAAGCTCGTCAACGTTGCCGCAATCGATTCGTCGAAGCCGTTGCGGTTCAACTATCCTCTCGTCGACACTCCAAACGTTCTTCTGAAGGTCGGGCGGAAGGCGGAGAACGGGGTCGGCCCTGAGTCAGATATTGTAGCTTACAGCGACGTGTGCCAACACTTGGGCTGCTTCTACGGGGTCCTCTCCTCTGGCGCATCACCCCCATGCAACTCATCCTACAAGGCGCGCGGCATGGAAGGATACTGCTGCTGCCACGGCGGGCAATTTGACCTTGTGAACGGCGCAAAAGTGATCGGAGGTCCGCCACCGAGGCCTGTTCCAGCAGTTATGTTGGAATACGACAAGAACACGGGGGACATTTACGCGATAGGAATGGGGCCGCCGACAATCTTTGGGCATGGCCCCCCAGGGACGACTGACCCGGCGCTTGTACTAAGACACGACTTGGAAGGCGGAGAAATCGTAACGGAAGCAACAGCGTTCGCGAGGACACAGTAGATGAGCATGGAGAGCAAGATTGCTCAATGGCTCGAATCACGCCTTGGCCTGAAGGCCACGGTGCTGCGGCCCGTGCCGGAGTACAGCCTCAATCCCTTCTACTGGCTCGGCGCACTAACCGTAATCGCCTTCGTCCTGCAGGCCTTCACAGGCCTATTGATGTTGATCTACTATGTGCCAACCACCGATCAGGCCTACGCCTCCACGCTCTACATAATCAGGACCGTTCCTCTTGGTTGGTTGATCGAGACCGTACATTTGTACGGGGCTTACGCTATGATACTCCTTGCATTTCTGCACATGTTCCGAGGATACTTCGTCAGTGTTCAGAAGCAGCCCAGGGAGATGATGTGGGTCATAGGGATGCTAATGGGGTTGATTGTTCTGGTGTTCGGATTAACTGGATACCTCCTCCCATGGACTGTTGTCTCAAAATCGGCGACGGACGTTTCGATTGGTATGCTCAGTTTCTTGCCGGCCCAAATCGGACCCGTGCTCACATTTCTCTTGGCTGGGACGGGAAGCAATGCAGCAGAGCTCAGTAGGTTCTTCGATCTTCACATCGTCGTTTTGCCGGCAGTTCTCCTTGTGCTGTTAGTTGTCAAGATGTACATGTTCGAGGTGCATGGCGCCGCTGAACCATCAACCGGACCGAAGAGAGCGAAGGAGATTCCTTGGTTTCCAAACGTTTTTCTATATTTCGCAATGATTGGAAGCGTTTTTGTTGCCGTGGTGCTCCTAGCCTCAGCCTTGTTTCCACTCTCGCTTCCAACCGAATTCACTCCGCTAGCGGCCTCCGTTTACGTGCCTCAACCAGAATGGTATTTCCTCTGGTTCTATCAGGTCTTGAAGTTCGCATCTTTTGAGGGCGAAGGAATATACTACGCGCTGGGAGGCGTCACAATCATACTCGCCCTATTCATCCTTCTACCATTCATAGATAGAGGAACGACTAGAGACGCGGCGTCAAGGCCGCTCTACACGACGACTGGACTGATACTTATCGCGGAGTTAGTCACATTGACCGTGTGGGGATACTTCACGCCAGGACAAGTTATACCGGACTTGCAGGCGCTGGTGATTATTGTTGAGGTTGCCCTAGTTATCGCCATGATGTCAGCGTTGACCTATAGAATGCGGAGCAAGATGCGAGGCCTACCCGTTAGAGGATTAGGTCTGCGCATAATGGCTTTGCCATTCACACACCGGATGATTACATCGATTTTCGCGGTTCTGCTCGTTATGGGGTCTGTAAGTCTGGCGGGCCTCGTAGGTTCACTCGCTACCGGCTCGATTAACTCTGCCGCTGCGTCCGTGAACTTTATCGTCCTTCTTTCTTCGTTTTATTTCATGGCAAGGATTCTAAGAAACCTCACTCTGAGGCAAAGGGGGGCGCTTCCGTGAAGCTCGACCAGGAAGCTGTCAAGTACCCGGTGGGATGGGTTCTCGTGATTCTCCTCGTCACGATAGCTGCCTACCTTTGGCTCATGGACCTGTTCTCGATGCAGCGGGTATTCGGAGTGCTTTTGGCTTCGGAGCTTGTGGCCTTCGCGATGCTGGCGTACATGTACTCGAAACCATCCTTCTCCAAGGTCAGCAAAACGTGGCTTCTTATAGGATCCGTCTCGGTCGCAGTGTTCCTTTTTCTAGCGTTGACGATAGCGACGCAGTAGGGCAGGTCGAATCATGAACTGGCAATCCTCTTTCGGTAGGTTGGCCTTTATTTTGAGTATCATCGTCGCTTTCACATCGCTCATTGATCTCTTCGTAAACAGGCTCCTCTTTCGCGCTGGACCTGAGGTTTTGGCTCACATGGAGATTCCAGGACTATCAGAGTTGGCGGTTGTTGGTAGAATCTCATTTACTTTCGAGCAGATGGCTCTTTATGTTATCCTGGGTTCCGCGGCAATCCTCCTGGTCAGCGAAGGCGATGTTCTGCCGCGCTACCTTGGTCTCCTAATTGCGCCACAACTTGTGTGCGCAGCGTTGCTCTACTTTCCTATTCCTATGGGGCTCGCGTGGGGCGTTAGCATGCTGCTTGTGTTGGTGACAGGGATCGAAGTCCTTGGCCTGCTCCTGATCCGTGCTTTAAGGAGGGAGAGTTCAACTGGGAAGCAGCTTGCGGTTCGACGCGCATTTCTCTTAACTCTAGCCTTGTGCTTCATTTTCCCAATTTACTACCGCGCGTCTCTGCTGCTAAGTGCGATTAACGCTGCAGCACTGCCTTTCGAGGTCGGAGCGTACGATGCGGGTGTTTTCATGATCATGCTGGCCGCAGTTGCGGCACTGGCCTACGCGCTGGTCGCTCCAAGTCTTGCTCTCAAGATGAACGTCCGGAACTTTGCGAAAGCAGCAGTTCTTCCCACACTCCTCGTCGGCCCGATTCTGTATGGCTTGATGGAGAGTTACTTCATGGTACAGATATTCTCGCTCGTCATAGCCATGAGCACCGACATCACACTCTCATTTGAGTTGGTGCGCGCCATCGTCTTCTTTTGGTGGGTTCTGCTAGTCGCAATTGTGCTCCTATTACTGAAAGGGCGAACCTCCCGCAACAGATTTCTGCTTCAGCAGGGCATCGGCCTCGTCTTGATTCTCAGTACGACTTTCCTCTTCAATTACCCGAACTACCTTCTATTGGGGACGACGGGCGTGCTCCTAGTCACCTACCCCCTAAGAAGCACGCAGGAATCCTAAGGGCGGTTGCAGTTCATGTGGCTGAGTGACAGGTCTACTGTGGTTTGGCCTTCAGCTTCTCTGAGTATGCGTCTACCAGTTTGGCCAGTTTGAGTAACAACCAGATGAATGCGATAGCTACTGCGGCAGTGATGATTCCCCGAATCAATCCGAACCCGAAGAACATGGGGGCAAAATGTGGCGTCTTTCACTCACCTCCACCGATTCATTCCGGACACACCCGAGTCGGAGTTGATATAAGGGGTTGTGGATGATTCGTCCATTTCGAATATATACTAACTACACTGCGTAGTCCACATTCGGTCTGGGCGAGATAGCGTTGGACCTGTCATTCCAAGACTATTCCAATACGCACTCTGAGAGCCAGCGATTACTGATTGGAGTCTACCCTTGCCTCTATTGCGAACGATGCTTCAGCATCAAGCGCCAACTCAAACTGCACTACGCCGAAGCCCACGGGGAGATAATTCCAAACTATGAAGGAAACCTCGTCAAATTCTGAAAGTGCGGTTCACATTCAGGACGCAGTCGGTCGAATCGTCAGGTACTGCTCTGGCATTCCCAGTTCCTCAAGCCAACTAATCGTCCTGTTAGTTTTGGTCCTGATTTACTACGGTTCGTAACTGCATTTTGAAGAAGCCTGAGAAAGCAGTAATTCCATCCTTGAGGGGGCACTAGAGAACGTGGCCTTAGAGAGCGAATCTCAGGAGCCCTACTACGGCGCCTGCGAGGACAAGCCATGCAGAATTGATTCGAAAACGAATCAACAACAGAGAACTCGCGATCGCCAAGATGATCGTTGCGACGTCTACCAGTGCGGTCCTTGCGAGCTCGTACGTTACGAATGCTATCAATGCTAGTGACGCAACTATCACACCATCCAGGAAAGCTCCGGCAATATGGGATTGACGAATTCGCGGAATGAGCGGACCACTGATTGCAACGAGGATGAATGCGGGAATGAAGATGCCCACTGTGGCAACAAGCGCCCCTGAAGGCCCCGCTAGCAAGTAGCCAATGAAGGTGGCGGTTGTGAAGACGGGACCAGGCGTCACCTGACCAATAGCGACTGCGTCTATGAGCTGCGAATCAGTCAGCCAATGAAGATGCACGACGATATCTCCGCGAAGAAATGCAAGAAGCACATAACCGCTACCAAAGACGACCGAACCGATCTTCAAGAAAAGCAAGAAGATCGGCCATAACCCAGACGAGGAAGGAGTGGAGTAGGCTGTCGCTGCGGCCATTTGCACAACATAGGCCAAGAGCGGAGTTGCGAGCAGGAGAACGAGCGAACGGAGCGTCGGCTTCTCTTGCTTCTTTTGCATACTAATCCATTGACCTAGCCCTGTGATGCTGCCCAATGCGAAGATGACTATTAGCGGGTTGACGCCAAGAAAACTCAGCACTAAGCCAACCAGGCCGACCACTGCCAGAAACCTAGTTTTCACAGCAGTACGTCCCAAACTCCATAATGCCTGTAAGATAATAGCGATGATTACAGGCTTGACGCCGTATAGGATACCGACCGCTTGCGGCAGCGAACCGAACTGAACATAGACCCATGCCAAGACTACGACAATGGTTGCCGCCGGAAGTATGAAGCGAAGGCGACGGCTGTATTAGCTTCCATCCAGCCGATCCTGGGTATCATTCTCTACCTCAATCTTAGACTGAATGTCGGAATTCCGTTGATCGAAGTCATAGCCTTCCTGCACCTCGCCACGGCGCTGGCGATAATCACACAAGCAGCTTCCCTTGCAACCGCCTTCGATATGTGGGAGAAACATGAATTCTCGACTTCAGTGAAACCGATTTAGCGGACAGATTTTTCTCTGATCTTTGCGGAGAGTCTGAGAAGCAATAGATCCTTCATTGTTTCAGCAGTTGTAGCGAGGATTTCATCCTGTCGTCGAGCAAAATCTGCCTCCTTATCGTGTCTGTGTTGGGTTATGGCATGATATTGGCCGAAGCTCAGAACAAAGATAGATATCTGCGTTTTTGTGCCCTCAATTGCCCCAGATTTCGAACAGACCTACTCGGACCCGGTAACCTTCAATCTTGATGCGACACGGACGATGATGTTCAATCCAAGTACAAGGAGCAGGAGAACCAGAGCGGCACCCCATGCGAATACGTGTGCATTCTCGTAAGGAGCGGTTCCGTAATCGAATATCAGAAGAGTTAGAGATGCGGCGGGATCATTGAGGCTTGTCATTAGAAATTGGCTGCCCAACGCTGTAAAGAGGAGGGGCGCAGTTTCGCCCATGACGCGGGCTACTGCCAATGCAATGCCCGTGATAACGCCGCTTCTTGCACTACTAAACAGGACATGAACCAACGTATTTGTTCTTGAGATTCCAAGCGCAAGACTGCCTTCTCGTATCGAGGCTGATACGAGTTTGAGTGATTCGTGAGTAGATATAGCCACTATCGGAATCATCATGAATCCGAGCGCGACTCCGCCGCTGATGGCCGAGAACCTGTGTGTCGTCGCCACAATTAGGACGTATACGACGATTCCTGTGACAATTGATGGGACGCCGCTCAGAACTTCCGCTAACAGTCTCACATAGTAACCGAATTTACCCGGAAATTCGGCTAGGTACGCGCCTGCGAAGACGCCTATTGGTATCCCGATTAGGGAAGCAAGCGCGACCACCACAAAGCTACCCTCCAAGGCGTTTAGTATCCCGCCGCCAATTCCGCCAATCGGTGGCGTGACCTCGGTGAAGAAATCGAAGCTCAACGCGATGTATCCTCGTGTTATTGTCTGGTAAAGAATTGAGATGAGGGGGATCAGGGCCACAAGGAAGCAAGCGGTCGCGAAGACAACATAGAGAGTATTGCTGATTTTTCTCCTCTGATTTAGCTTAAACATGAATGTCACGTCCAGCTTTGAAGCTCAGTCTCGTAATCAGAACCCGACCAAGAAAATTCATGAGGAAGGCGATCGCGAAGAGAATCAATCCTAGCTCAAAGAGGGAAGCTAAATACACGCCGTTCCCCGCCACCTCAGTGAACTCGTTCGCGATGACGCTCGGGATTGTTTCAGCGGGAAGAAATAGTGAGGGAGATATTCTTGCAACGTTGCCGATAACCATCGTGACAGCCATCGTCTCTCCAATGGCTCTGCCCATCGCGAGAACGATAGCAGCGATTATGCCCGTTCTGGCAAAGGGGATCACACTGGTTCGAATGGTCTCCCAGCTTGTGGCTCCCAGAGCTATGCACGCCTCCCGTTGGCTTCGCGGGACCGCGGCTATGACCTCACGCATAATTGATGAACCATAGGGAATTATCATGACAGCCAGGATGACCCCCGCAGTTAACATTCCAAATCCGTTCGTAGATCCAGTAAACAACGGGAGAAAACCCAGTGCCGATTTCAGTTGCGGGTTGACGTAGTCCCGCATGAAAGGAACAAGAAACAGCAGCCCCCACAAACCGTAGACGACACTCGGCACTGCCGCGAGCATCTCGACAAGAAATCGAGATGGGGCTCGCAGCACACTTGGCGCCAATTCAGCTTGGAAAAGGGCCACGCCTAGGCTGACGGGTACAGCCAAGAGGAGGGCGATCACTGTGGTTACAATCGAGCCATAGATGGCGGGTAGAGCGCCTAATGATGGTGGGCCCCCATTGGCAGGATTTGGAATCCAATCGGTGCTGATCAGAAACTTGAAGCCGAAAGCTCGGATCGAATCTACGCTGGCATTTATTATAGCGTAGAGCATCAACACCGTAATAATTGGAATAACAAACGCTGCGACAATTAGAAAAATATGAAAGAAATCGCGGCGTCGCGCCCTAGCTCGGGCACGACGTGCGTAGGCGGTTGCCTGCATTTTTGGTCTTACTGCGCTATCAGTTGCTGGCTTTGGTATGTGAGGGACATCAACAGGTGTTCGTCTGCGGAAACGATGTTCTGGGGTAGTGGCACGTAAATCAGGTCCGCCGCGTACTTCTGGCCATCGTGTATGGCCCACCACAAGAATTTCGCCAGAGCCTTGGCCTTAGCAGGTGAAGTACCAGGGTTTGCGGACATGTCCTTGTAGATTAGAATGTACGTGTAGGTAGCAATAGGATACGATTGGTCGCCGGCGGCATTTACGATATGCAAGCGAAGGTCGTTTGGATCTGGAGTCCCTGTTGCTGCGGCTGCAGCGTTCCTTATTGTGTCTACGGTAGGTACAATGAAGTTGCCTGCTGCGTTCCTTACGGCTCCAACACCCAAGTGTTGGCCCACCGCATAGATTACGTCCACGTAGCCAATTGAGCCTGGAGTGTTGATAACAGACCCTGCAACGCCTGCATTACCCTTACCACCAACACCTGTCGCAAGTTTGTCGACTGGCCACGTGACTGATGTGCTGCGCCCCACATTGGCTTTCCAGTCAGAATTGACTGCTGAAAGGAAATCAGTAAAGGCGTATGTTGTTCCGCTTCCATCGGATCTGTGGACGACTGTGATTGGCTGAGCTGGTAATGGTACCCCAGGATTGAGTGACACAAGGGCTGGGTCATTCCATTTTTGAATGTTGCCCATGTAGATGGCCGCCAGCACATCGCCAGTGAACTTGAGCACTGTGCTGTTTGGGATGCCAAAGGAGACGAGATTGTAAGTTACTGCTACGCCTCCAAGAGTTTCCGGCATTAGAACGAGCCCCGTCGCATTCCGCAATTGAGCGTCTGAGAGAGGTGCATCCGATGCTCCGAAATCAACGGTCTTCTGCGTGATCTGCTGGATGCCGCCGCCGCTACCGATCGGATTGTAGTTTATTGTGACGGAGGAGTAAAGGTTGTGGTATTCTACAGTCCACTTCTGGAGTAGTGGAGCTGGAAATGTTGCTCCTGCTCCGAGTATTGAAACTGCTTCTTGGGGCTGCGTTGAGGATCCGCTAGTCGCTGTCCCAGTCATCGTCTGGGAAATGCTCTGAGTAGGGTTCGTACTTGTCAATGCTTGATATCCGAAGCCTGCTGCAATTATCGCCACTACTACGATGACGATTACTGCGTATTTTCCTATGTTTCGTTTCGTTGCTCGGTTCGACATATGAATCATCGAACCTCCTACGAAGGCCAACGGCTATTTAGTGGAATACCATAGGTATCACGTGTTCACATGTGCATCTATACGACTCACATAACTCATGTTCAACTATTGTATGTTGAAAGACTCTTGAGTGGTAGCGCTTTATGGCGAGCCTGGAGGCTATGGTTGAGCTAGCTAGGAGAATGTCCCGCGATAGGGTTTTGGAAGTTGAAAGTTTGAAGGCTAAGCTCGTTGTTGAGAGCCTTCGAGCAGGATTTGGGGATAAGAAAGCGCTGGAAGATGTTTCGATAGGATTCAAGGAGAACGCGGTCACAGCAATAATCGGTCCATCTGGTTGTGGGAAGTCAACTCTAATTCGATGCTTGAACAGGATGCACGAGGTGACGCCCACAGCTTGGGTGACTGGCCGAGTCTTGCTTGACGGCCACGACATCTACTCGCCCGAATCGGATCCGGTTAATGTCAGACGTAGGATAGGAATGGTATTTCAAAAGCCAAATCCTTTCCCAACAATGTCTGTCTACGATAACGTTGCCGCGGGTCTCCGATTGAATGGAATCAAAGATCATCAACTCGTCTCTACGAAGGTGGAAGAGAACCTTAGGAAAGCATTCCTGTGGGACGAAATTGGAGATCAAATTCATGAGTCTGGTGCCAGCCTTTCCGGTGGCCAGCAACAGAGGCTTTGCATAGCTCGGGCTCTGGCCGTGGAGCCTGAAGTCGTGTTGATGGATGAACCGTGTTCTGCATTAGATCCCGTCGCTACAGCCAAAATCGAGGAACTGATCATCAAATTGAAGGAGACCTACACAGTAATCGTTGTAACACACAACATGCAACAAGCGGCTAGGATTTCCGATCTCACCGGATTCCTGTACCTAGGTAAGCTGATTGAGTATGGCCCGACTCAGCAGATCTTTTCAAACCCGCACAACGAGTTGACAGAAAGATACATCAGCGGGAAATTTGGTTGAACAGCCTTGCCTCGCCTAATGGACATGGGACTTGAGAGACTATCGAACGCCATAGCGGACATGGCTATTCTGGCGCAGGACTCTGTGATGAAGGCGATTCAAGCCTACGCCAAAGGCGAGAGAATAACGGCAGAGGCATTGAACCGTGCGAGCGAATTGTCAATGCTTGGGACTGAGGTCGAAGAACTTGCCGTCGACCTTTTGGCCAGGTATCAGCCGGTAGCCACCGACCTCCGATTCATCAAGTCCTGCCTAGAAATAGCGTATGGTTTTTCCCGCTTTGGCAGATATGCATACGACATCGCACTAGTGCTTGACATCTACGGAGACCTCTCGGACTGCGACAAGTCTGTCATCGAAAACCTAGCTAACAAGGTCACCAAAATGATTGAGACCAGCATACAATCATTCAAAACAAGAGACACAGCACTGGCCCGCGCCTTGCGCCAAGAAGACGACCAAGTAGACAAAATCTACCTGGATTACATCAAGAAACTCTCAGACTCAAAATCCGTCTCAACCAAGTGCGCATTGGCTTCTACGCTCGTGCTTAGGTACCTAGAGAGGATTGCAGACCATGCATGCTACATAGCAGATTCCGTGATCTACATAACAACGGCCACAAAAGCATAGTACACGACGAACATTAACATGAAATATAAGTTCTCCACATTACAACCCATGAAACCTGCCAAGGATACAGTGGGCGAGTCCGAGGACCGTTACGTTCGCCGCGTTCAGTTAACCGGTCGCGGCTCCTACATTGTGTCTATACCGAAACAGTGGGTGGAACAGGCGGGGCTACGGAAGGGTGGACGTGTTGAGTTCAGTAGGCAGCAGAATCGCGGCCTCCTTCTGGTACCTTCAGACCAGCTCAAGGCTGAAGACGAAAAGTGGCGTTGCACAATAGTAATTCCACCCGACGCGGACCCAGACGCAGTGACGCGCCAAATAATCTCGCTCTACGTGGTGGGCTACTCCACTATTGAAATAAACTCAAAGTCAGGCAACCTGGCTGCTTCAGTCCGCGATTGTATAAGGGATGTCGCGAGGAGCAAGCTTGTTGGTACTGAAGTAGTCACCGAGTCTTCTCGAAGCGCTACCCTTCAAGTGCTGTTGAGCTATCCACAACTCTTAGTACCCGACGCTTTGCGACGAATGAGTTCCATCATGAGTTCAATGCAGCAGGATACCATGCAGGCTCTTAGCAATTCTGACCGAGAACTAGCAAAACAGGTGTTGAAGATTGACGACGAAATCGACAGGTTCAGCCTATACATCATACGACAGCTCAAGTGGGCGGTGCAGCATCCGCCGATTCTTGAAAGAATCGGCCTCCGAATTCCAGTCGAATGTCTGGGTTATAGAATAATCACCAAGAGTGTCGAACGTTCCGCAGACCATGCCGCCAGGGTGGCGCAGAACTCACTCTCTATCGAACATCAATTAGACTCGGCGCTTCTCAGAGACATAGACGCGCTCAGCCAATTCTCAGGACACATGATGGAGGAAGCTATGAGATCCCTCTTCACAGGAGACTACCAGCTCGCGGAGAAGGTGATTCTCGAAAAGGAAAAGATGACTGCAATTGAATCAAAGGTCATTGGACGCCTTCTCAAAGAAAAGATGCCGGCGAATGAACTGTCTGCAGTCACCCTAATCTCCGAGAGTCTTCGAAGGATAGGAGAGTACGCAACCGACGTGGCTGAAGTAGTTCTAAATCTAACCGTACAAAAATCAATCGAACACACAACAAGAGAATCCTAATTCAACAAGGCTAACGGCAGCGGACTCAACACACTGGACTAGAAAGACTGGCATCTAGCTAGGGGCAGAGTAGGCCAGAGTCACGCGCGAGACACCACGCCGTGGGCATCTTGAGTTCTATCGCGAATGAACGACTTGTTAATCAGACCAAGTGCTGCTATCAAAACCAGAATTACCAACAGAATTGGATCTGATGCAAATTCAGGAATCACATTTTTTCCTCCTATGAGGATGGTATGAAGGCCATTGGGATATGTGAAGAAAATGTAGTAGTATCCACTTGCTTTCGAGAACGATGAATCTAGTGGAATGTTATCGATAGTGGCGACTGGTTCACCATCCAGCATGCTGACGGGAACGGCTAGGTTCATCACACCGATCGCTCCGCTCTCTCCAGCCGTACTAATAGTGAGTGTCTTCATGGATGCGTTGTAAGAGAAACTGCGCAGCGAAGCCTTTGACAAGATACGCACGCTATCGTTCCCCTGGACCATAGCGGAAAAGTTCTGACCCACGGTCGCGTTATGGTAGAAGTCGATCAGATCCTTTCGGACAGAGGATTCGATTGGTGTTCCTATCCAATTATGCGAATACGATAGGGGATCGAGTCGTGCCAAACCAAATTTCGCGTTGGTAATCCATTGGGCGGCTGTTTGAACCCCTGTCGCCCCTGTATCGTCTCTTCCCCAAATGAGAAGATGGGGGATACCTACTTGACCCGCAAATTGAGCTGTGTTGAAGACAGCATAATCGGTATGAGTTGCAGTTTCCGAAGGACCTGTGAGCTCAGCATCCATTAGGACAGCCAAGTCCAGAATCTTGTTGAAATCACGTGTGAGCGCCCATGCAGCGGCCACACCCCCCGCACTCCAACCCAATAGGTAAACCCGGTTGAACGCGAAACCGTGTTTCAGAAGCGCACCGATTACTAGGGGAAAAGAGGGGACAGTTGCAACCACCCATCCAACGGGTGCAATGACATTGAACCCCATACTCTCCAAGTAATCGAGGAACGACTGTGTCGGTGAGTCAAGCTGATTGACTCCGTGGAGGAAATCCAGCTCGTAACCTCCCCCTACGTAAATTATCGCGGGGAACTTGGGCGAGTTCACGCTAATGTAAGACCCACGGCCCCCTCCCTGACTGTAATAGAGCACAGGCACATTCCCTGATCGCGGACCAAAGTTTATGGAATAAGCGTCCGCGACTCCATCATGCCAAGAGGTCATAGCATCATTCATAGAAATAGCGTAATGAATTACTGTTGAGTTCGGATATTGTGGAATCATCAAGATGAAGTGAAAGACGCCTGATGAATCGGTTGTGACATTCCGTTTTAGGTTCGTCTCATGATACATGACTTGGACTCCTGGTTCCGCTACACCATACTGATCGGTTACAATTCCAGTGAAGGCAACAGATTCTCCGGGGCGTGGCTCAATGTCGCTAAGTATGAGTGCATATTGGCAGCAGTTTACAGCCGCTGAGACGATTCCTTGATGGGCTGCGTATGGGAGAAACGCGAAGAGAAGCACAGAAAGGACTGTGAGAATCGCGATTCGCCGCATACATTCATGCACAACGGAGAGCGCTTGGAGACAGTTATTTGTACTTTGGGCAAAACCTACTATGGAGCGACGATGCTTCTGACGAAAACAGATGTTCTACGACTTGCGATTAGGTGTGGCTTGGCATCACATCTACAAACCGAAATCCATCACGTAAAACAGATTCTCCAATCATTATGGGAATGGGTTGTCTGAAAACTGGCCCATCATAGACGAACGTGTGGAATTCTCCATTCTCTCCACAAGCGTCAACCTCCGGCGGAAGCTCACTGAGGAGAGACTGATCGAATTGACGACCTACATATCGCGGATCAACCTTCTTTGGATCAACGCAAGTAACCACGCTACGAAAACCGATCCTGATCATCTCTTTGGCTAAGACGGCTGTGTTCTCCCCCCAAAGAGGGAAGACAGGTGTCAGATCCATCTGGGCGAGTTTCTCTTCCCGATACTTCCGAATGTCTTCCAGGAAGAGGTCGCCGAAGATCACATGCGAGACCCCCTTGGCTTTCCATCTAAAAAGAACCTCCCGCATCTGCTGCTCGTAGGTCTCATTTGGGCAAGGATAGGGAATCCAAACTTTCTCTAGCGGGTAGCCCAACGATCTCGCCTGCAAATCAACAAGTTCCTCGCGAACTCCGTGCATTGAAACTCGATGAAATCGATCGGTGATAGTCGTCATTAGGCAAACAACTTCGAGGTCCTTTCTCTTCAGAGTCCTGTGCAATGCCATCGCGCTGTCCTTCCCTGAGGACCAAGAAAGAATCGCTTTTGCGGAAATCGTCAACTTTCTTCTAGGTATCCGTATTCGGCTTCATTAAAAAGGGCGAGCTAGGCGCTTATTGATCGATTCCTTTGTCGCTAGACGACACTAGTGGAAATGTGCGTTGCTTCAATCGAGCGGGGTCAGAACTCGAACTCTGCAGTTCTTATAGCTGTGGGTTTAGTGATGCGCGCAAAAAGGCCACGACCTACTCGGTCTTTAGTCTATTCCTCTCAAGATCTACTGGATGCTGATATTGGACGTCCCTGCTGGGCACATCAATCTCTAGTTCCTTTTCGAGTTCCTCCACACCTTGCATGGGCGCAACCTGTTCTCTGTTTACGGCGTAGATGAGAAGATACTGGCCGTCGCGTACCTCCATCGTCAGTGTCACATCGCGATCCTTCTCGAACATCCATGCCATATATGCTACGACAAGCCCAGATTCTCGAATTACAGCTCTCGCCGATACGGCTTGACAGATCAGAACTCAATGCAAGATCGCCGCATGATGATTTTGATGTCCGAAAACCTTTCGATGATTCACCCGTGATATTCCACTGGGAACTGGATATCGGATTCTCGATTCTATGTTCCAATTGAATTTCCAGAATTGACTGTCATCAGCGCGATGTTTCAGGATCGCGTAGTTTCGCCTTTCCGTGAACCAGCAGGTAATAGAAGACCAATCCGGCCAGCATGAAGGCTAAGCCAAGTAGAAGAGCCTTCTGATCGAGGTAACGGAATAGAATAATCGAGAAGGTCACTGCGAGAAATGGCGTCCATCTGGTATGGAGGACGTGAGTTTTCCATCCTGCCTTTGATATCAGCCTTATCGTCGCCAGGCAGCTGAACAGATACGGGACAATTGTGAACAAAACTGCAAGTGAAGCTAAGCTAGTGAAGTCCGTTAATACGTAGACTAATGAAATGGCTAGGATTGTTTGAATTATGATCGCGTGATCAGGCGTTTTGAATTTTGGATGAAGATGGTCGAAGACTCCGGGGAAGAGCTTGTCTCTTGCCATGGCGTAGGATATGCGAGCTGCTCCAAGAATCACGGCGTTCACAGAACCTAGAATGGCGACCAGACCGCCGAGAGCCAGCAGGATCCCACCAACATTTCCAACATATCGTTGAGTGGCTGCTTGAAATATGTCAGCAAGTGGAGATTGTGAGTTCACAAAGTTCTCCCAGCGCCCAAGTCCAA
>Ga0315280_10000464_pt1 | contig 75434 bp, 59 predicted proteins | sample YL17G06_40_MG_FD_203697 | JGI IMG/M metagenome (GOLD analysis project Ga0315280, IMG submission 203697) | Sediment microbial communities from Yellowstone Lake, YNP, Wyoming, USA - YL17G06_40 | ecosystem: Environmental > Aquatic > Freshwater > Lake > Sediment | place: USA: Wyoming | collected... | reverse complement strand
GCCTGCCGGATAAGAAGCGGCTTGTCCAGGCTATGTTCAGCGCAAAGAAAATGTTGGATACTAAGTTTGGGCCAAAAATCTGCGCGCCGGCGTTTAGAGAAATCGACCCGAAGATCGGATTAATCACGCGGTGCGTATGGGGCAAAAAAGAAAATGCGTCCGTGTTCTGTCATCCTGCGGCCTGGCTCATCCAGGCGGAGTGTTTGCTGGGGAGGGGCAAAGCGGCGTTTGACTATTATAAAAAATTATTGCCAAACAGGCTGGATTCGGACGTTTTTATCGCCGAACCATACGTCTACCCCCAGTACATCACGAGCGATGAGCACGAGACGGCCGGCCGGGCCAGCCATTCTTGGCAGACAGGCAGCGCCGCGTGGATGTATCGGGTAAGCTTTGATTATATTTTGGGAATAAGGCCTACCTATCAGGGGCTGATGATCGACCCGGTGATCCCGCCGGACTGGAAAGGCTTTAAAGCCGAGCGGGTTTTCCGGGGCACACTTTATAAAATCGAAGTCAAGAACCCGGAAGGGATCGAGTCCGGCGTCAAATCCATCACCGTGGACGGCCAACCTATCAGGGGCACGGTCCTTCCCTTAACGGACAAACCCACCTGCCAGGTTGTGGTAAGAATGGGCAATTAACCAGCCGTGACAGGAGTCATTATTTCTATCGCAGAATAAGGGAAGTTCAGGTAATCCAGCCCAGACTCTAAGCCTGGCCCTTCTTGACGGAGGAATAGATATCCCCTATATTAGCATCCTGAATGATCGATTAAGGGGAACGCTATGAACGAAACCCTGCTTCGGAAGCTCCCGGCCGTCGATGCCTTAATGCAAAAAGCCCAGGAAAAGGGGTTCATAGAAAAATTCGGGCGGGAAGAAGTTTTAAAGGCAACTCAGCGGGTTCTCGAGGATACCCGGCGCGCGATTCTCGATGAAAGGGCGCCCTCGCCGGCGGAGCCTGATTTTTTGCCGGGATGTCTCCTCGACGAAATAGAAGGGCGTCTCGCCAAGAAATTCTCCCCTTCCCTCCGCAATGCCGTCAATGCCACGGGTGTCATCATGCACTCCGGGTTGGGCCGGGCTGTTCTGTCGCGCGCCGCCCAGGAGACGATCCTCGATGCCGCCCGCGGCTACTGCACGCTCGCCCTCGACCTTGAAACCGGACGCCGCAGCCAGAGGGATTCTCACGTGAGCCGAATCCTCTGCGAACTGACGGGAGCCGAGGCAGCGACGATCGTCAATAACAATGCAGCGGCAACCGTTGTCATCCTCAACACGCTGGCCAAAGGCAAAGAAGTGATCGTCTCGCGCGGTCAGCTTGTCGAAATCGGCGGCTCGTTCCGCATGCCGGAGGTGATGGAGACAAGCGGCGCCATCCTGCGCGAGGTCGGGGCGACCAACAAAACCCATCTCCGCGACTATGAGAATGCCGTCGGCCCGAACACAGGGGCGATTCTCCGAGTCCATCATTCCAACTACAGGATCATCGGCTTTACCGAAGAGCCTGGAATCGAAGATCTCGTCAAACTGGCCCGGGCGCGTAATATTCCGGTCATTGACGACCTCGGCAGCGGCGCTCTCGTCGATTTGAAAGAATTCGGGCTCGAGACCGAGCCCCTTGTCCAGCACAGTGTAGCGGCCGGAGTGGACGTGGCTTGCTTCAGCGGAGACAAGCTCATCGGCGGCCCGCAATCGGGAATCATTGTCGGAAAGGCCGATTTCGTCCAGCAAATCAAGAAAAATCCTTTGGTGAGAGCCTTCCGCTGCGGCAAACTTACTCTGGCCGCCATGGAAGCCACGCTCAAGCTTTTTCTGAACCCACAAAAATTACAGGAAGAACATCCGATCTATCGGATGTTCGCCGCCGGCCCCATGGAGCTCCTGGTTCGAGCCGAGAGGCTGAAAAATGAGCTCGAGGACAGCCTGCCGCTGGGTACCGAAGTATTTATTGAAGACGGCGGGTCGTTCGTCGGAAGCGGGTCTGTTCCAGTCGAAACGCTCCCCACAAAATTCCTGACCGTTAAGCCGCGATCGCTTCTCGCCGATGATTTCGCCCGAAAGCTCCGCTTTCACGTCCCGCCCATTTTCACGCGGATTCAGAACGACTGCGTGATGTTCGACCTGCGGACGATCCAGCCCGACGAAGATGAAGCCGTAGGCAGCGCCATCTTAAAAATTCTGAAAGACTAGCATGATCGATTACGAAAAACGAAAGCGGATTATGGGCCGCTCGATCAAGCTCGGCCACTGCATCTGCAACCCCAAGGAGCCATGTCCGTGCGACCTGTTCAAGCAGAAAAATGTTTGTCTTTGTTCTGGAGAGCGAGAGGAAGACGCTCCTGAAGATGTGCCCTTGACGAAGTTCGTGGAGAACGCAGGCTGCGCTTCCAAGATCAATCAGAATGACTTAAAAAAAGCGCTCGACGGCCTTCCAAAAATCTTCAACCGCCGCGTTCTGGTCAGCTCCGACACCTGCGACGACGCCGGCGTTTATCGATTGACGAAAAATACGGCGCTCGTGCAGTCCGTGGATGTTTTCACTCCGCTTGTGGATGACCCGTACACATTTGGCCAAATCGCCGCCGCCAATTCGGTGAGCGATATCTATGCCATGGGAGGAAAACCCCTCACCGCTCTGTCCATCGTCAGCTTCCCTATCGAAAAGCTCAGCCCGCGCATCATGAACAAAATGCTTCAGGGCGGCATTGACAAGCTCAAGGAAGCTGAGACGGTCGTCATCGGCGGCCACAGCATTAAGGATAATGAGATCAAGTTCGGATTTGCCGTCACCGGTATCATCGACCCGAAAAAAATGATTACGAACGACAAAGCCAGGCCGGGAGACATCCTGGTCCTGGCCAAGCCGCTCGGCACGGGAATCATCAGCTTCGCCAATCAAATCGGAAAAGCATCGGCGCGCGCTCTCCGGGCCGCCGCCAAATCGATGGTTGAGCTCAACAAAACCGGCGCGGAAATCGCGGTCGGGATGGGCGTTCGCACCGGCACCGACATTACCGGGTTCAGTCTGCTCGGCCATCTGGGCGAAATCGTGCGGCAGAGCGGAGTGACGGCGGAAATCTATGTCAAGAAGGTTCCCCTTTTTGTTGAAGTCCTGGACTATGTCAGGGCTGGAATCATTTCCGGTGCGATCGAGCGCAACCGCGAATATTCTTCGCAGTTCGTAACCATGGGCGACGGCATCGACCCCGATCTCGAGACGGTCCTTTATGACCCGCAGACTTCCGGGGGACTGCTCCTGGCCATCCCGGAAAAGAAAGCCGGGCTGCTCTTAAAAAAACTCAAGGCGCGCGGAGTCAAAAAAGCCGCCGTCATCGGAAAAGTTATTGCTAAGTCTGAGGGAAGGATCATTTTAAAATAATAGGAAAACAAATTATTGCTGATCGTTCGTTCTTCATTGGAAATAATTGATCCTTCTTCTTTCTCCTTTGCAAAAAGGGAGTGAAGAGAAATTTAAAAACGCAATTTTAAGCGCATTCCAAATGACCGAGAAAGAGCACGTCATCGTCGGAACCGCCGGCCACATCGACCATGGCAAGTCTTCCCTGGTCAAAGCATTGACGGGCATCGACCCGGACACGCTCCCCGAAGAGAAGGAGCGCGGCATGACCATCGAGCTAGGCTTCGTCTTCATGGACATCCCCGATTACGAAAAGCAGATCGTCTTCATTGATGTCCCCGGCCATGAAAAATTTGTCAAGACCATGGTCGCCGGCGCCGCGAGCGTGGACGCCGCCCTATTCGTAATCGCCGCAGACGAGGGAATTTCGGTCCAGACGCGCGAGCATTTCGATATCCTCCAGCTCCTCGGCATCCCCCTGGGGATGGTCGCTCTGACTAAATCCGACTTGGTTGATGAAGCCCGGCTGCGGGAGCTTACCGCCCAGGTCGCCTATTTCGTCAAAGGGACATTCCTGGAGGGCGCCCCGATCATCCCGGTTTCCGCCGTAACAAAAAGCGGTATCCCAGAAGTCAAATCAACGATTATGGATATCGGTCGCCGCGTCGAGAAGCGCCGTGACAGCGGTCTTTTCCGGATGCCGGTGGACCGCGTGTTCACCATTCATGGGTTCGGGACGGTCGTGGCGGGGACAGTGCTCTCCGGCGAGGTCCGCGTCGGCGACCAAATCGAAATCTATCCCGAAAAAATCGCAGCAAAAGTCCGCGGCATTCAGGTCCACAAAGCACAAAAAGAAAAATCCGAAATCGGAAAGCGCACGGCCCTCAACCTCCAGGATATCGATAAGGAATCGGTGCGCAGAGGGCAATGCGCGGCGATGGCCGACTCCCTCATGCCGACGCAAAGGGTGGATGCCCGCCTGCGCCTCCTCCACGACAGCCCCGTCGAGCTGAAAAACAGGGATAGGATCAGGCTTCATGTCGGAACCGACGAAATCATCGCCCGGGTCATTCTACTCGAGAAACCGAAGCTTTTGCCCGGTGAATCGATGTTCGTCCAATTCGTGCTCGAATCTCCGACGGTCGCCGTTCTCAAGGACCGCTTTATCATCCGCACGTTCTCGCCTTTGATGACGGTGGGCGGCGGAGAAATTCTGGATGGGACGCCGGCCAGACATAAGCTTCAGGATGGCTCAGTCACCGAGACCCTGAAGCGGTGGCTGGGGACGGCAGAAGATATTGTCGAACAGACGCTGATGAAGTCGCCGTATAAGCCCCTAAGCTCAGAGGCCATCGCGATATCATTGGGAAGATCAGAAGCCGAAATCCGCGCTTCTCTTCAAGCGCTCCTCGGCCGCGCCAAAATCGTCAAGCTCATCTCGGAAAAAGAGGAAAAATACATCCTGGCCGAGTCCTATTCACATCTTCGCGACAGCCTGCTCGAATCTATAAAGCAATATTTAAAAGACCATCCGACCTTTCTGTATATCCCCCATTCCGACCTAAGGGCTCATTTTTTGAAAATGTCCGATGAACCGACGTTTAAAATGCTTCTCGATGACCTCGTGAGTCAAAAATTGGTTTACAGAAAAGAGTCGCAGATCGGACTCGTCGGCCACGAAATGAACCTCCGGCCAAAGGACCGGGAATTCATGGACCGTATCGAGCAGGAATTCAAGAAGGCCCGGTTCGAGACGCCGCTGGAAGACGAGGTCTGCCAAAAGCTAAGGCTGGAGCAGGCTGTCTTCAAGAGGCTGATGAGCAGCCTCTTCCAGCAGGGAAAGCTCATCCGGCTCAACATCAAAGTCGTCTATCATAAGGATGCGTTCCATGCGGCCAAAGACGTCGTCACCCGCCAGCTCGAAATATCCAAGAGCATCACGATCGCGGAGCTCAAGGACAAGCTCGGGACCTCGCGGAAATATTCCCATGCCGTTCTTGAATATTTCGACAAAATCGGGCTGACAAAACGTGTTGAAGACCGGCACGTCTTAAGATAAGATTTGATTTTCATCCCGGGAGGGTATAGGTCCCGGTGGGCCTTCTGGACTTCAAATCCAGTATGGGGCCTGACGAAGGTCCCGGATGGGTTCGACTCCCATACCCTCCCGCCGACCTGCAGCCGAAACGCCTACATTATTCGGGGCCCCTCTTGATTGGTCAAGAGGGGTTGGGGTGTTTAATATCACTAATTTAGGATCCTATAGGCGTTTCGGAATCCGTTTGGCTGATTTTTGAATAAGTCTCTAGATTTTTTTGCTTGAGTCAATCAAACTGAGCCATTTTTAGCGATTTTGTCCCCGTGGTGTCCCCACGGGAATAAGTCTGTTTTTTTAGAGAAGGAATATTTTCCAATTTGAATTGTATATGAAATGAGAGATGAGAATGATTCAAAAGGGGGTTTACATGAGAAGGCAAACTAAAATCTCAGTCTTCTTTCTTCTTGTCATCATCTGTAGCGATGCCGCTTTCGCCAAGAATGTCGTGCGGGTCTTTGCGAAGTTGTACGAGATTCCCCCATTCCAGAGCACGGTCATATCTGCCGTCCAGAACAAAGATGGAAGTATAACCGGCACAATGATCGGAGGCGACGTGACGGCCTCCTTTCCCGATGGAGTGCTAATACTCGATGCGTACTTCGCCAAGGACCTGCCGGACAACGCCGTAAAGGAAGCTATTCGGGGGAAGGTCAGATGGCCGTGCGGCGAGGCTCAGCCATCCGGCGTCGGCATCAATTATTTGGACAAGCATGAATTCGTATTCGACTCCGAGGCCATTCAAAGAGGCGAAGATTTTCAGTCGGTGGTCATCGCGGGTTCGGGGGTTTCTTATCGCCTCCTGAGCATAGTTCCCTTGCTTCTCACGGAGAAAGATTTGGTCATCAAAATCAGGTTTGAAGCAGGTTTTAGGAACATAGGAAATCCGCCACCGGTCGGAGTGCTCATCGATCAAACCCTAAACTTGGACTTATCTCGGATTCTCCTCATTGGCTTCCCTTCAAGGGACGGCAACCCTCGGTATAGAGGGGCTGTAACCGTCTACTGGTTGGCCCTGACTGCCCAGGTCGAGGGTGATCTGCCGATATAAGCAAACAAGAAGAAATTCCGCTTTTCGGCATGCCGTTGATACTCGGAAAGAGGTCTGCTTATCGTATTTGACGCACCCTTCTATTGGTGCTATTCTTTTGACAAAGAGCCGCCACTGGGGAAAAAATGCTACGAAACGTCCCAAATGTCAGATTGAGAATTCTTGCGGCTTTATTCCTCGTTTCGATCCTCGTCGGAGCACAGAAAATTGAGACGGTGAACGGCGTCCGCGTCGTCCACAATGAGAAGGGTGGGAAATGGGGCGCGCATCCGGAAGTCAAACTGGAACTGATACGGACGATCGGCGGGCTCGACGCCGAGGAGAATCTGGCGTTCAAAGAGCCCTCCGCCATCTCCCGGCCGGCTTCTGTCTCGATCATTACATCGATGCCCGCGGTCACTTGGTTCTTCCCATCGCCAAGGGCTGCGTCTCGTTTGTCCGCAAGGTCGACAGTCACGGCTGTATCGAATTCAACGGCGCAGAATACTTCATCCGCCGGAAACTGGAAAGGCAATACGTCGTGGCCACGCTCTCCACGCATCACAGGAGAGTCTTCATCAAACACGAGGGAAAGCTCATCAAGTCGGTTCCGTTCCCTTTCACAGGAAGGGTTATCGATCGCCTCTGCTGAGGCACGAACAGTATACGATGTCCTTACGGTTCCACCCATTAAGAATCAGTTCACGATGTCCTTACGGCTACCAGCTAGTGATTATAGGGACGGGATTACCAATCGGTACGCCAACTGGTTCGATCTCGATACGGACGAGGAGAAGAACATTTGCCTGAGCTTCCAGGTTCAGAACCGAATCGAGAAATACGCGCCAGACGGAAGGCTCCTCTGGCGGGCGGACCGGCCCCTGAATTTTGGGACGGACGTCATCGAAAAGGGATTCGTCACACGCGGAGGAGCACAAGGCCCGAAAATGAATGTTGTCTCTAGTGGGATCGCTGCAGACGCCAAAGGCAGGATCTGGGTCATAAGCCTGCGACGGCAGTTGACCAAGGAAGAGACGGGTTCGCGGTCCTCGATAACGACGGATGCAGGAGAGGTTTCCCGAAAGATCACCGAGCCCAAGGTCGTAAAAGGGGACGTCTACAAGCTTGAGATTTTCAGCCCGGACGGTGTTTTCCTGGGCGAAATTCCCCTAGCCCACCATGCCCACGGGATCCGGATTTTCGGCGATAATCTTTTTATCCGGGAAGACTACAACACGATATTCTATCAGTATAAGATCATCGAGAATGAGAGTTATTAAGTGTCCTAAACATCGGGCCGATAATCCTTCCGAAATTGTGGAGGGGATTATGAAAACTCCCCGGGCTAAAGCCCGGGGTTTCAGCCTTGTGGCATAATCCGGCTATGAGTTGCTTCGTTGTTGACGGATATACTTCTTCACCACTTCTTCGTCTACCTTCCCTACCGTCTCGGCAAAATACCCATCCGCCCAAAAGCTCTCGCCCCATAAAAATTCCTCCATCTCCGGATATTCCTTCCTCAGGACTCGACTCGTGCCACCCTTGAATATCCGGACCACCTCGGCCACACTCATCTGCGGTGGTATCTGCACCACAATATGAACATGATCATCTTGAATGCTCATCTCGCTGATCCACCACCCGTTCATTTTACACGCCTCGTACATGAGCCTTTTGAGCCGGATGGCTATTTTGCCTTGCAGGACGCGTCTTCGATATTTTCGTATCCATACCAGATGATACTGAAGTCTATGCTTTGTATGCGGCCCTTTGGCGTATCCGGCCATAGCCAGATTATGCCGGATTTTCCTCCACTTCGCCGGCCGGAGCCGGCTTCGTTCCGGGTGCCATTCATCCCCAGGCTAAAGCCTGGAGTTTACTGGCATTTTCTATCAATGAATCAACAACATTTAAATTCGACATTTCGCGGCTAATGTTGGGGATATTTGCCATCCGGGTCCGACATTCCAAGAGCTTCATCCTATCCTTTTTAATAAAGGCTATCGTAGCATCAACATAGACATTCCACTCCTCGAAAAAGGCCTTCATCTGAGCCAGCTCCACATCAGGGATCGGATCGTATTTAGCCTTCTTGAAACGCTCCAGGGCGATATCGTTACTTTCCGCAAAAGCATACAATTGACCTGCGTGAAAAAGAAGATTTACGACCTGGGATACATCTAAGCTCTTGTTTCTCTTTCGATATCGGTCAATTAACTCTGCCGCTTCCTTGAACCGCCCCTCTTGGGCCAACTGACGCCAGCCCGATTTCTGAGCCTTGTCAAATGATTTATAATCCTGATCTAAATATTTATTCTCGGCGCAACTCTGAAAAAAGAACAAGAAAAATAACGACAACGGAATATTCAATCTCATATTTCCTATTCTGCTGAGCGGCCTCGAACCCAAGTCCTTCGCGAATACAGGGATTTTAGGCCGCTTGCGGTTCTGCCTTCGATTTCTTGTACTCCTTCATGATCAAGAAACAAATCGCGATCCAGATCCCCACGCCGACGACATTAATAATGGCATATTTCTCGATTGCCACCGATAGGAGTTGTGTGCCCACTAAGACCGTCAAGGCGGACATGGTGTCGCCTCCCCGGACAAAAAAACGTGTCAATGGCTACTTTGGCCTTGTACTTTTCTTCCCGCGGCGTAATCAGGAAAAGGGCGGCCTTGGTTGTGCTCTGGAGCGAATAATCCGTCCCGTTTTCGAACGCTTTCACCCAACGGACAAGGACGAGGACGGCACCAAATGAAATCAATGCATATCCGCCCAGGGCGATCAGGGGCAAGAAAAGAAGCGCACCTCTAACCCCGACCCATCGGAAAACCCGCGAAACGAAAAAAAGCTGGATGATCAAAGCGATGATGTTGGTCAGGAACTGGTAATCCATAAAGGCGCTGTGAATGGACTTCTGCATATCCGCCCCGACAGTCTGAACCGCTTGAAGGGAAGCCTTGGTCTGAACATCCGTGATGATGTATTCTCCTGTGGCATTGACGAAATTAAGGATGCCGACCATAAGAGCGATGTAGAGGAGGTAACGCCGCCTAAAAACAAGGCGGAAGCCGCCCCCGGCCTTCAAGGGTTGCTCCTGGAAACTGGCCTTTGCTTCGGCTGCAGCCAAGCCTTTTTCTTTCTCCTCCTGGGACTTGCGGACATCCTTTTTGTGGATGAATATAACCAGGCCGATACAAATCAACAGAATGACGCCTGAAATCAGCATAAGCTTATATTCCCATCGCGCCCCCATGAGATCCCTCAGCCATTTCATCCGGGTCCCCACGACGGCCCCCGAGGTTGCACCCAGGGCAATAAAAGGAAAGATTCTCTTCCCGACATCCGCTGAGTAAAGGTCGTTGGCAAAGCCCCAGAACTGGGCGACCACGAAATAATTGAAGACGCCGATCCAGATATAGAAGATGATTCCCATCGGCTTGATGGGCATTCCTCCCAGATTGAGAAAATAAAAAATCACGATGTTGGAGATGAAAAAAAGCGTCGTCCAGGTGATGAGGATATGCCGGGGCACGCGGGAGGAGAGGCGGCTGAATCCTTTGATGACAAAGATGAACAGGATGGCCTGGGCTCCGCCCAGGTAGCTCTTCACCACGGGCGAGTTCTTATCGACAAGGAGCAGGGCATCGCGCAGGGGTTTGAGGATATAGTAGGCCATGAGAAGCAGGAAGCTGTTGAGGGCCAGCAGGAACGCCTTGGGAGCTTCCCCCGTACGGATGTCAGCGAAGAGCCGGAGAAATCGGTAGAGCAGGTTATATTTTGTTTCAGACTGATTTGAAGTTTCGAAGGTTTTTGTTTGAGAGATATCGACATCCCGAGAAGAAGGGAGCGGAGTCGCGCATTCTTTGCAATACTTGGAGTCAGAAGGATTATCGGTCTGACACTTGGGACATTTCATGGCCCTTGTTCCCGAGGTTTTCGCGCCGGTCTTCTATTTTATCGGGTAGACGACAATCGGCGGCTTCTGATAGCTCCCGGTCGGTTTTTTCAGGTCGACCCCGCCGATGAGAAACGAAGAAGCGATGACCGTCGCATAGACTTCTTGACCGGACAAACCCGCCATTCCAAACATTCCCAGGAGGCTGCTCAATCCCGCCGCGAGGCCCGTCCCGCCGATGGGATAATCGTAGACGAGACTGTCGTCCGACGTGGCGAGAATATTTTTAAAGGCATTGACGCTAAGGCTGCCGAATTCTGCACCCCTGACAAGCTCTTCCTTCCCATCGGCATAAATCCTGTAGACCAAGATTGGTTTTGATAGCTTGAATTGCATCGGGTCTGGAAGGCCTTGGTCCGGCGCCAATAGACTCTCAAAGCTAATATCATCCGGATCCACGGCCTCAGAAGGAGGCGTCAGGTACTTGACGTGGTAGCCGTAGGGCAGGCTTTCCTCCTTCACAGCCTCGATCAGTTTCTTTTTCAGTTCCGGGGACGACAGTTTTTTCGACGAAAAAAATTGGACGACGCTGGGCGCCGTCGCCGAGCTCCGGAAATGCCCGTTGGATTGAAGGAAGCCTTTGACCGGCGCACGCGAGGTCAACAGGTTCTTCAATATTCCGTTCTCAACCAAATCGACATCCCGACACTTCACGCCTTCTTCATCCACCTGATACGAACCCAGCAGCGCTTTGCGGTTGATATCTTTCAAGGTCGGAACGGCTTTTACGGATAGGAAATTCGCCGTGACCTTCGTGTTCACCTTTGCCAGGAAGGGGTTTTCCATCCGGGCGAAGAACGCATTGTATTCGGCATTGTCCGAGAGCGGCGTCTTCTTGGCCAAGAGGTTCGACACAAAACCCTGGGCAAAAAATTCACCGGCCGCTTCCTGTTCAAAGAGGACGGGACCGCTATAATCCGCGGCGACGGGGGCTGTCTTCAGAGCCAGAAGATCAACAATCATCTTTTTTGTATCGCCAACAATCCTATCTTTGTCAGGCATATCCTCTGGCTTCGCCGATATATAGACCAGGAAATTTTTTAGGGGCATACCGTCGTCGGCCTGGGTCGAAGCGTTGATGGCAAGCCGGGCCGCCGTGAACGGCTGAACACTGACGATGCCTTCACTGTTGACATAATAGGAGTTCACGACCTGAAGCCTGTACTCCACTTTGGACCTCTGGATCTTATCCTGACTCAAAAAGAGCTTTGAGACTTGATCCACGATTTGGCCCCAAAAACTCCTTTTGGCATCAATCGAAGCCTCGGGGAGAAGGCTGGACAGCGCTTCCCCTTTCGTGAAGTCAGGCACGGATTCGGCTTGAACGGTGTTTTGAAGAAAAGCTTTCTTCCTCGTCAATGTCTCCAGCGCGCTTTTATAGGCTCTGTCCGTGGCCAGCCAGAGCTGTCTCCGCAGGACATCGTAATCGTCGTCGATCGTAAAACGCGTTTCCATCCCGGTCATCCCGGAAGCCAATATACCGCTCATGCTTGTGAAATTCGAATTATCCAGGCTGTAATCCCCTACCCTCAAATCGATTTTCAACGTCCTGGAGCGATTGCTCGTATCCGCCGTGATCGCACCGGAGGTTGCCGTGATCCTCATGGCATAAACGTCTTTAATCAAGTACGCGATAAAGTAGGGAGAGGCTTCGTTATCAAGCTTCAATTTTGCCATGGACCTGGCCAACTCATCTTTCATGGCGTTCAAGAGTGCGGTATTCTCGGCATACGACACGACCCGAAAAACCAGAACAATCATTAAAATATAGATCACTTTTTTCATCATCGGTCTCCTTCAGTTCATTTTTTGTCTTTTGCCGGAGGTGGAAGGATCGGCGGTTTCTCCTGCGATTTGGCTTTTTTTTGCACCTCGATTTCCGAGACGAGGATCGAAGGGGAAACCGAGGACACGGGAACACCGCCGCTTTCGGCGCCGCAGGTCCCGTTAAAGACTTCCATTGTCGAGCCCGTCGCAATGATTTTTCCGAACGTCGTCAACGGCGTGCCGATCAGATCGACGCCTCTCACGAGCTCGTCGGGACGCCCATCCGAATAAACTTTAAAAACGACCAAGGGTGTCACATTGAATGCGTTCGGGGATACCCGCCCCGTCGAAGTGAAACCGCCCTGGTTTTCGGTAAAAATAAGCCCGAACGCTTTGTTCTGCTTTTTGCACTCCTCGATGAGCATCTGCCGAAGTTTTTGCTCGGACAGGATATTTTTCGATTCTACAAGCAGATTCGACTGACGAGAAACGGGTTTTAATCCCGGCTGACACCGGGCGTGTCCGTTCGATCGCGGAAAGTTGTCGATCGGCGTCCGGCTCATGAGGAAATCTTTAAGAATCCCGTTTTCAATGCAGACGACCTTTTCGCCCTTCGTCCCTTCATCATCAAAGCTGTAAGCTCCGGACAACTTGAGGCCGTGGAGCTCCTTGATGGTCGGATCGAAAACGACAGACATAAACTCCGGCAAGACCTTCTCGCCCACTTTTTTCTTAAATGTCTGCGCGTCGGATTCACTTTTTTGGCGATGACCCTCCAGGCGGTGCCCCAGGATCTCATGGAAGAAGACACCGCTGGCTTTGCCGGATAGGATGGCGGGGCCGATGTAGGGATCGACCACTGCCGCCGTCTTCAATTTTTCAAGCGTTCCGATCATGGCGGCGATATCGGCCATCACTTTTTCTTCTGTGGGCAACTCGGATTCCTTGAAGCCGAAGTAGCTCAAATACAGCGGCAGCTCCATGCCGTCGTCCGCTTTGGTTGTGGCTGTGACGTAAAGACGCATATAGTTGACGGGCGTGGAAAGGATCGTGCCTTCGGTGTTGACGAAAGACTTATGGCGGATTTCATTCTGAAATACAGCAGACGAATCCAGGATATGAGGATATTTTTTGAACGGCTCGGAATATTTGCGGATCTTGGCCGCCCAGACGTCCAAATTCACATCGGCCATCAAGGGCTTTTCAACAGAGAGATGGAAATCTGTTTTGGAAAAATCGTCGGATTTGTCTTCCTCGGCAACTTTGAGGCTCTTTTCCGATTTGACCTTGGAAAACGTTTCCACGGCGCTCTTGTAAGCCTTATCGGTCCCCTGCCAGAGGAGAACTCGCAAGGCGTCCGGCGATTCATCGAGGGGTGCTCGGCCGCCGCTGGAGAAACGATCACGGATTCGGCTTAGGGTATCGCCCCGCAGCTCATGGGAACTATCAAGATGATAGGAACCGACCCGGACATCAATCCTTAAAAAGGATGTCTTGTTTTCATCCCTGTTGGTGATAGCACCAAAAGTGCCCGAGACGGATTGGGTCCGGACTTCATCGATCGAATAGCTGATATAATACGGCGGGACTTGCTCCTTCTGAAGAGCATCAAAATTTCTCTGCAGCTCCTGCTTCATCGTCTTGAGACGGACGGGAATTTCTGGCTGTTGACCAGCCAATGGCATCCCCAAAAAAAGAAGTCCCAAGAGTCCCACTAAAGTTCTGAAGATATAAGTTTTCCTCATAGACCCTCCTTTTTCAGATAGAGCTTCTTATATTTGAAAATTGACCTTGTATAAATATCGTCAAACGGCTTTGGATTCTTCTGCTAATTTCCTAATCAACCGTTCTGCATTGCCAACAGTCGCTGCGATCACAAGTATTATCCAAATGATATTTGGGACATTTCATGGCCTTTGTTCCCGTCTCGGCTGCCTGGCGAAAGGATAGCACCAATAGAGGAGTGAGTCAAACAGATGCGACGAGGATATTTGTCCGATTTTTGCCCTTGCCAAAACGGAACCGTGTTCATGAGCATCCGTTCAGCCTCTCAACTTGGCCTTGACAGACCTTTTCTGGTGATTTATCGTTTTTCATATGGGATGGAGGGGCAAGTCCCGACGAAGACTGCGGCACGACCATCGCAGTAAAAAAGTAATTTCTTGCCCGTTATCTAAAGGAGGGTTGGATGAAAAGATGGTTTCAAGGGCTCTGTTTTGCGGTTATTGGATTAGTTTTCAGCCTCTCAAATCAGGGCTTGTTTTTGATTACGCCAGGAGAGAAAAAGGCCGATCCATAAACCTCGAAAACGTAAGAGAAGAGCTGGATCGCGGGCTAAAGAAATACGAAAGGGATGTGTCGAGGCTCTTGTTCCTGAGGGCCAACAAAACGCCTGAGATAACGGCTTTAGAACCCACAGAGCATCGTGCGAACTACCTGATCGGAAATGACCCCTCAAAATGGCGGACGGATATCCAAACTTCAAAATCCGTCGGCTATAAGGAGCTTTACCCCAAGATTGATCTCAAGGTGTACGGGGCGGAGAAGCAAATCGAATACGACTGGGTGACAGGCTATACGAGTTCTCCGGATTTTCCCACCCGTAACGCTTATGATTCTTCTCCGAACGGTTCGTGGGACATATTTATTACCAAATTTATCGCACGGATTACGTCCGTCGACGAATCGGGCCACGAAAGCGAACCCCTTGAAGCCCACAATTGAAAAAGGCGAGAACACCTCTTGACAAGGGTTTGTTTTCTTGTTAATATAATTATACAGATTAAATAGGAATTGGAGATCGTGCCTCGTCGACTTTCAAACGCTCTCATCCATCTTTCAGGCTGAATTCCGTCAAGAATGGAACCTCGGTCCAAATCGAAACATCCGTTGACAGCGGCCATAGCCATGCCTTTGCCATTGCCAAGTAGTACTAACCGCGTCAAGAAGCGACAAGCATCGACCCGGCCAAGAAGAATCCGCAAAGCATTCCTGAACGAGGGGCTTGGGTTTGAAAAGCGCCCCCTCGAGAAAAAATTCTGATTTGTAAATAAAAAGGTGGAAAAAAATTTGGAAGAAATGATCAGACACTGTCGTCTAAAAAGTAGTGATGTATAATTATGCATGAAAGGAGACGCATGAGAAAAAACATCCTGATCGCGCTTTTTGTGTTCTTCCTCATCTTCTCGCTGCAGGCCCAGATGCCCCAGCAGCAGCAGATGAAGCTCGAGGACGTCCAGAAGGCCTTGAATCTGGTCGACAAACCCCAGCCCGCACCCGACAAGTACAAAGCGGGATTGGAGTCCATCACGGCCAAGGACTCCATAGCCATGTTGACTTTCGTGGCGTCCGACTGGATGGAAGGCCGCGAGACCGGAACCCGCGGCTACGCCATCGCCGCCGAGTATGCGGCTTCGCTCTTCAAGCTGTGGGGCGTCAAGCCTGCCGGCGACCTGCCGAGTTTCGGCGGCGGCAGAGGGATGGGCGCTCGAGGCGGGGCTCAGGCCGGAGCGACAACGACTCCCCCCGAGCGGACCTATTTCCAGGAGTTTGCCCTCAAGTCGACATCGGATGTCCAGAGTTCGATGACCCTCCAGGTCGTTAAGGGCAGCGCCGTAAAGACACGCACGTTCGTGTCCGGCATCGATTATCAAGGCATGGGCCGCGGAGGGAATCCTGAAACCCTTTCGGCACCGGTGGTTTTCGTCGGCTACGGCATCCAGGAGCCTTCAATCAAGTTCGATGAGCTCAAGGGTTTTGACCTCAAGGGCAAGATCGTCCTCCTCTTGACCGAAGCCCCGGGCCGCGACAATCCCCAGTCGCCTTTCCAGACGAAAAAAGAGCTGAAGGAAAAATACTTCCCTGCGGCGCCGGCTGGGGGACCTCAGATGGCGTTCATGGGACCACGCGGCGGCGGGCAACCCGGGAGATTCAATAAAATCACCGAAATCCAGAAGCTCGGTCCTGCGGCCATTTTCCAGGTCCAGAACGTTGGCCGGGACAGCGATATCTTCCGTGCCCTGTCAACGGTTCGGCGGCCAAACGACGAACGGCCGATCGTGAACAAGCCCCGCCAGAGTCTGTCGATTCCCGGCGTGCCCAGAGGCGGACCGATGGGCGGTGGTGCCACGACCATGACCATCACCAGGGAAATGGCAAATGCGATCCTTGAAGCGACGGGTCAGACGATCGACGATCTGAAGAAAAAGATCGAGACGACAGACAAGCAGGGCAAAATCGTCCTCATCCCCGCCTCCATGGACTTGCCGGGGACAAAGGTCACGATCTCTACGACAGCCAAAACGTCCCTTGTCCGGGGGATCAACGTCCTCGGCATCATCGAAGGCTCCGATCCCAAGCTGAAGGACGAATATTTCGTTGTCGGGGCCCACTATGACCATCTGGGTGCGTGGCAAGATTATGTTTACAACGGCGCCGACGACAACGGCTCGGGCTCGGTCGGGGTCCTGAACATCGCCAAGGCGATCGCTGCCAGCCCGGTCAAGCCGAAGCGCTCGATCGTTTTCGCCCTGTGGACGGGAGAAGAGGAAGGATTGCTCGGCAGCCGCTATTACACCCTGAACCCGATCTTCCCGCTCGAAAAAACCATCGGCTATCTCAATTACGACATGATCAGCCGGCCCTTCGACGACGCGACGCTGGCCCGTTCGGTCCGGCAGTACAACGTCCCCGGTGCCGAGGAATTGGTCAAGAAGATCCGCGCCCCCTGGTTTGTCACGGTCAATCTGACAGATGGCACGCCCTTTGGGGACATCGCGCGTGAGATGAACAAATATGTCGGCCTCGACCTAGCCCTGCGCGCGAATGCACTGGGTGCCGGCAGCGGCGGCTCGGACCATTCCTCATTCGCCCAGGTCAAGAAGCCCTTTATCTACTACATGGCGGCGATGACGACGGATTACCACCAGACAAGCGACAGCGTGGAAAAAACGAGCGGCGAGCTGATCGCCAAAATCAGCCAGCACGGCTTTTTGACGGTTTTCGCTTACGCCGACAAATAGAAGAGGAATCGTCGAGAGAGAACAGGCCGTTTTGTTTTTGCTTTGAGGGAAGGCTCTGGAATAAAATGAGCCCGAGGCGCCAGGGTTTGTTTTCTTTTCCGGAATCCTGCTCTTGATAGGATAAGGAAGCCGAATTTCTACTCGTTTTCCCGGCCGGCTTTGGTGATCTTGGCCCAGGTATCCCGCAGAGTGACGGTGCGATTAAAAACGGGCTTTTGCGCGGCAGAGTCCTTTAAGTCCGCGAAAAAATAACCGAGCCGCTCGAATTGAAATCGGCTTCCCGGAGCCGCATTTTTCAAGCTCGGCTCAAGCCGGCAGTTGTTCAGAATTTCCAAAGATTTGGGATTGAAGTTCGACTTCCAGTCGGCCCCTTCATCGGCACCTTCATCGATTTCCCCGGCGTCTCTCTTGGTAAATAGCGTATCGTAAAGGCGAACCTCCCCCGAAACCGCGTGGGCCGCCGAGACCCAATGCAATGTTGCCTTTGGGCTCCTGCCGTCGGGAGCATCGCCGCCCCGTGTGGACGGGTCATAGGTGCAATGAAGCTCGACGATCCGGCCAGTTTTCGGGTCCTTCACGATATCCAGGCAGGTGATGAAATAGGCGTAGCGCAGCCGCACTTCTCGTCCCGGCGCCAGCCGGAAGAACTTCCTGGGCGGGGTCTCCATGAAATCGTCCTGTTCAATATACAGGACCTTTGAGAATGGAACCTTGCGGGCTCCCATGCCCGGGTCCTCAGGATTGTTGATGCAATCGAACTCCTCGACGCGGCCTTCAGGATAATTGACAAGCACGACGCGCAGCGGACGGAGAACGGCCATTACCCGAGGGGCCGTCCTGTTGAGCTCCTGACGAAGGCTGTTTTCGAGCACGGCCACATCCACGATGCTGTTCATCTTGGCCACCCCGATTTCGTCGCAAAAATTCCGGATCGATTCCGGAGTATAGCCCCGCCGCCTGAGCCCTGAAATCGTGGGCATCCGTGGGTCGTCCCACCCGCTGACATATCCTTCCTTGACCAGTTGCAGGAGCTTTCGCTTGCTCAGGACCGTGTGGCTGAGGTTGAGGCGGGCGAACTCGATCTGCTGGGGATGATGAATGCCCAATTGATCGAGATACCAGTCATAGAGCGGGCGGTGGACCTCAAACTCGAGCGTGCAGATCGAATGAGTGATCCCTTCGATCGAATCCGACTGGCCGTGGGCCCAATCGTAAGTGGGATAGATGCACCAGGCGTCGCCCCTCCGGTAATGATGGGTCCGCCGGATCCGATAAAGAATAGGGTCGCGCATCAGCAAATTAGGATGGGCCATATCGATCTTGGCCCGGAGCGTCTTGGAACCGTCCGGAAACTCTCCGGCCCGCATTCGCCGGAACAGGTCCAGGTTTTCCTCCAGCGAGCGGTTCCGGTAGGGGCTTTCCTGTCCCGGCTTCGTCAGCGTGCCCCGGGTTTCGCTGACCTGGTCGGCGCTCAGCTCGCAGACATAGGCTTTCCCTTTTTGGATAAGGTCCTCGGCGAATTCATAGAGCCGCTCGAAATAATCCGAGGCATAGAATTCACGGTCTTCCCAGTCAAACCCCAACCATCGGACGTCGTCTTTGATGGACCGGACATAATCCTCTTCCTCGGTCTCCGGGTTCGTGTCGTCAAAACGGAGGTTGCATTGGCCGCGGTAATCGGCGGCCAGCCCGAAATTCAGGCAGATGGATTTGGCGTGGCCGATATGCAGGTATCCGTTCGGCTCGGGCGGGAAGCGCGTCTGAACGCGCCCCTTGTTCTTGTTATGCCGGATGTCCTCGTTGATCATGTCCCGGATGAAATTGTCCTTGGATCTCGGTATGCTCATAGCGCAGCCATCCTCAAGCGTCGAATCGCCTTCTCTTTGCCCAGAATCTCCATCAGCTCGAAAAGCCCGGCCCCGCGTGTTTTCCCGGTAAGGGCTAGGCGCGCCGGATGAATCACGTCGGCGGCTTTCATGCCTTTTTCCTGAGCCAGGCCGCGGCAGACGGCCTCGATCGCCTCCCGCTGGAAATAATCCATTCTCTCGAGCCGGCCGGCAAAATCCCGCAGGAGATCGCGGCTTTCCGGTCGGTCCAGGTATTTCTTTTTTCCGTCTGCTTCGGTGGAAAAATCGTCCTTGAAAAAGCTCTCGGTGAGCTCGGCAAATTCATGAAACGTCTTGATCCGGATCTTGTACAAGTCGACCAGCCTGGACAGATAATCGTCAGATATCCCGGCCATCCCCCATCCTTCTCTCGTCAGCTGGTCTTTGATGAGAGGGACGAGCTCAGGGGTGGGTTTTTTCATGATATATTCGCCGTTGATCCATTTGAGCTTCTGGATGTCGAACTTGGCTTGGACGTCGTTCATGGCGGATATCTCAAACAGCTCGGCCGCCTCGCCTAGAGGATGGATCTCTGTTTCCGTGGGCGGCGTCCATCCCAGCAGGAAAAGATAATTGGCCAGCGCCTCCGGCAAAAACCCTTCCTTCTTGTACTCTTGGACAGCTACGCCGCCATGCCTCTTGGAAAGCTTCGCTCCGTCAGGTCCCATAATCAGCGGCATATGGCCGAAGCGGGGCGGGGTGAGGCCGAGCGCTTCATAAAAAAGGATTTGTTTGGGAGTATTGGAGATATGGTCATCGCCGCGCAAAATATGGGTGATTCCCTGAGACGAATCGTCCACGACACAGGAAAAGTTATAGGCCGGCGAGCCGTCGGACTTGATCAGGACCTGGTCCTTGATATTGTCGGTTTGAAACGTGATGCGGCCGTGGATCATGTCCTCCACATCGATGGTCCGGCCCGCACCGATCTTAAAAATGACGGCATCCCCTTCCCGGTAAGCTTTTCCCCGGCTCAGCAGCACTTCGGCCTTTTGCCTGTAGAGCCCGAACCGCTCGCTCTGGAAGATCGGCGGGGCGTCCCAGTTGATGCCGAGCCAGGCCAGGTCCTCCAGGATCTCGTCCAGAAATTTCTTGTCCGAACGGACCCTGTCCGTATCCTCGATCCGGAGGAGAAAATGTCCGCCCGCATGTCGGGCACAGAGCCAGTTGAAGAGCGCGGTCCTGGCGCTGCCAAGGTGCAGGTATCCTGTCGGGCTCGGGGCAAAACGCACAGTTACCATTATCTGACCTGCTCGATTCCGGATTCAAGAGTCTTCATTGTCGGCAAGCGATTGGGCTCATTACATATAGCATAGCCTCTGAGCCCGGTCAAATTTGGGGGGAAAGTGATATAATAGCGGCTCATGGCCATCCGAAGCGCCCGCCAAAAAGATTTCTCTCAGATCGTCGCCCTGGCCAAGGAGCTCGGCCTGGACTATGAAGGGATGGACAAAGATTCCTATTGGGTGGCCGAGGAGGCGGGCCGGATCGTCGGTCTGGTCGGCCTCAAAAAACACGCCGATTGTCATGAACTGTGCGCCCTCGGCGTCAGCCTCGGATATCGGGGAAAAGACCTCGGGCAGAAACTGGTCCATGCCTTGCTCCTGAATGCCGACCGCGATATCTATCTGGCCACCATCATCCCCGGCTTCTTCGAACAATGCGGATTTGAGAAGTGCACCCAATTCCCGGCCTCCATGAAAAAAGCTCCTGAGTGGTGTGAAGGCTGCCGGAAGGAGCTTTGCACGGTCATGGTCAGGACATCCCGATGAACTTGCCGCGCTTCCCAGAGTTTAAGGTGGTCGGTCTCGAAGATCAGGAGCCCATCCTGGCCTTTATCAGCCGCTATCCGGCCGAGGTCTGCGAAGTCAACTTCGGTAACACCTTCATCTGGAGAAAATACGACCATCCCAAGCTGACAATCATCCATGACAACCTCTGCCTCCGATTCGAGCCCCCCGATGAACCGGCCTATTTTCTACAGCCCATCGGAGAGAATGATATTCCCGACACCATCCGCACCTGCCTCTCCTGCGCTCCTCGCCTGTCGCGGATCCCCACCTCCTTTGCTTCCCGATGGTGTTCCGGCTTCCATTGCGCGCCCGACCGCAACAATTTTGATTACGTCTACCAAACCCAAGACCTCATAGAGCTCAGGGGCAAAAAATATGACGGCAAACGTAACCGGATCCGGAAGTTCGAGCGAGAACACTCTTACGGCTATGTGAAGCTCGGGCCCGGACACCTTGAAGACTGCCGGCGCCTTTATAGAAAGTGGCTGGAAGACAAATCATTGACGACCAAAATGATCAGCGCCCAGAACGAGGCCATACAGGAAGGTTTGACTCATTTTGAAGCGCTCGGCCTCTCGGGCGGCGCGATCGAGGTGGAGGGCAAGATCGAAGCGTTTTCGATCGGGGAGCCGCTGAGTGTGGAGACAGCCGTGATCCACATCGAGATCGTCAACCCTAAATACGACGGGCTTTCCCAATTGATGAACCGTGAATTCCTGAAAAACGAATGGTCGGCCTTCGCCTATATCAATCGCGAGCAGGATATGGGAATCCCCGGCCTGCGCCGCGCCAAGATGTCATACTATCCCCACCATATGGTCGAGAAGCATCACATCTGGAAATAATCATCGGCCGGTTCCGGCCTGTTTTTCCAAGACCATGTCCGCGGCGAGGCCGGCAGGAACAGAGTCCGGGGCATTGTCGGACCACCGGCAGATTTCGATTTCCCGGTTGTCAAAATCCTCCGGATGCCCCGCGGCCTCCTGCCGGACTTTTTTCCGGAGGAAAATATGTGTTGCCTTCATCCGGCTGAGGTCCGCCCGTCGCGGATCGACTCCCAGATAAACACACAACTCAGAGTCAGTATAGGGAACATTTCGGACAATCTCCAGAAAAGACCGCTCGAAATGGGATGGATCCATTAGTTCCAGGATCGTTTTTTTATAATCGGCATTAGAAACCACCCAGCCGGCTCGACAGACATCTCCTCTTGCCGTGCGCACGCCCTCGGCCCGCTTGTTTTGAACGAGGATCTCCGTGACGGGCACGGCCGTCTGGATTTCCCCGCCGCAAGCAAGAACGGCATCCCGGAGCAGGTCACAAAGTCCATGAATGCCGCACGAGGGAAACCAGATGCCCACTTCGGACATGACATTCCACATCAAGGCCAGATTGAGCAGCGACATTTCAGGCGGATATGTTCCCTGAGAGCCGATCAGGTTTCTCAGATGGACATTGTCGATGCTTCGGTCAAGAATCTCGCGGGAAGAAAGGCCCGCAGCCTTCTTGATGGCGGCCATCTTCTTCTTATCTGAAAAGCTGAGATTCTCGACCGCTTTTTTCTTTTTTAATCCTGCCAAAAAATCCGGGTGCCGGCGGTCCATATTTTTGGTGAGCCTGATGATGTTCTCAATCTCGGCCATGATCGCGTCGATCGCTGCGGACTCTTCCGGATAGACCCGTTTGAGATCATCTTTGAGGATGGAAATCGGGCGCGAATAGACGATGTCCAGGTCAGGGGTCATCAGCTGGAAATGATTTCTTTTAAACTCCACCCCGGCTTGGATGCTCAGCTCGCTCAAGAAAGCTTTGACCCGGTCGGGGAAGCCGATGGACAGCGGTCCCATGGGGAAAGAATAGCCGCCCCGCCTGAAAATGTAGCTCGTTCCCCCGATGTGCGGGTTCTTTTCCATGACCAGGACTCGCAACCCGCTCTTGGCGAGCTTGGCCGCGCAGGTCAGGCCTCCGATCCCCGCGCCAATGACAACGGCATCGTGAATCATGTCGCCAAGAAATTATCATTCTTCGGCCCATTTGGCAATGTTTTGGTTTGAAAGGGGCTCAGGCCGTCGGTTCAGGATTCTTCAACTGCTCGACCATATTCACATACCGATCGGCGTCGAATTTCCTCAACAGCCCCCGGTCATTCATATAGCGGACATTGCCGAAAATTGTTCTCTCCTGCCAGGGCCGGTCATGCTTGCCCAAGCACCAAGCTACCCCTGTGTATCCATTCGGGTCTCGGCCGTCCAGCTCATATTTATTGTTTAAATAGAGCGCTGTAACGAATGCCTCTTCCGGAGTGCGGCTCCACTCGATGATTTTTTTGCCCCAGTACATCCGCATATAGCCGTGCATCTTGCCTTTGAGGACCATTTCCTGCTGGGCTGCGTTCCAATAAGGGTCATGGGTCTCGGCCGCCTCCAATTCGTCTTGCGTATAGACGACGGGCCGGGGATCCGCCATATGGAGCTTCAAGGTTTTTTGCGCCCAGGACGGGATTCCCTCAAAGGACTCATAGTGATCGTTATACCGGACAAAATTCAGGCTGAGTTCCCTGCGCACGATCAACTCCTCGAGATAGGCTTCAGTTCCCGGGCTTGCGGTCTCGGAAATCTTGAGGGCGATCTCGAGAGGCGAGATTTGCCCGAAATGAAGGTAGGGGCTCATCTCCGAACAATAGTCCGCAGTCGGGTTGTTCCTTAAGTCCGAGAAATGGCCGAGCTTATTCTTGATGAACGTTTGAAGCCGCTTTCGGGCTTGGGCCGTGCCGCCCCGGAAAAAGGCCGTTTGTTTGACGCTCCGCGCGATGTCGAGCCCTCTCAAAATTTTTTCGATGTCGTCCAGCTCGAGCGTTTCAAACTCCAGGGATAGCGAGTCTTTCAGGGGCTTGCGCTCCTTCAAGGGAACAAGATAATCTCTGAGGTTCAGATGAATTTTTCTGCGGATCGTCGCTGCTGAATATTCCTCCTTGGAGGAGGTCTCTTCGACCGGCACAACGGCGTCCGTTTCCACCTGGACCAGCGGACATTCCATATCGCCCGCCGCCTTCATCCTCCAAGCTTTCTGGATTTTTAAGTAGCCGCGGTCGACGACGGCCAGCGATGCCCGTCCGGACATTTCCAGGGCGCCCTGCTCGGGAGAGACCGCGCGGACGACCAGCCGGACCCCCTTCCTTTTGAGCTCCTGCTCGACCTCGGCCAGTCCTTCGAGCAGAAAAGCATAATGCCGCTCATCGGCCTCGGGGAAACGGTCGGTGAGCCCGAAAAATACCACCAGCGGCTGCCTCAATTCATTGGCCTGCCGAACCGCATATTCCAGAGCATGATTGCACGCGGCACGCTGGGACGCCTGCATCCAGTAAAGAACATAGTCGCCTCTTTGGCTGTCCTTGGCATTCAGGGACTTAATGCGCTCTTTATGGATCATGGCCGCCTCCGAACCGAATGATAGATCATTTTACCCCCCGTCGTTGCTTAATAAAAGATTCAGGATGTCACTTTTTTCTCCCGGCTGGAAGGGAAATGAAAATTTTCGAACCACCTGCCTCTGATCATCGAACAGAAGAGCTTGAGTATTCGAGTTCAGAAGGCCGTTGAAAAGATGGTGTTCGTCCAGGACAATCGGGAATCGGATGTCGTTGGCTTTGATAAATCCCTGCATTTTTGTCTGCACGACCCGGGCATAACGGCTGTCTTCGTTTCCGTCGGAGCGGCGGCTGTAGACCAAGATCCCCCGCAGTCTTTCTTCCTGAATGGGCCCAGGAAGGGCTTGACAGAACTCCAGCAGAGGGGCGAGGCAGGGCGAGCAAAAAAAAGTGTCAAAATCGATCAGGATCCAACAGAGCGTTTTTCTCCCAGAGATGGCCGAAGGTTTGGCTGCCCCGTCGCCGGCCGGGGACGAGCAACAGATGAATAGGGCGGCCAATATCGGCCAAAAGCCCAGGAGACAAAACAGCGGGAAAAACCGTTTCCTCGGATTCATGTTTCTCGTTGAATCTTGCCCCTGCGCTCGGCTGATGCTCACGGCCTCGCCCCTTCCGCCTTACTCATAGATTAGCCTATATTTTTTCAGCGTGATGCCGTCGTTGGCCCGCACGTACAAAAAATCTTGATGGTCGATGTAGATGCAGTGGGTAGTATCGGGCAATGTCAAAGTCGTGACCAACCCGCCTGCCGGGCTCAACACATAGACATCACGGCTGGGATTTTTGGCGCGACTCCCTCCCAAGACAAATATGTGACCGCGATGATCGAGGCAGATATCCTTAAGACAGGTCTCTGTGGGCAGCGTATAACCACTCAGCTTCTCCGTTTTGACCTTCTTGACGCCCAGGAGGTCTTTGGACCAGACGAGGGTTCCGCTCTTGTCCCATCTCTCGACCTTATCCTGGAAGACGTAGGCGAGATAGAGATCGCCCTGGCCGTCCAGGGTCGCACTGACCGAATCCATCAACGGCCCGGCCATTTTTTTTTGATAGACGAGCTCCGACTGAACTTTTCCCTCAGCGTCAAGCACGACGATCCTGCCGGGATCCTGGAATCCTATGACCGCGACGGCGATTCGCTCATCCGAAAAAACAAACAGGTCGCTGATCGGCAGGGAAAATGGAATGCGCTTCTGGAATCGGAGATCCTTACCGAAGACGGAGATCCCGAGAATGCCCTGGTCCGTGGCATAAAGAAAATTCTCGGAGCAGCCCAGGAGCCTGGGGGCCATAAACTCCCCAGGCCCCTGACCTTTGCCCCCGGCTTTCTTGACCAGCCGGCCCTTGGCGTCAAACTTCTTGAGCGAGTAATCCAAACCGTCCAAAACATAGATAAAGCCCTCAATATCCGAGGCCACGCCGGTCCATTGGAAGAGGGTTTCTTCATCCAAGGCTCCAATCGAAAGGACTTCCTGGATCTTCACTTTTAGGGGTTTTTCGCCCGCGCGGATGGAGAGAGGAAACAACAATGCCATGGCTACGCCGAGCGAGATCGATGCCATTTTTCCGATTTTCATCTCAATGTCCTCCTTCATCCAATCCGACGTCGGGCGCGCCTCATTTTCTCAATCTCCCTTCATCCGGTCAAACAAGGGGATCCACATATTTTTTGCAGAAGGCGTAGCCCATGGCGCAATACACCGTCCCGATATACCCCCAGGCCTGGTTATACCAATCGTTCAAGCATTCCTTGAGGGCGTTTTCGCAAACGCCGGATTGGAGGCTTCCGGGCTGAACGCCCAGCCCAAACATCAGACAGACCAGGACAAATGCTGCGGCTTTTGTGAGTTCTTTGTGTTTTTCTTGCATGATCTCCTCCTGGTTCACACTTAGTTATCAACATATTTCAGGCAGAAATCTAATCCGATAAAGCAGAAACTCACATAAAAAACAATGGTCACTCCCCAAGACAATAATCCGGAAATGATGGCTTCTGCCAAACACCTCTGCCAGGCCCTTTGGCAGACGCCCGCCTCGCCTTCTTCAGCTGCGGCAAAAGCCGGCCCGACGATAAGCCAGGCCAAGGCGGCTGTCAAGAACAATGCCAAAGACCCTTTTACTCCTTGTTTTTTTAATGCTTTCATGAAAACCTCCTTAAGGCCTGATTCAAAGCAAATCGCGTGCCAAAAGGAAGGTCGATTTCATATATCTAACGAGCTGAAAAGAAAGAATTTAAGCGATAAGCAGAAAATTTTTAAGAGCTCCCCCCTGAAATTGACGTCACAAGCGGCCGACGCAGGCCCCTATTTGCTTTAATTATAAATATTTACAAAAAGAACAAAGGGCACACTGTGTGCCGCAAGATCGCAGCTATTTTTTTCCCGCCATCGGAATCTTGATTTTCTTTTCCTTGGCAAACCGGATAGCCTCTTCATACCCGGCATCGGCATGGCGGGCCACACCCAAACCGGGGTCGACCGTGAGGACCCTTTCCAGCCGTTTCGCCGTCGTAGCTTGGCCGTCGGCAACGATCACCATGCCGGCGTGAATCGAGAGTCCGATGCCGACTCCCCCGCCGTGGTGGACGGAAACCCAGGACGCGCCGCTCACCGCGTTTAAAAGTGCATTCAAGATCGGCCAGTCGGCGATGGCGTCCGAGCCATCTTTCATACCTTCGGTCTCTCGATTGGGCGAAGCGACCGAGCCCGTGTCCAAATGATCCCTGCCGATGACGATCGGAGCGCTGATCTTCCCTTTTTTGACGAGATGGTTGATAAGGGCGCCGAACCGGTTTCTCTCTCCATAGCCCAGCCAGCAGATCCGGGCCGGCAGACCCTGAAACTTCACTTGTTTCTGCGCCTTGCGAATCCACCGCTCAAGGGCCTCATCCTCGGGAAATTCCTTGAGCACGGCTTCGTCCGTGACATAGATATCCTGGGGTTTCCCCGAAAGCGCCGCCCAGCGGAAAGGACCTTTTCCGTAACAGAACAGCGGTCGGATATATTCCTGGACGAATCCTGGGATATCAAAGGCGTTTGCGATACCGCCTTTTTGAGCCTGGCCACGGAGGTTATTCCCGTAATCGAACACCCTGGCCCCCCTTGCCTGGAGCTCCAGCATGGCCCGGACATGGTCTGCCATGGATTCGTAAGCCCGCTTGATATAATCCTGAGGATTCTCGCGTCTGAGCTTGAGCGCCTCTTCGTAGGGGATGCCGTGAGGGACATAACCGTTCAGCTCATCATGAGCAGACGTCTGGTCGGTGAGGACGTCCGGCGTGATGCCGCGCCTGACGAATTCCGGGAGCACATCGGCCGCGTTGCCGAGAAGGGCGATGGACAGAGGCTCCCCTTTCTGCTTGGCTTTCAGGGCAAGCTTGAGGGCCTCATCCAGGTTATCCACCATCGTATCGACATAACGGGTGTCCAGCCGCCTCTGGATCCTGTGCTTGTCCACCTCGACAATGATGGCCACGCCGTCGTTCATGGTCACGGCCAAAGGCTGGGCCCCGCCCATCCCCCCCAGGCCGGCCGATAGGACGAGCCTGCCTTTAAGGCTCCCGCCGAAGTGCCTGCGGCCGGCAGCGGCCAATGTCTCGTACGTACCCTGCAGAATGCCTTGCGTCCCGATATAAATCCAGCTTCCGGCCGTCATTTGACCGTACATCGTCAAGCCCAAGCCTTCAAGGCGCCGGAACTCGTCCCAGGTCGCCCATTTCGGGACGATGAGGGCATTGGCGATGAGCACCCTGGGAGCTTCAGAATGGGTCTTGAAGACAGCGACCGGCTTCCCCGATTGCACCACCAGCGTCTCGTCGTTCTCCAGCTTTTTAAGGCTATCGACGATGGCCCGGAAACACTCCCAGTTGCGCGCCGCCTTTCCCGTTCCTCCATAAACGATGAGTTCCTGGGGCTTCTCGGCGACTTCCGGGTCCAGGTTATTCATCATCATCCGCAGGGCGCCTTCTTGTGACCAACCCTTGGTGCGCAGCTGCGGGCCTCTGGGCGCCCGAATGCGCCTGCCCGTCTTCGGATCGGCAATCATCGATTCCTCCTCTCTCTTGAGTCTTTTTTCCTCAGTTGAATATATCACAATCAATTTGGAGGGGTAAAGTACCGCTTCACCCCCCGGCGAAAAGAGACGAAAATTGTCAAAAAAAGTAGTTGACGTAGCAAAGAAAATTTCTTATAAATAGAGTAGAAGCCAAGCCGAGGTTTGAAGGAATAGGGAAGGGAGTATTGGGCAATATTCTAATCTATAATAAAAAAATCGAAGAGGAAGGGTTTCTGTCTAAGCTTTGCCAGAAGCTCGGGCCCGTCTTCACCTCTTCCACCCTTGAAAACACCGTCGCCCTGCTAAAATCCATGCCGTTTTCGACGATCCTCGTGGATTCAGAACTGGCCGACGACCGCGCCCTACAGGAGTTATTGGACAAAACGCCCAGCCTGATCCTGACAGGAAGAGAGGAGGAAGCGCTCAAGGAGATGACCAGGTACTGGCCCGTCGACCGGTTCGTGGATTACCTGCTGATCTCGCCTCGGCCCGTGGACATCACTCGAAGCGAGAGGGTCCTCAAAATCGCCCAGGACTTCGCCCAGCTGAAATCCAATGTCGAGAGTCTGACCCTCTCCAAGGGATCGCTGGAGCAAAAACTAAAAAAGTTCTATGCCGAACTCAAAAGCATCGGGTTGGCGCTCTCAGAAGGGTTGGCCAAGGAGCTGGAAAAGCGCATCGCCCTGGAAGCGCGGTATCTCCACTTCCAGAAGCTCAAGGAAAATTTTGAGAATATCCTGAGAAAGCTTTACGCCGCTAACGATGTCAACAATCTCCTGGACATCGTTTTCGACATCAAGGACCTTGTCCATGCCAGGGGTATCTCCCTGTACATCCTGGAAGAAAACGATACGCTGGGCAAATATCTCAAGCCGCTCGTTTGGGATGACGCCTTCCTGTCCCATGCGGATTTTGCCAAGCATGTCGCGCTCTTTCTCGCCCAAGACTTCGCCGCCACCGTCGCCCGCACGGGAGAGGAGATCAACCTGGTCAACGCGGCGTCCGATCCCGGATTCTCCGGCCGCTATCAGCAGCTCAGGGCACCGCTCTATAGTCTCCTCTGCACCCCGCTGAAACACGACCAAGTCGTGATCGGCGCCATCGAGGTCTATGATAAGAGCGCCGACGACAAGGTCAGCCAAGGCGGGTTCAGCCAGGAAGACCGGCAGATTATGCGCGGGCTGTCCGAGCACATCTCCATTGCCATGACCAAGCTGAATCTTATTCAGTTCGATGCCCTGACGGGGCTCCTCCGGCCGGACCCCTTCTTTGAAAAAGTCATCCAGAAAATCGAATCCCAGGGCAAGCGGCGCCAGGAAGTCGACTCCTACGCCATGGCCATGGGGGATGTCGACTGGTTTAAGAACTATAACGACCGGAACGGACACGAAGCCGGCAACCGTCTGCTCCGTGAACTGGCCGGCGTCCTCCGCTCATCGATCCGCGAAGACGACATCCTGTGCCGCTATGGGGGCGAGGAATTTCTCTTTTTTCTGGCCGGCGTTAAAAACATCGAAGAGGCCACCCTCCTCACGGAAAGAATCCGGCGGAATATCGAAGACCACTATTTCGAGCATGAGGAATTCCAACCCCGGCACAACCTGACCATGAGTTTCGGGGTGACGATTTTCCCGCGCAAAGAGCTGACCGCACCCGGGGCTGCGTCAAAAACCCTTCTCAAGAAAATCGCGGGCGAAGCGGACATGGCCCTGGCCGAAGCCAAAGGCAAGCGGTTCAAGAACCTCCCCTACAATGAAAACCTCATTACAAAAAACAAAGTGTGCGCTTATGTCCGCGACAAGGCCACCGTCATGGGCAGGACCGGAGTCCTTCAGGGCCGGGAAAAAATAATCTTGGAAAAAAGAAAATCCGAGCGCTATTACGCGTCCACCCTGTGCATCTACAACGAAAACGGGGGCCACAAGGTGGCCACGACCGTCGACCTCAGCCTGGGGGGCACCAAAATCTCATCGGAAACGCAGTTCCCCCTGGCCAAGACGGTCGACTTCTTTCTCATTTTAGGAAGCCGGGCCAACCTTCTCAGAGGGGATGTGGTGTACTCGCAACAGGCATCCCCCCATTCTTCGTATTTTTACACGGGGCTGAAATTCAAAGATTTATCGCCCGAGGACAAAAAACTCCTCGAAACCTATTTTCACCTGCTGGAAAAAAAGGAAGTTCCGTCGATCTGAACGACGGCCTCTGGAAGCCGCCCCATGATCAACCCTCGAGCTCATCCACGATGGACTTTAGATAGACGGCCGGCGGGGTGATCTTTTTATAAAATGTGTCCTTGAGCTTCGTGGCAAAGCTCTCAAAGCCGCTAAAATCGTCTTCGTTGCTCCAGTTGTCCATATTCAATTTTTCCAGGATATCCTTGAGGACGTTCACATTCAAAATATCCGCAGTGTATTTGGGCAGCGAGCAATTTTCCTTTTCGCACATTTTGACGCTGCGCAGGATCACTTTGCGCAAGACCTCCTGGCTGTTGATTAGTTCCTGCTTGACGAAAAATTGGTCTTTGGCCGCCTCGACCTGGACGAGTTTCTGATACATCTTCTTGGCATCTTCGAGCATATGGGTCACCGCTCGAACCAGGGATTCGCCGTCGAGAACCATATGCTCCCGGTTCTGGAAATAGCTGATTTCGCCGTTGTAGCCCGTGGGTTCCGCCTTGCGGTATCGTTCCAGCGCTTCGAAGACGTTCTGGAAATTGAGGTCGTCAAGCGCGACCCGCTTGTCGTCGGGCCTGACCTTGGAAAGCTCCTGGAAGTGTTCGGAGTTCTTGGCCTCCTCGGCCTGCTTGCTCAGGTCCTCGATGAACTGGTTGATTTCGGGCATCCGGAATTCCGGCTGTCCCTGCGGGGGGTCGGGCTCTTCGGGAGGGGCGCTGGGCTCAGCCGCGGGCCCGGCGTTGCCCGGATTTCCATGCGGCCCTTTGGAGGCCTCGGGATCCGTCTCTAACAGCTCCTTGATTTTTTTGAGTTTGTTCAGCTCCTGCTCCAGGTCCACCACGATCTCAGTGTCGGACTTCTCTCCCAGGCCTTCGGTCACGATTCCATATTTTTCCCGGAGCTTGGTCCTCAGTTCGGTGACTTTCACTTCGGTCGACCGGCGAATCTCGGTCAGCTTCAAGCTGAGCTCGCTGACGGCTTTCAGCTCGTCCAGGGTCAGGGCCGTGAGCTTCTCGATCTCTCTTTGATGAAGAACGCCTTTCTCCAAATGCTCGTTGATCTGGCCCTGGAGGGCGTCCCGGACCGTCTCGAATTCGGAAATCGCTCCCTTGTAATCTTTCAAGGTTTCCTTTTCCTTTTCAAACTCCTGCTGGATCATGGACATTTTCTTTTCCGATTCCTCTTTCTCGCGCCGAATCCGTTCCTGGAATTCGCGCTCGATTTCTTCCTTCCGCTTCTGCAGGGCTTTCTCCAGGTTGCTTTCGATCTCGGTGATGATCAAGGTTGATTCATCCAAAACGTCTCCTTTTGGCGTCATGGTCGTTCTCCTCATCGAACTTCACACGTCCTTCAGACAAGGCTCATGCCCTGAAGGAGAGGATCTCCTTCAGAAGCCTCTAGCGCTTCTTGACCTCGCTTCGTGTCGACACTATCGTAAACAACGGGGGCGGGCTCTTCAATCACCTTTCCGGACGATTCTCAAGGGGATTTTTCCCTGGTTCCGGTCACCCCTAAGGGTGAACAAAATGGGGTTTTGCCACCTTGCCCGGAACCCCCTGAGAATCCGGGTTCCCATACCGAATTCTCACTCTCGCCGGGCCGATCTTCTTTTTTGGCGGAGCATTGGGCAGGAGAACTCGAATTCTTGATGCCTTGAATCTTATCAAAAAATAAAGTATAAAGAAAGCGCGCCACCAATCCCATGAAGACGCGCCAAATCCTCCTCTTGGAAGAAAGCGGCGCCAGGCGAGAATCCCTGGCCCGGCTGCTTCGAACTCTCGACGTCGAGGTGGTGACGGCCGCCACATGGACCCAAAGCCTCAGGCTCCTTCAGGATGAAAATAAATTATCACTCATAGTCGCCGGCCTCGAGTGCCTGGCAGACGACCCAGCCCGGGTCTTGAGCGGATTGAAGGAAAGCCATCCCCTGCTTTCGATCATCGTCCTTTCCGGCCGCCAAAGCTTCGAGCCGGGCATCGAGCTTCTCAAAAGCGGCATCATCGACCATCTCACCGCTTCCGAGCATTATCTCGGCATTTTATCGGCCGTCAAGAATGAATTAAACAAGAGAGATCTCTTGGAGCAGAACGCGATCTATCTCAAGAACCTGCGCCGGCTGAGGCTCGAACAAACCAAAAACATCAAACGGGCCGTGGAGCTTGAAGAGATCTATGACTCGACCCTGCAAAATCTGATGACGGCGCTCGACCTCAGGGATGTCGAGACCTTCGGCCATTCACAGACGGTCGCCAAGTACAGCCAGGTCCTGGCCAAGATCCTCGGCCTCCATGGCGCGTCCGCCCTGGACGATATCCGCAAGGGCGCCCTGCTCCACGACATCGGAAAAATCGCGATCCCGGATGCCGTTCTCAAGAAGCCGGGAAGCCTGGCTTCAGACGAATGGAAAAAAATCCGGCTGCATCCAGCCCTGGGCTTCGGGCTGGTCAAAGAGATCAAGCTGGTCAAGGCTGTGGGGAATATCATCCTTTGTCACCACGAGCGATACGACGGCAAGGGCTATCCCACGGGGCTCTTGAAAGACAAAATTCCCCTCGAAGCCAGGATCTTTTCCATAGCCGATACCCTCGATGCCATAACCTCCCACCGCCCCTACCGCAAAGCCCGGGATTTCAAAGCCGCCAAAAGGGAGATCGTCAAGAACTCGCGGACTCAATTTGACCCTCAAATCGTGGATGCCTTCTGTTCCCTCAAGCTTGAAAAATGGGAAAAAATCCGCTTTGAAACGACTTCCTATATCCCCGACATCGAAGGATATTCCGAGCTGATCACAAGGGTTAAAAAATAGGCGGGTAGTTTTTTCTGCGTCCCGTACGGATGTGCACCGGGAAAAATCATATCTCTCATTTGCGGCATTCAACAACTCTAGGAATTCCGCCGAGGTCGTTTGTGATTTTGATGCTTCTCCATCGGTCACCAAGCAGAGATCGCACTCGGTCTGCCTGTCCCTCCCCGATTTCAAAGATAAGATAGCCCAACGGCCGGAGATATTCGGCTGCGCTTTGAATCAGGCGCCCGATAAACTCGTGCCCGGTTTTCCCAGGAACAATCGCCCTCTTGGGCTCATGGGCGCGGATTTCCGGCTGGCAAAGCCGCCAATCTTTCTCCGAAACATAGGGCGGATTGGAGACGATGAAATGGAGGCGGCCTTTTAATGAGAGGGAGCGGAGCGGCTCGAACAAGCTGCCTTGAACAATCGTCACGGAGGAAACCTTGTGGCGCGACGCGTTGAGCTTCGCAGCCTGAATAGCTTTGCGGCTGATGTCCGTAGCCACGATATGCACCCGGGGCAGCTCTTTGGCCAGGGCAACGGCCAGGGCGCCGCTGCCAGTGCCGATCTCGGCGATGATCTCTCTTTGTCCGGAGGATAAAGCCATCACTCTTTCCACCAGCAGCTCCGTCTCGGGCCGCGGGATAAAAACGCCCGGAAAAACGGTCAAGGGAAGCGACCAGAACTCCTTTTCGCCAGTCAGGTAAGCCAAAGGCCATCGTTCGAGGCGTTTTTGAATCAGCTTCAGATATCGATTCTCTGCCGTTTTCGGAACGGCCCGGTCCGGAGACGCCAAAAAATCGTGCTCGGTGAGAGACGCACACTTGAGCAGGAGGACTTTGGCTTCAAGGGCGGGGTCCGCCCCGTAAAGGCGTCGAAGAGATGTTGTTCCTTCAAGGACAAGTTCCCGGACAGTTTTCACAGAAACTCTTTCGTCTCCGCTTACCCGGCCTGGGCGTGGAGATTCAACGTCTCGATGATATCGTCCAGGTCGCCGTCGAGTATGGCGCTGAGATTATGAAAGCTCTGGTTAAGCCGGTGATCGGTCACCCGGGATTGCGGAAAGTTATAAGTCCGGATCTTCTCGCTTCGTTCCCCCGTTCCGACCTGCGAGCGGCGGCTCTGGGCGATCTGCTGCTGCTGTTCGCTCCTGGCGATATCCATGAGGCGAGACCGGAGAACGCGCAGGGCTTTCTCTCTGTTTCGGTGTTGGGATTTTTCATCCTGGCAGGAAACGACCAGCCCGGAAGGCTTGTGGGTGACACGGATCGCGGTGTAATTGCGATTGACATTCTGCCCGCCGGGACCTGAAGCGCCGAAGGCGTCGATCCGCAGGTCCTTGGGGTCGATCTTGACGTCGATCTCGTCGGCTTCGGGAAGCACGGCCACCGTCACCGTCGAGGTATGGATGCGGCCGCCGGCCTCTGTTTTGGGCACGCGCTGGACGCGATGGACGCCGCTCTCGTATTTCAACTGCGAGTAAACCCGTTTCCCCTGGATACTGGCGATGACTTCTTTGAATCCTCCGATCGGAGAAAGACTCGTGTCGATGACCTCGAACTTCCAGCCTTTGCCCTCGGCGTACCGTGTATACATGCGGAAGAGGTCCTGGGCAAACAGAGACGACTCGTCACCGCCGGCGCCCGCCCGGATCTCGAGAAACACATTTTTCTCATCAAGGGGGTCTCTGGGCAGGAGGAGGACCTTGAGCTCCTTGGCCAACGCCTCAGCCCGAGCTTCCAACGGCTGCAGCTCGGCCTCGGCCATGCTCTTCCATTCGGGCTCGGCCTTGGTATCGGCGAGGATGTCCTTGGCCTCCTGGATATTTTTCAGGATCCTTTTATAACTCTCGAACTTCTTGACCAAAGGTTCGAGGTCGGCGCGCTCCTTGGAAATCTCTTTAATTTTCTGGGGGTTGGAAACGAGGGCCGGGTCGGAGAGAGCGCGCGTCAGCTGCCGATACTTCGTTTCAACATTCTCTAGCTCTGGAAACATGGGGACTATTTTTTAAACTTTGAGTCGCCATATTTTTTCCTGAACTTCTCGACGCGGCCGGCACTGTCGATGAACTTCTGTTTGCCGGTGAAGAAGGGATGGCATTGAGAGCAGATTTCGACGCGGATCTCCTTCTTGGTCGAACGCGTGGTGAACGTGTTGCCGCAGGCGCAGGTGACGATGCATTCTTCGTAATTCGGATGGATATCTTTCTTCATCAGTCGTTTGTCCTCCGTCAGGATTGTCGATTATACCAAATTTTTCTGTATTCCGCAAAAAGCCCTGGATGGGTGGCGCGGATGCTGCCCCGCGACGCCCGAAGCGCCTAAAAAATCATCATTCCGGAGACACGATAGAGATTTTAGATTATTAGTATTAATCCCTCCTTCCCCCCTTGAGAATCAAGGGGAGTAAAACCGGTTCGTGTCTCCGGGTCGGTCGGTGGGAGGGTCTTGCGCGAGGGCGTTAGGGGCACGTCCGTGACAGGACCCATCCAGGGTTTCACGGAAAAGGAAAAGCTTGTGACGCTACCCGGGAATCAACGCTTTCTTTTTCTCGTAGCAATCCCAGTCGATGCTGAATACAGATTTCTTTAGATTCTCTTTGACTTTTTCTTTATAGCCTCGAGAATCAAAATACTCCTTCAAGGGCCTGGTCAGAGCATGGACTTGCTCTTCGGCCTTCCACTCATATACTCCTCCACCGGACGTGCGCAGGCAGTTCAGATGGACCGCCCAGGCCAGCGGCTTGATGGGCACATGGCTGAACGTCTGCCGGATCGATTGGACCTCGCCCTCCTTGACCGGGTTGAGAAAACGAAAGTAGCGGGAAAACAGGACGGCGTTATGATAATAGGCCGGGAAGGCCAGCAGGCAGTCCTTGTGGGTCAGCCGCCCCAGATAGATAAAAATATCCACGATTTTTCTACTCATCCCAAGTCCCGGATGCAATTGGCCGGGAAGGGCACCCCTCTTCTGAGAAAATCCTTCGAGAGGATTCTGGAGGGTGAGCCATTCAAAGATCAGACAGCGCGCGTCCGGCAGGGGGAAGCCCTCGACAAAATCGACTTTCGGCGAAAAGACCCCTTCCCGGATTTTCAAATCCACAATGACGTTTTCGGGCTTTTTGTCCCGGTAAAAGATCTGAAACCTCTGGAGCGGATAGGCGGCAGAATCCATATCAAATTCCAACGGCCAGAGCTCGCGCCGTCTTGCTTCTCGGAAAAAATTCTTCTTGCCGAGAACGGCGAACACTTCGGACAGGGTGTATTTGCCCAGAAACAGCGACGTGCCTTTCCGTTCGGCGAGCTCGGAGAAGAGGTCTCCTTCTTCAATTAGAGGCGCCTTCTCCCAGAAGGGGTTGATTTTAGAATCGTCCTTGCTCATTCGTTTTTCACACGGGAAATTCGGGTACATAGGCCAAATGCCATTCGGCGGCATATGTTTCGAAACTTTCCAAGGAAAATTTTATTCGATTTATCGACATCCAGCAAGCTAAAAAAGATGCACATCCATCAAAAAACGCGAGGGGGAAGAGGGGAGAACGAGGGAAAGCTATTCTGAATAAAATGAAAGGGTGTCATCGCCGAGAGTCACTCGCCTCAGGAGCGAGAAATGCTTGGCCTCAAAGCACGTCTTGAAATGGTGGCGCAGGATAATCAAGCCGCCCGGGGCCAGGATCCCTCGTTTTTTTATGACCTTCAACGGGTTCCTCTCATCCAGGAGCTTATAGGGGGGGTCCAGAAAGACGATGTCGAAGCGGGCTTTTTCTTTTCCCAATTGGATCACGCCGCGGTTAAATTCTTTGGCAATCATCCGGACCCTGCCGCCGGCCCCGCACTTCTCGACGTTGTGCTTAATCACGCTGACGGCCGGATAGAACTCTTCGATGAACACCGCTTGTCGGGCGCCGCGGCTGAGGGCTTCGATGCCGAGAGAGCCCGTGCCGGCAAAGCCGTCCAGGATCACCGTTCCCTTCACCTCGTCCTGGAGGATGTTGAAAAGCGCCGACTTGAGCTTGTCGGGCATGGGCCGGACGTTTGGGCTGGCGACCTTCTTGAGCCTTTTGCCCTTGTAGATCCCGCTGATGACCCTGATCATGGTTTCTCGTTAATAATAGACCGTCACCCGGCCGGGGCTGGTCCGCATATCCTTGATTCCGAACGGTAACTCGTACCAGTTATTGATGCTCGTGGCTTCCGTTTTCCCGAGTTTCGAGGCGACATAAATAATCATATCCAAGAGCATCAACGGCACTTGTCTCTCCTCCAAAAAAAGCTTTTGAAAATCCAGGCGGATGTATCCGTTTTGAATCTCGAAATTCCCCTCAAAGTACAAATTCATCCGGGGCTTGAGGAGAAAGGGAAGTTTCTGGCCGCTCAAATCGATGAACATCTTTCCTTCGATGCGGTTCTGGGCGAAGAGCTTCAGGCGAAGCTCTTTCATGACTTCTTCTTTTTCCGATTCGATCCGGTAGGCGATATAGGAATTCAGCTCGCTTTCGGTAAAGTCCATCTGTTGGAGCGGCTGGCCGGTCCGAGCCTGGCTGTCTATCTGGATTTTGCTCAAAGCCTGGACGACCCGCCGGACTTCTTGAGGCGAATAAACGGGGCCGGTCCCGATAAAATCCGTGATCGCGGCCAGAACCACGACAATCGCCGCGCTTTTTTTAAAAATCCTCATAGAACTATCCCTCACATGCTACCAGAATATCCCCCCTTTAGTAAATCGGCCGCTAACGTTTCGCCGGAACAGCCGTCATCAAACGTTCGGCCTTTGGACAGAGCTCAAAAAGAAAAATCGTTGGGAAAAAAATGATGGTCAGGAGCGTGGCGCTCCTATTTTTTAAAAGGAGAGACGCACTCTTTTTCCGTCAGCTCGATCAGCCCCAGCGTCCCCAGGGTGACCACCGCCGTTCCCCAGGGAACCCAGAAAATGGGCAGGATTCCCCTTTTGCAGACGACATAGACGATATCACCGATATCAGTCGCCTGAGCCGCCTTCATAAAAACGTTCTGGCCGGCCAACGCCCGGCGGACAGAGGTCCCGCTGATTTTCAGGGATTTGACGTCCTGGTAAAAATCCGTGACTCCGCCTCGGATCCGGATGCTGTCATCGAGCTGAAGGAGGCCTCTCTCCACAAAGACGTCCGCTTCCCTGGTATTGGGATTATAGCCGACGACCCGTCCCACTCTGGCTTCGCCCTCTTGCTCCTGCTGCTCTTTCAACACGACCTGAACAGCCGACCGGACTTGTCCCTGATAGGCGTTGAGAGACACCGCTATTTTTGACGTTTCGTTGGCCAGAATGCCGATGAGCTCATTCCCGTTGAAATCTCCCTGCGGGGTCGTAATCCCGAAGCTATAAATCCCTTTGCTGAGCCCCTGGATGGTGAACATTCCCTGTTTATTTGTCGGGGCCGCTCTATAAACCGCTACGGTCGAAGTATTTTTGACGACGACGACAGCGCCTTCGACCGGGGTCTTCCCGTCCTTATCATAGATATAACCGATGAGATTTCCCTTTTCGAGCGCTTGGGCTCGGAGCGAGAGTGAACACGCCCCGATAAAGAAGACCAATAAAAATACCAAAGATGAGGCTGAGAGATTCCTCGCGCCTCTAACCATAAGATCCTCAGATCCTCCAAAAATCAGCCTCTGAGGATTATGAGCAGGAAAAACGAAAATGTCAAGCCGGAAAGTATTTTTTATAGAATATTTCCCGGCTCGTCGCCAAACGCCAGGGTCATTTTGAGCAACGTCGCGGGCCCATTCAACGCTTGAATGCGCAAGGTATTGGGGCCGACCTCGGAAGGGAGATCCAGGGATAAAACTGGATCCTTGAGATAATCCTCCCAAACGACTCGACCGTTGAACAGGATGGAGAGGAATGGAAAAGCCTCGGGCGAAGTCTCTTGAAAACTCAGCGACAGCCGAAATCTCCTGCCATCCAAGGAAAAACTCTGCGCATAAGCGCCCCCGAAAGGAATCGTCGTCTCAGCCGGCAAAGTATCTGCAGCCACCATATTATGGATCGTTTGGTCGGCCCTTTGCAGGCCTTCCGTATCATTCAGCCGCTCGTAATTTTTTATCATCTTGGCCAGGAGGCTGACCTTCGGCCCTTCGACATCCGCCGATTTTTTGTAGAAATTATTGGATTCATAAAGATAATCGAGCTTCCGGTAAGCATCGCCGACAAGCTCCAGGACAGCGGCATAGTCCTTTTTCGCCCCCTGCGGAATGACCAGGGCGCTTGATTCCAGGGCCTGGCCCGCCTGGATGACATCCCTGTAGCGGTTTTGTTTGTAGGTCAGAAACAGCTCAAAAGAAAACAGGCCTAGATTTTTCAAGGTCAAGATGGATTTTTCTTCGAGCAGACCCCTTTCCTTGAGAAAACTTTCCAGGTCGGGAGCTCCCGAAAGCTGGTCCTCGAGGTTCAAATAAGCGTGCAAGTCGCCCAGCGCCGCTTCGATCGTCCGCGTCTCTTCGATTTTACATTTGGCCATCGCCAGATAAACCATCTTCAGCGTGTTTTTATAATCCAGATGATCAACGAGGCTCTGATTCACCAGATCCTGGTAAAAATAGATGTTCTGGAGTCCCGCCAGGGCCGATCGGAAGCGTTCCGATGCCTCTTGGACATGGAACACGCCCAAAGCGTTCTGGCCGGCGATCAGTTCATTTTTGGCCCTGTGGAATTCCAACTCTTCCGCCCGACAGAGATATTTCACCCGCTCCTCCCTCGATAACGACCGTTCTCCCAAAAACCGGGCAAACAGCCGATAAACGGCGGCATCTTCGGGGAGCACCTTTTCCATGACGGCATAGTCCTTAATGTGTAAATCCCACTGTTCGAGGACGACCGTTATTCTCTCAAGATCTTTGCCGCCGAGGCTTTCCTTGACGATATCGAGCGCCAGGAGCTGATCCTCCGGCGAGAGACTGGGCCAGCGGACGAGCAGCGCTTTTCCCACCTCGGCATAAATTTCTGTGTCCCGGCCCGAGAGGCGGGCCGCTTTTTTATATTCTTCCAGAGAATTCTCGGGGACGGGGAAATCCGTCAATTGAATGTACTGAAGGGCCTGGGCAAAATAAAAATGAGCGGCCGCCGAAAACGGGTTCAAGGTCAGGGAGCGGAGAAAACGATCGTAAGCTTTCTCGAAATCCCGATCCCGGAGTTGGGGGTCGCCGAGGCGGCTAACTCCTCTGTCGAAATAGGCTTTGCCCAATTCCAGGTCAAGGAGGTTGTTCCAGGCCAGGAGGGTTTGTCCTTTTTCCAGGATCCGGATCTTTTTTTCGATATTGGAGGTCCGCTCTTTGGCCTGATCATACAAGGAGCTTCCCCTGTAAAGAACCACATCTGCCAGAGCGGCGATCGATAGAAGAATGAAGATGGCCGTTTTTTTTATCATGTCAGGACTTCCGATGATAGACGGTGGCATAAGTCAGGGCTAGGACTGCGGAAAACAGCAGTCGATTGGCCGGGATATGCAGGTTGAAATCGGTCAAGCTGTGAATCAGCATGATGAAGACGGCAATGACCCCGCCCAAGGCCAGCCCTTTGATTTCCGGATTCCTGCGTTTGGACCATGTCCGGAATGAATCCACGGCGATATAGAGAACCACCCCCGCCAACAGGAGGAATCCGACGAGGCCCCATTCGGATAAATATTCCAAATAATCATTATGAGCATGGACGAGGGCCATGCCCTCAAAATTGATGGTTTCATAAACAGGATAGACTGAGGCAAACGTCCCCAGTCCCGAGCCGAAGAGGGGAAAATCCCGGACGATGGCCAGCACGTTGCCCCACAATCGCGGCCGTCCTTCGTGGAGCAGGTTGTCGAGCGAAAAACGCCCCACCATCGATTCAATGCCGATATATAGAGCCAAGATCGTGATCAGAAGGAATGTGACGATGAAGACGTTGCGGACCCAGACCTGGCGGTAGCGGACTTGGCTGAACTCGAAGGCGGCCAATTCTAAGAAAATCACAAAGGTCAGGAGAAGTAGGAAAACGCCGGAGCGAGACTTGGATAAGATAATCCCCAGCGAGATCACGACCAAAGCGAGCATGATCAACACATTGAGGGAGACGTTTGTTCCTGTCCGATCGGAAAAGCGGTCCTTCCATTTCCTGCCGAGCCCGCCAAATAAATCCACGCGGGAGATCAGCAGGCCGATGGCCAGGGGAAGGATGAGCTCCAGGTAGCCTGAGAAGTGGTTCCGGTTGATGAACGTCCCCGTCGCCGAATCCAAATTATAGACTTTCTTGTAGATCAACACCCGGGGATGCTTTCGACTGAGCTCAATGATGCCGTAGGCGGCCTCGAACAAGCCCATGGCGATCAACACGATCATCATCCGCCGGATCTGGTGACGATGGGTGATGGTCTTGACGACAAGAAACCCGATGAGGATATAGGAAACAAGCTCCAGAGCTTCCCTCACCGTGTCGGAAGGAACGAGGGACAGGCTGAAGAAATTGAATTCGGCAAAGCGAGGGGAAAATTGCTGATGAAGAGCCGGCGTCCGTGGGGATAGAATTTTGAGGAGGAATTTCGGAAGCGGCAGGAGCTGGAATACGGTCCAGATGCCGAGCGCGGCAAACGCATATTTCAGTCGGCCCAGCCTCTTGGAGAGCGGGCCATTGATCTGCGGCGGACGTTCCAACGAGAAATACACAGCCGTTAAAGCGATCGCGGCCAGCTCGATGACCAGGATAGCCCACTCGTCCGTGGACGCGGCCGGGAGCGGGCTGACGACTAAGAGCGCCAACAGGCCGGCCTCGATGATCGTTCGACGGAGAGGGTCGCCCCGGTCCAAAGAAAATCGCTGCCTCTGGGGGTTGAGTCTGTCCATGTCAGGGAAGGATGATGTTAACGCGCGTTCCTTTTCTCTGTCCTGGCGGACGCCTCATCGCCGGCTTTATCCTGGTAGTACTCATACTGGAAGTATTGAGCATAGTACCCGTCGCTTCGGATTTTCGCATCATTAAAAACGGCCCCGGCGACATCCGCTTTGGCTTTTTTCAATTCCTCGATGGCTTTCAGCAGCAACTTCCGTTTTGTCGAGTTGGTCTTGATGACGAGGATGGTCAAGTCGGAAAACGAACTCACAATCAGGGCATCGATGACGGCCAGCACGGGAGGGGTATCGATGAGGATGATATCGAAACTGTCTTTAACGATCGTCGTCAGGTCTTGCATACGTTTGGAATTCAGAAGCTCGGCAGGGTTCGGCGGGTGGGGACCGCTGGGCAGGAGCCAAAGATGATCGACGAATGTCTTCTGGATCACGTCGACCAGGGGCAGGCGGCCCGTCAGATAGCCGCTCAAGCCGGTGCTATCTTTGATTTTGAAGATCTTGTGGAGGCGGGGCTTTCTCAGATCGGCGTCGATGGCCAGGACCTTCTCGCCCAGCTGGGCGAAGGAAACCGCCATATTGGTGAGAGTGGCCGATTTGCCTTCTTGGGGCGAGGCGCTGGTCAGGACAATGGTTTTGGGCCCCACGACCGTCTGGGAAAACAAAATGGACGTCCGGATGCTCCGATAATCCTCGGCAATGGGGAGCTTGGGGAAGAGATAATTGATCAGCTCCACGTCCCGGACATTGGCCAGGAGTTGGCCTTCTCTTCCCGTTAGATCCGCGGCTCCATACGACTTGTAATATCCATCCTTGTTTTTCCTCTGCCCCGGCGAAAAATGTGGGATGATGCCGAAGGAGGGCAATCCCGTGAGCTTCTGCAGATCGTCCGGCCCTTTCACCGTGTTATCGAGGACATCGGCGAGAAAGGCCAAACCGAGGCCGCCCATGAGCCCCAGCAGAAGAGCGATAATCAGGTTCCTCTGGGTGTTGGGCGAAACCGGCTTTTCCGGAACAAGGGCTCTGTCCACGATTTTGATGTTGCTGGTATTCAGGCCGCTCAGCCTGGCGGAGACGCCCGTCTCGTTCTGTTTGGCCACGAGAGAATTCAACAGGGCCTGCATATTCTGCCGTTCAATTTCCAGGCTTTTATAAAAGATGGCATCGCTATTCATTTTATTGACGTCGGCGCGCTGGGCCTCCCGCATCTTGAACAAGGACGCTTCCGTGTTCTGGGCCGTCCGGAACGACGATTCCGCCGCGTCAACGGCTTTCTGGATCTCGGTCTCCAGCTGGTTTTTTAAGCTGTCCAGCCGTGTTTGTAGCTGGATCATATCGACATACTCCGGTTTATACAGGCGGCTCTTTTGCTCATACTCGCTTTTGAGCTGGAGGAAGCTGGTCTTCAAACTCTGAATCAGCGGATTATTGATGAACTGCGGAAGGGAGTTTACGCTCAGGCTTTTCAGCTCTCTGTATTGGGCTTCGGCGGCGACCCGGGCAATCTGGGCTTCCGTGTAGGCTTTGTCCAGGTCGCTGAATTTCGAGAGCACGCTGTTCTCCTTGTCATTCGTCACGAGAAGCTTCTTGTCCTCGCCGAATCTCTGGAGGGTCTTCTCCTTCAGGGCCAGATCGTCCCGCAGCTTGGCGATCTGCTCATTGAGAAATTCGGAGGTCTGTTTGGTCGCCTCGAAGCGGGACTCGATGGTGAAGTTGATGAATTCCTGGGCCAGCGTGTTCACAATGTCGGCCGCCAAGCGCGGCGAGGGGGCCTCATATTTGACATCGACCAATCTGGTCTCCGCCACGGGCTGGACACTCAGACCATCCAGGACGATTTTCGCATAAAAGGCATAGGGATCGCCGATGTCTGCCCCCGGCGCCGCAGAGGCCGCCGCGGACTTGCGGGGAGCCAGCCAGCTCAAAGTGACAAACCATTTTACCATTTGGAGGAGGTTGGGACGTTTGTCGTGAAGGGACTGGAGTTCCGGGCGGCCGGCGAGATTCATTTTTTTGGCGACTCGTTCCACCAAGGATCGGCTCTGAAGGATCTTGAGTTGAGTTTTGAAATAGGTCCCCAGCATATCCGGACTATAAGCATTGGAGCTCAGGAGGTCCTGGATCGTTAAAACGCTGGACCCGGGTTCATCGATCTGGATGCTCGTTGTGGCTTGATACAGGGGCGTGGTGGTGAAGGAGATGATGAGCGTCAGGGCGACCAGGACGGCCGTGGTACTGACAATCACCCATTTCCTTTTTTTGACGATCTGCCAGTATTCAAAAAGGTCGAGGTCCTTTTTTCCAGCCGGTTTTTGCATGGCAACCATGGTTCGTCTCTCTAGGGCTAGACCGATTATCTCATTTTCCTAACGGTTCAAGGGACATTCAATGCCCAGACCTCCTCGAAAAAGGAAGGCAAAAATTATACACCCCCTGCGGATCCCTGCCAATCGTCTCCACCGATGAATTCCAGGGTGAATTTTCGCCGGGCCGCCCTCACCTTCCACGAGGAGCGCTAGAAGATCGTTTCCGGAACATACACGATATCGTCGGGCTGGAGCTGGATATCCTTGGCTTTGTTCTTCTGGATATCCTTGACATTGACCTTGATCTCTTTTTCATTGCCCTTGGCGTCTTTCCTTCGGATCGCCACGTTTCCCTTGGCTGCTCTTTCCGTGAAGCCCCCCGCCTGGGCAATAGCCCGCACCAGAGTCGGGATGTTCGACCTGAGGACCTGGATGGCGCCCGGATTTTTCACCTGGCCGTAGACGTAAATCTGGACCACCTGGTCCACGGGAATATTGATGATGTCGTTGGGTTCCAGAACGACATTCAGCTTGGCGTCCCCTTTCTGCATGAGGTCTTCGACCGGAATTTTTAAAGAGATATTGGACCCGTCCGCCTGCCGGCGGATGATGATGATCTCCTTGCCGGCATCCCGGGCCAGCCCTCCGGCCTCGGCCAGGACCTCGAGCAGTGTCGTCCGGCCGAGCAATTCATACGATCCCTGCTTGGAGATCGCCCCCAGAATCGAGACTCTCTTGCTCCGGAATTCCTTGATCGTCACTTTCACCTGAGGATTGATGATATATTTCTCCTCCAAAAGCCGGCTGAGCTTCTTCTCCAGCTCCGCGGACGTCAAGCCGTCGACCTGGATTTCGTCCAAATAGGGAAACGTGATCTTCCCCTCTTCGGAAACCCGGACGGTCGTGCTCAGCTTGTCCTCTCCGAGGACCTTGATCTCCAATAAGTCCTTGGCGCCAATGCGGTACTCGTCGGCGCTTGTCTCCGGCTTGGCTTGATCCGCCGACGACGGGAACGGCCAAAACGCAAGACAAAGGACGAACCCCATAAAAATCAGCGATCTCGGTTTCCTCATGATTCACTCCTTCAAAAAGCCCAGCCGAGGGTCGGGCGCCGTTCGAGACAACGGGTTCTCAGAACTGATACGTCAAGGTCGCCCCCAGGAAATTTCTCGTTCGGGCGAAGCCCAGGGGCACCGATGTCCATTTTGAGAAATTCCAGGTCAATCCCAGCCCGATATCCCGGTAGATCCGGATGACAAAGCCGGCCGAATGTCCGATTTGCCTGTCCTTGCGGACGATGTCGGGATAATCCAAAATCCGCCGGCTGTAATCGTAATCAAATCGCAAAAAGTCCGTCATATAATAGGATGCGCCCAGCCCGAAATTGTGATCGATGAAATAATAGTTGTCCGGGTCATACGAGAAAAAGATATCTCGGGCATAGCGTAGCCGAAAGCCGAACTTGCCCCGGCGGACGTCCAAGCCGGTATCTCCGAAAAACCCGGAAAATGTTTTTTCTCCTTCTACGCTCGGCAGAAATCTCCGATATCCCAGAGACAGCAGCCCTCGAATGAAACCGACCAAGGGGAACCGGATCCCCATCAACCCAAAATAGGAAGAGGCGTTCCGCCAGGCCGACTGGGAATTGGCAAATTCATAGGCCGTGTATCCAAACTTGGTGAAAAGATAGCTCTCGGGAAAAAGTTGATAATAGAACTCGAAACTCCCCGTCTTCTCCTGGCGATTCAAAGTCTGGGAGAGGGGGACGCTCTCCCCGCCCGCCGCGACATTCTGGTATCCAAACGTGAGATTTTCCCAAGCAAGACCTATGGAGGTCTTGCGGGCGGTCTCGTAAAAAAAGCCGGCGTGATACCCCTTGATGATATTTGTCGTGGGCCGGAAGAACTCCGAGGAAACAGGTTCCCGATACTCACTATATCGATACCCTGCGGAAAGGACAAATCGATAAAAGAGCAGATACTTCAGCCCCAAGGAATAGCTGTTGGTGAATGTCCGCTGGGATTTTTCTTTCAAGAAAAAGACATATTCTGGATTATCCATAAACGACAGGATGAGCGAACTCCGGAACGGAAGATAAACATTGATCGCCGGAGAAAGGGAGCCCGTATAATCGGCCACGGCCGGCCCTTCAAAATAAATGTTGTCATCGTAGCCGACATTCTTGAGAGCCAGAACGGGATAAAGACGGACCGGCCCCAGGGAAAACTTGGCGTTCTTGGCGATGGCCTCGGATTCCTCCCGAAACCCTCGATAGCTTTGGCCAAACGCATTCCGCGAGATCAACAGGAAGACGACAGCCAACAAGGCTTTCTTCTGGAGGGTCATCGTCGTTTGACCGGTTTAAGAAGGATATTTCCGAAAAAACGAAGGACGATTGAGAATTCCGTGAAGGATGTGAAAGACGGGGGCTCTTTGAAGCAGATCCAGGATGAGCTCGCTTTGCCAGTCAAATTTCGCCGTCTGTTGAATCAAAGGAATGATCCCGTCGCTCTGGGCCAGCTCGAACAATTTCTCGAGGTGCGCCTGGCTCAGCCGAGCATATAACTGTCTGGCATAATAGCCCACTAGGATCTCTTTTTGGAGGGCGCGTTTCCACAATCGTTCGTATTCGGCTAGGCTTCGCGCCCGGAAGGACCCTGCTTGATAGGCTTTGAGAATGACCCGGCAGGCTATCTGCGAACAGAGCAATCCATAATAGATACCACCGCCCGTCGTCGTCTTGACCTGACCCGCCGCCTCCCCCAAGGCCAGAGTTCGTTCGCCATAAGAACGCGAGACCAACCCCTGGGCGATGGCCTTCACTTTGGGACAAGTCGATAAAACATCCTGTCCGATCCCAGGATAGAATCTATTGACAAAGCGTCGAAAGCAAGACCGGGGCTCGGCCTTTGTCACAAGCCCGATTTTGCAGCTTCCTCCGGCGGGAACAGACCAGGCAAATCCTCCGGGCGCGATGTCTTTCCCGACGAGGACTGTGGGAATCTCTCCATCGGCCGCCGGGACCTCGGCCTGGACCCCGAGGAGGGAATCCTTCGGATATCCCAATCCGGCTTGCTTGTTCAGCCGAAAATCATTCCCTGTGGCGAGGACGACCATGCGGGCGGATAGATGGTGCGAGAATCGGGAAGCCTTTTTGGCGACGATCTCGACGTCCTCTTTTCCCAGAGAAATGCCGGAGACATGCGATTCCAAGTCGATTTCGGCGCCTGCCTTTTGCGCGTCCCTGGTCATATTCTGGTCGAATGTCTTTCGATCGACGATGGCCGCAAACGCCGCCGGATGCCTGTAGGTCAAAGTCCGGCCCGAAGACAAGACGACGTTCATCGCCTGGATCTCTCTCACGACGGAATCGTCCGGGAGAGAAAATTCTCGAAAAATTTCCTTGCCGACAATCCCCGTGCAGACGACGTCCGATCCGATCTCCTCTTTTTTCTCCAAGACGATGACATGCAGACCGTTTTCCGCCAAGCATTTGGCCGCGTAAAGTCCGCTGGGACCGCCTCCGATCACGGCCACATCATACATGCTCATCGGCCTCCGGTTCATCTCCATCCGCAATAATTTTTTCTATTATATTCGTTTTTGAATCAGATTCAAAGGCTGTCCTCGCACTCCTCGTTCTTAGATCTTGGGCTGTCGGGATTCCCACTTTCCCCGGAAGGTGATCCAGAAAGACAGGCCCATCAGCTTCAAGTCCAGCCAGAAGCTGCGTTTTTTGATGTAAAGAATGTCGTAGCGGAATTTCTTGCGGCGGGGCGTATCCCCCGGGAGATAGACCTGTGTCAGCCCGGTCAGTCCGGGCCTCACCGCGTGCCTGGCTTGATACCCGGGGATGTCCTCGATATCCCTCGTGTCCGGGTTTCCACGGACCTCCTGCTCATGGGGTCGCAGCGCCCTGGGGCCGACGAAGCTCATCTCGCCCTTGAAAATATTGAGGAGCTGGGGAAGCTCGTCCATGGCCGTCGCCCTCAGGACCCGGCCGACCTTTGTCACGCGAGGATCATTCTCCACAGCCTGGATGGGGACGTTCTCGGTCTCGGCGTCCCTGATCATCGAACGAAACTTCAAGGCCTTGAAAATCCGGCCCGCTTTGCCCACGCGCGCCTGCCGGTAAAAAACGGGGCCCCTGTCCTCGAGCCGGATCAGAGCCGCGATGAGAAGCCAGAGCGGAGAGGACAGAAGGATTCCCAGCGAAGACAGGACGACATCAAACGGTCGTTTCAGAAAAAGCGCTCGCCTCATGGAGTCCATGGATTCGATCACCGCGACATCGATGAGATAAGCTGCTCGTATTTTTTCAGAACATGGTCCCGGGAAAAGTTTTCCTGGGCGAATCTCCTGCCTCGGGCGGCCATCTCCGCACGAAGGTCCGGAGAACCTTTCAGGCGCAAGATTGCCTGGGCCATCGCCCGAGGCTCCCCGGGCGCGATACAGACTCCGCATCCGGTCCCCACAATCATTTTGAAAACTTCAGACTCCGGTTCGGCCAGACCAAGAAGCGGCCGTCCTGCGGCCATGACGTGATAAAGCTTGGACGGCACGGAAAGCTCGGATTTTTCTTTGTCTAGAGGGACGAGCAAAACGTCTGACGAAGCCATTAGATGCGGCAAGTCCCGAAAAGGCTGAAACGGCAGGAAGAGCACATTGGTCAGTCTGAGGGCCGCAGCTTTCGACCGCAGGTCATTGCCTTTCAGCCCCTCTCCCACCATGACAAAGACAATATCGTCTTCATGCCGAAGGATTTCGGCCGCCTCCAGGACCCGGACCAGCGTCCCGTAGCTGCTAATGCTGATCGTCCCGGAAAACATCACCGTGAATCGCCGGTCCAAGCAGAATTTTTTTGAGAGGGAATTCTGTTTCGGCAGCGGTCTGAGAAAATCGGTGTCCACCCAGTTGGGGATGACCTTGATCTTCCGGGAAGGCACGCCTTTCGCTTCCAGATTTTTCTTGAAGCCTTCGCTAATGACGACAATGTCTTCCGCTTGACGATACGTCCATCTCTCGAAAGCTCGGGCGATCCGAATGACAAGGGGATTTCTCAGGAGCCCGGCTTCGATGGAAAGATCGGGATGAATATCCTGGACGTTCAGCAGCACGTCTGCGCCCCGCAGCCGTCGGGCCAGGGCGCCCGTCACTCCGAGTTGGAGCGGAGGCAGCCTCAAGAACAGGAGATCTCCCCTGCGCACGGCGACCAGGTTGAAAATGGACGAGGCGGTGAAGATCGACCAGGCGATGAGGCGCCCGATCGGATGGGCCGTGGAGTTGGTCAAAAAGCGCTTGACGAAGAACCCCCCTCGTGTTTCCCGGACAAAGAGCTTGCCTTCATATCCCCGATTGTGGGGCGGCCTGGGAATTGTGGTGATAATTTCGACCTCATGTCCCGCCCCGGAGAGAAATGCCGCCAGCTCATTCATCAGGATCGGAGCGCTGCCGAACTCGGGCAGAAAATACATCGTGTGAATCCAAATTTTCATTCTGTATCCGGGAGAGGGCCGGACGATTCCGGCCCTGACTCCACCCCTTCTTGGGCGGCCAGGGCAATAAAGGCCATCGCGGGAACGAGCAACAATAAGTCGACCCCGTAAAAAGCGCCCGTCGATTCAAAGACGCTGCGTGCCGTCAAAAACCCAACGATCATGATCGACTCCATGAGCAGCGCCTGGTCTGTCCCGCGCATAGCCCTAGCGCGAGAGAAAAGCCCAGGCCTGAAGATGACAAACCAGATGCTGAGAAAAGCAGCCAGAAAAAACAAAGCCCCGACCAGGCCGGTTTGGATCATCGCATGAAGAAAAGAGTTATGCATATGCTCCGACTGGAGGACGATCCGGTCGGCATGAAAGCCCCAGCCAAGGAACGGCGAATGGTTGATCTGCTCCAACCCTCTGTGCCAGGTGGCTTCGCGGCCGCTCAAGAGCATCAATCGGCCGAGGTTGCCATGAAGCCTCCATTTGATTCCGGAAATATAAATGACGCCCGCGGCCACGGGACCAAAGAAAAGATAGCGCCAGTCCATCCCCCTCAAGAGAACAAACAGGACGCTGGACACCGCCAAGCCCAATAGCGCTGTGCGCGATTGGGTTTGGGTCAACAGGAAGAGCGTCGGCGGAAGAAAAAGAAGCCAAACCCACCGAGATTTTTTGGACTGAGTGATCAGCCGAACCGCCGAGACGACGATTACCACCAGAGCGAAGCGCCCCGCCCCATTGGTTAGGATGCTGCCCAATCCTAAAGGCAGCCTGTATTGCTGGTTCAAGGGCGTGTTTCCCCATCCCGCCCGAACCGATTCAGGCAGAAGGCTGATCGTGATCAAGAAAAAAACGACATAATTGACATAGATCAGCCGCTTGACGCCGGCCTTGGGATTCGCTTCTTCAAAAGCGCACCAGGTCACGAGAAGCGGGGATAAATAGAGGCCCGACCAATAAAGAGACTCGCCGACGAGCGGAGACAGGAACAACGATGTCAGAAGACCCGTCAGGCTATAGGCGCCGAGGAACCTCATGGCGCTTCCTGGAAACAAATACCTCGGCCGCTTGGCCAGGATCCATAAGAGGCTGACAAAAATGGCGGCCATCGGCAGGAAAGCCCGTATCCCCTGGAAGAAAGTCAGCGGATCCTCCAAGAACTTGGGGGAACTAATATACCACGGGCCTGAAAACATCGCCCCCCATACCAACAGCCACAAAAAGACTAGAACCATCGTCAGGCTCTTCTAATGAATCCCCGGAGGCAGGGCCGTTCGATAAATTTCAAAAAGCTTCTCTCCCAGCCGGTCCCAAACATAGAATTCGTTGACACGTTTCCGGGCAGCCTGGCCGAGTTTGTTCCTGAAACCCTCGTCTAGATACAGTTTTTCCAAAGATTCGGCCATCTCCCGGACGACTTGCTCCCGGTTCCGCGGCGAAATTTTTATGCCCCATTCGGGCCGGATATGAAAGCCCGGCCCTCCCGCGTCCAAGCCGATGACCGGTTTTCCGGCGCACATCGCTTCCACGACGACGGCCCCTCCCCCATCGCGAAAACTCGGAAAAAGAAAGATATCGCACTGTTCCATCTTCCGGAGAAGTTCCCGCCGCGGCAACCAGGCGGTAAAAAAGACGTTGGACTGGAGGCCTCGGTCCATGACGAACTTTTTCAGCGGGCCTTCCTCCGGACCGCTCCCCACAATCTCGAAGACTGCCTGCGGATATTTTCGGCTGAATCGTTCAAAGGCGCGCAGGCCGAGCCTGAGCCCCTTGATCGGATCGAGCCGTCCGGCGTATAAAACCCGGAAGCGTGTATCAGGCGGCCGGCGACGGCCGGCCTCCGGAGAATATTCGCTCGGCGAGATCCCGTTGACGGGAAAAAAATGAACCCTCCGGCTCAAGGGCAGGATTTTCTGTTTCGTCTCCTGATTGCAGACAAGAATGGCGGAAGCCCTCCGGGCGCATCTCGTCCGATAACAACTTTTCCGCCAAAACCACTGCCCCATGAGCCGGGCGCGTTCTAGGACGCGGTTTTTTAGGTCCAGCTCCTTGAGGAGAGTGGGCGGAATCCGCTGCCCCCCTCCGACCGGTCCCCACAAAAAAGGGATGGGCAGAAGAGCGCCGACAAAACTCGGCATCCAGTCGTTATTGAAGGTGATTTGGTGGAACGCATCAAATCCGACGTCCTGATGCATCCTGCGGGCGACCCGGAAAGCCCGGATTTGCCAGAATAAATAATAGATGCGGAAGCCAAAAAAATTCCGGAGGAGTCCCGAAAAAGCCTTTGGCAAAGAAAGATAGTGAAAGGCGACATTGGCCGCCTCCCCTTCTCTCTGGGCACGTTCTATCGCCTCGGAATTATAAGACCTGGTCATCACCCAAAGTTGATGTCGGCGGCTGAGCTGGCGGATGAGATTCCAGCCGAGGATGGCCTCTCCGGGATAGGAATCTTCCGTGGCCAGGGGATGGCAGGCATACGCCGAGACAAGGACTTTCATGGCCTTCCAAGGACAGGCGAAGAGGCCATGTCCTCCAAGATCAAACCGACCCGCTTTTTATAAACGGCAAAAGAAAAGTGATCATGGAATCGTTTTCGACTCTCTTGTCCCATCTGCCCTCTGAGCCGCGGCTCCTGGGCAAGCCGGAGGATTTTCTCGGCCAGGCTCTCCGGATCGTGCGGCGGGATGACGAAGCCGGTTTTTCCATCGAGGACAACTTCAGGCAGAGCCCCGATATCGGAGGTGACGACCGGCAAGCCGGCCCGCATGGCCTCGAGCACGACAAGGCTCATCGCCTCGAGCGGATAATGGGAAGGAAAAACAAAGATATCCGACGAGGAGAGGAGCTCGTCTTTGTCTTTTCCATACACAGGGCCCAAGAATCTAACAAACGACTGGATGCCCCGGCCGTTGATAAACTCGAAGACCGCTTTTCTCGCGGCTGGATCCTGCCAGGGCCCGGCGATCACAAACTGCATGTTCGAAGACGATTGGATCACCCTGGGGATGGATTCCATAAGGGTCAGGATGCCTTTGCTTTCGCTAATGTTGGAAAGATACAAAACCCGCGTCATTTCCGAAACAGATATCCGCAGGGGGAGATCGTGTTCCTCGATACAATTGGGAAGGACAAATATCTTTCTCGAGAAAAAGAATTGGATCTCTTGTTTAAGCCGTTCCCCGAGGACAAAACAGGCCGAGGCCGGGTGGAACACGCGCTTGATGATGACTCGGGAAAAAAGGCTTCGGGAATAAAGCCTTCCATATCCGCGAGTATGCAGATAGAGGACATAGGGGACATGGAAAATTTGGGAAAACAAAACAAACGGAAGCTCCGCCACCAATCCCACGGGCTGCGAGGAAAGGAAGTAAACGATCAAATCGGCATCCCCGTGTCGGACATCATTCAAAAAACGCCAGAAATATCGGATGTATCTCCCCGCCTTGACGGGCTTGATTTTATTGACCTCCTCGATCCTTCGGGAAAAACGTTTTGAGGAAATCTTCGCCTGATAGCCAAGTTCCTTCAGAGCCCTCAGAAAAGTCTGGGTCATGATGTTGGTCCCATGGAACGGAGGCGGGAGCTGGCCATAGATGAGAATGCGGCGCGGCCTTGTCTGTGCCAAATGGATTTTCACCGTTTCATTCCAAACCTGGGTGTTACCGGTCGAAGACGGATTCGACGAGGGCCACGACATTCCCTCCGATTCTCGGGATGTAGCTGATCTTTCGCTCTTGAAATGCGGAAACGAAGCTGATCAGGATCCTTAATAGGAGAGATAGATAACACTTGGCCACGGAGAACTCGGCGTGCTTGCGGACAAAATACAGGCGGTTCTTGACTTCCCGGACGCCGAACAGATAGGCGTTCGGCCTTCCGGAGGAAGCGGGGAAATGATAATATTTTGCCTCGGCCGCGATCATCAGCTTATAGACCTTGCTGACCCTGTAGCAGAAATCTAAATCTTCGAGGTAGCTGTAGCCCTCAAACCACTCATCGAATCGGAATTCCGAGAGGAGCGTCCTTCTCCACACCGAAGCGCTGGCCGAAAACCACTGGACATATTCGTCCTTGGGGAGAAATTGGACGATTGTCTGAAAACCCGAAGGAAGGACCATGCCTGTCTGTTTTTTATAGAATCCCCATCGCTCGCTCAATGGGAGGTATTTGAGCCAGGCCAGGGACGGCCGAGATCCATTAACCAAATTGAAAGAAGCCCCGCCGGTATCGTCTGCGGTGCGGCCCCAGAATTCCATCATCTTGGCCAAAGCCCCTTCGTCAAGCACGACATCGTCGTCCAAAAAACCAATCAGGTCTGAGTCATGAGTTGCGGCTTCCACCCCGGCATTTCGTTGACCGGCGGCAGACGGCGGAGAAAAGCGCATATAGTGGACCGGCAGGCTTCTGAATTCCCGGTCAATCCCTTGACAGGCCGTCTTTCCCGAATCCACGACGATGACCCGGTCGGGACGGCGCGTCTGGATTTCCAGGCTCTTCAGGAGCCGCCGCAGCTCAGACGGCCGGTCCTTGGTGGGGATGATAAATGCGATTGTTCTCATGCCATCCATTATTCGACGGTTTCCTTGGGATTCTTGGCATGCATGGATGTCTTGTCTGGTCTAGAGCCTGACCTGGCGGGGCGATGCCGGCGATAGGAATATCTTCCGGAAAAACCGTGGACGAGCCCTAAGAGATGGGCTCTCCAACCAACCCAATTGCCCGTGCCCACGCTCTTTTCGAATGTCTTGAAAAAACTGCGGAGGCTATACGCAACAACGTCGAGAACAAATCGAACTCCGAAAGAATATTTTTTAAGATAGAGAATCTGACTGCGAGCTAGATAATAGTCCAGAAGTCCCGGATCGTTTTGCACCGATCCCCAGCCTTTGTGCCAAATTCTGGCCCTGGGGATATAAACGCACCGAAAATGATGCCGGATCGCCCGCGTGCACCAATCGGCTTCTTCCATATAGAGATAATAACGCTCATCAAGCAATCCGATCGCTCGGACGGTCTTTTGGCCGACGAGAAGAGCACACCCCGCTATGCCCTCCACATCTCTCGTTTTGTTAAAAGGAAGCGCATCTTGATTTTGCATGAGGCCGATCCGCCTGACCCTCCGGCCAACATTGGAGACAGATATCCCTGCCGAAAAAATTAATCGCGGTCGATGGTAGTAAAGAACCATCGGACCGGCAACTCCGATTGTCTCATCGCTCGCTGCCACCTTGATTATCTCGGTTAGAGACTCCGGATCCACGACCGTATCATTGTTTAAAAGCAACAGATAATCATAGTCTCTTTTTAAACAATACTTCAGGGCGACATTATTTCCTCCGGCAAAGCCAAGATTCTCCGCCGTTTGGATGATGATGAGTCTTCGCTGGGAAGAGCTCGTCTTTAGGCGGGCTTCTCGACCGACATCACCGCCGGATTCGGCGTCGGCTTGCCCATACTCCACAAACGCAACCGGCTTCAGACCGGGTTCCCATCGCACAAAATCTGTCTGGACGGGGATCTTTCCTCTGCACCAGTCTTTGATCTTCACCACGGAATCATCGATGGATCCGTTGTCGACGAGGATGATCTGGAAACTCGGATAGGTCAGATGCTGGAGTGATTCCAGGCATTCGAGGGTGTCCGCCCAGCCGTTCCAATTCAGGACAATGACCGCAACGTTCGGCCGCACCGGCCGAGGACTCGGATCCGGGGCCTCGGACTTTATCGACACTCCTTGGCTAATTTTCTCCCTCCATGATCCTCAATGAGTCGGCAATTTTTTCAAGACTTCCCTGGACTTGTTCAGAACCCAGGTTCTCTCGTCCTGGCTGAATGCATAGAACCAGAGGGCCACCAGAAAACCCAGCGTTAAGACGATCGCTCCATAAATCCCCCACGACGGGCGCAATACGCCATATCCGGCGATCGCATAGAATGAGAGAGCGACCGCTCCTCGAACGACCCCATTTTTGGACAAATTGGACATATCCATTTTGCCGATTTTCCATGCTCCCCCGAAGAGAAGCAGCATATCGGCGGTCACCCGAATCGCCCAGGCCGCCGCCGCGCCGTTGATGCCCCAGAGCTTGATCAAACCCCAGGCCAGGGGAACATAGAAAACGACTTCCAGCGCATGGAATTTCGCCGTGATGTCGGCCCGGCCGATTCCCTGAAGAAAGCTGAAGGGGACGTTCGCCAAAGAATTGACAAAAAAGCCCACGGCCAGGATCTGAAAGACGAGCGTGCTGTTCTGGGCGAATGTATCTCCCAGCCACAGCTTGAGAAACAGCCGGGCAAAACAGAGGAGAAGGACGGTCCCCGTCCCCAGCGAAAGGAGAAGATACTTCACCGAACGCCCGAAAATAATCTTGGCCTTCTCCAGATTTTTGCTTCCGTGCAGGGCGCTGAAGGAGGGGAACAGGGTCATTAACAGACTTTGAGGAACGATGCCAAGACGGAGGACGACTTCATAAGGGGCGGAATAATAGCCCAAAGCCTCCATGGTCAGGATGGAGCCGATGAAGAACCGTTCCAAATAAACGAGAAAAGGGCTGATTAGGTTGGAAACCGTCAGCCATCCGCCAAAGCTCAACATCGGTTTGATCGTCTCTTTGCGGACAGCCAAGCCATGCCTTAGAGCTGGAAACACATTCAGGCCAATCAGGGCCCAGGCGACGAGCGAGACCATGCGCGAAACCAGCAACAAGATCATAATTCCCGGCAGGCCGAATCCCAGCATCACGCCCGCCAATGGCGCGATGTAATTGACAATGCTGGATGGGATTTTGACATAATTGACAAGGTCGAACCTCTGGCCCGCCTCCAACACGCCCCGGAAAGACCCCGAGACCATCACGACTGGAAACGATCCAGCCATCACGTAAAAGGAGAACGTCGATTCCCGGACAAGCTCTGGAGAGATGTTGAGGACCCGGTGGACCAAGAGAGGCGTGGCGAGGGTCAAAACGACAGACCCCAAAATCCCCAACCCCCCTTGGATGAAAACCGTGGTCCAGAAATATTTGGGGACTTTATCGTATTCGGCCTTGCCGAGGGCCTCAGCGACGAATTTGGTCGTGGCCCGGCCCAAGCCAAGGTCGAAAAAGCCAAAATATCCGACCACCACCCAGACAAGGGAAAGGACCCCGAACCTGTCCGTGCCCAGCCGACGGATCACGACGGGGATGGTCAGGAAGCCGGCAAGGAGAGGCAGGGCCAGCCCCAGGAAGTTCCAGGCCGTGTTCCGGGCTAAGACGCTCCCCCGGATTTCGAGGGGAGAGAATATTTGACCCTGAGGAATCGTTGAGTTTTTCTTCATAAAGGCAGGCTACCGCCCTTCAGTGATTAAAAAATAATATCAATACAGACTTTTTTACAGAAGGAACGAAAGGCCCAATTCCGCCCCGGAAGAATTGATTATAGACAAAAATCCAGGACAAATCGAATATTTAGACATCTCGGTCGCTCCATAGAAATAATAAGAGAAACTCTCCCTGAACGGCAATCGTCGCGCCGGATGAATTCAGGGGTGAATTACAAAGGCGTCATTTGAGGATAGGAAGTCACCGGTAACGATGAGGCACACTAGGGGTAAATTCATGCCTGTCAAGGGGGCCGGTTGAATTCGAGAGACAAGAGATGTAAACTATTCTTTTGCAAGGTCGAATGTCCATGACACAACTCGAACAAGCCCGACGAGGAAAAATCACTCCTTCCTTGAAAAAAGTCGCGGCGGATGAAGGTTTTTCTCCCGATCGGCTGGTCGCTCTCGTCGCCGGTGGGAAGGTGATCATTCCTCACAATCCGATCCACTCCCCTTTCCATCCCATCGGCATCGGTCAAAAACTGAGGACCAAAGTCAACGTCAACATCGGCACCTCAAAAGACTTTCCTCGATTGGATGAGGAACTGCGAAAGGTGGAAATCAGCCTGAAATACGGGGCCGATTCGGTTATGGACCTCAGCACTGGCGGCAACCTGAAAAAGATCAGGCGCGCGATCCTGGACAAGGCCCCGATTCCCCTGGGAACCGTGCCCATTTATCAAGCCGCGATCAGTGCCATCGATAAGCGCGGTTCGATTGTCGATATGACTGAAGAGGACCTTTTTTCCGTGATCGAAGCCCAGGCCCGGGAAGGAGTGGATTTTATGACGGTTCACTGCGGACTGACGACTCGGGCCATCGAAAGGTTGAAAGAACAGGGCCGGGTGGCCGATATCGTTTCCCGCGGAGGCGCTTTTCATCTGGCCTGGAGTGTTCATCATCAGAAAGAAAATCCCCTCTACGCCCGCTATGACCGCCTGCTCGAGATCGCCCGAAAATACGATATCACGCTGAGCCTGGGAGACGGACTGCGGCCGGGCTCGATTCTCGATGCCACAGACAGGCCCCAGCTGGAAGAGCTGCTGACCCTGGGCGAACTCGTCAAACGGGCCTGGGAACAGGACGTCCAGGTCATGGTCGAAGGCCCGGGGCATGTGCCTCTCGACCAGATCGAAATGAACATCAAGCTTCAAAAACGCATCTGCCAGGAGGCGCCGTTTTATGTCCTGGGCCCGCTTGTCACGGACATCGGAGCCGGTTACGATCATATTGTTTCCGCCATCGGAGGCGCGATCGCCGCGGCCGCAGGGGCCGATTTTCTCTGCTATGTCACGCCTTCCGAACATCTGGGCCTGCCGTCCGTGGACGATGTCCGGGAAGGGCTCATCGCCTCTAAAATCGCGGCCCATGCCGCCGATATCGTGAAAGGGGTCAAGGGAGCCCTCCAGAGAGACCTCAAGATGTCTGAAGCCAGAAAAGCCCTGGACTGGTCTTCTCAGAAGGATCTGGCCATCGATCCCTTTCGATTTGAAGAGGTGCGAAAAAAAAGGAAAACCAAGTCCGAAGCCTGTTCCATGTGCGGGGACTATTGTGCGATGCGCATCGTCAGCGAATTCCTGAATTCCCATGGAAAGGCGGATGACTTCCACTGCTAAGACACTTCTATTCGGGACCGCCGGCGTCCCCGACTCTGCTCCTCAGACATCCTCTCTATCTGCGATCGGACATATCCACGAAATGGGTTTGGATTGTCTGGAAGTAGAGTTCGTCCGGGGTGTCAAAATCGGCAACGATACGGCCGCCAAGATCCGGGAGAAGGCCGGGGCCTTGAATATCCGCCTCAGCGTCCATGCCCCCTATTATGTCAACCTGAATTCGCCGGAACAGGGAAAGAGGCTCCAGAGTCACGACTACCTCTTGCGCTCCGCCCGAATGGCCTCCCTATGCGGAGCGGAGTGCGTCGTTTTTCACGCCGGCTATTATGGAGCGTCCGCTCCAGACGCGGCGTATGCGCTCATCCAAAAAGAGCTTCGGGAAATCCTGTCCGTTCTCAAGTCCGAAAGAAACCCGGTCGTCCTGCGAGTCGAAACAATGGGAAAAAGGTCCCAGTTCGGCTCGCTGGATGAAGCGCTCACGATCTGCCAGGAGGTCGAAAGCCTCCAGCCCTGCCTGGACTTCTCCCATATCTACGCCAGGGAGGGAAAAGCCAATTCCTACCTGGACTTCTACCGGATTCTCAGGAAGGTAGAAAAACGGCTGGGCCGGGGGGCGCTCAAAAAGATCCATGTCCATATTTCAGGGATCGACTATAATCAGAAGGGAGAGATCAGGCACCTCAACCTGGCGGAATCGGATTTTCACTACGATGAGTGGATCGAAGCCCTCAAGGATTTTGAAGTGGAAGGCATGGTGATCTGCGAGAGTCCGGGCCGTGAAACCGATGCCAAGATGCTCAAGAAGCTCTACTGGTCCCATAAGCTGAAATCCTGAGCCATCAAACACGTTTATCGTTTTATGCAACAAGGGAGTCGGCCATGAACGAATACAGGCTTTTGATCAATGGGGAATGGAAAGAATCCGATCGGGTCAGGGAGATCCGGTCGCCTTTTGACCAGAGCCCGGCGGGAAAGGTCCATTGGGCGGAAAAAACCCATGTCGAGGAAGCCCTGGCAGCCGCTGCCGGGGCGTTTGCAGAAACACGAATGCTCTCCAGCTATGAGCGATCGCGGGCGCTGGAAAAGATCTCCCGGGGCATCACAAACAGAAGAGAAGAGCTGGCCCGATCGATTGCCATCCAGGCCGGCAAGCCTATCAAGGACGCTCGAGTTGAAGTCGACCGCGGCGCATCGACCTTTGAGATCGCCGGCGATGAGGCCAAACGAATCAGCGGCGAACTTTTGCCCCTGGATTTGACCCCTCCGGGAAAGCAGCGCTGGGGCTTTGTCAGGCGTTTCCCGATCGGAGTCGTCAGCGCCATCACACCCTTTAATTTTCCGCTCAACCTCGTCGCCCATAAAGTCGCGCCCGCCCTGGCGGCGGGAAATACGGTCGTCCTCAGGCCTTCCTCACAAGTCCCCATCACGTCGATGATCCTCGGCGAGATCGTCAAGGACTCAGGCTATCCGGCCGGCGGACTGAATATCGTCCCTTCGGGCTATCAGGCGGCCAAGGCGCTCCTCACCGATGACCGCGTGAAAATGGTGACGTTCACAGGCAGCCCGGCCATCGGCTGGGAACTCAAGAAAGCGGCCTATCAGAAAAAAGTCACTCTGGAACTCGGGGGAAACGCCGCCGTTATCATCGAGCCGGACTGTGACCTGGATTATGCCCTGGCCAGGACAGTGACCGGATCCTTCTCTTACGCCGGACAGATCTGCATTTCCATCCAGCGCATTTTTCTCCACGAAAAAATTTATGACCGCTTCCTGTCGGCTTTCGAGACGAAAACAAAAAACCTGCGGCTGGGCGATCCCCTCGCCGAAGACACAGACGTGGGCCCGATGATCAATGAAGAGGCGGCCAAGAAGACCGAGGAATGGGTGAATGAGGCGAGGGACAAGGGGGCCCGTATCCTCTGCGGCGGGACAAGACAGGGCACATTCTACGAGCCGACGATCCTGGAGAATGTCATTCCCGAGCTCCGCATTTCCTGGCTCGAAGCCTTCGCGCCCATCGTCGTCGTCTATCGATATCGAGATTTTGGGGACGCGTTGAACTCGGCCAATTATTCGATCTATGGACTGCAGGCTGGCGTCTTTACCAACGACCTCAAAAAAGCTTTTCGAGCGTTCGAAGTCTTGGACGTGGGGGGCGTTATTGTCAACGATATCCCCACATTTCGCGTTGATCATATGCCCTACGGAGGAATCAAGCAATCGGGCTTGGGCAGGGAAGGCGTGAAGTATGCCATCGAAGAGATGACAGAACTCAAGCTGATGGCCCTTAACCTGAAATAATGCAGAAAGGAAGCCGGACCTATTTTCCGTGTAACTCTGGATTTTTCAGATACCAGTTGAAAAAATGCGGGACAGGATCCGAAAGCCACTGCCGGATCTGAGCGTCCAGCATTTCCAGCAGGCCTTTCAAGCCGTCGACATTCATCCGGGCCGGCGATAAGGCCAGATAGCCTGAACCCAAATTGACGATCTCGAACGAACGACAAGAAGTCAATCGCTTCCGAGAATCATATTCGAACTGGAACAGCCATTCCGTGAAGCTCAGCCATTCAGAGGGGAATTGGAACCCATTCAATTTGACGACTTCGGAAATCTCTGTTTCCGGATAAAGATAGGCGGGAGAAATCACCACGGCCCGCGCGGCATCCACAGAATATCGTTCGGGCAGGGGCAGATGCCGATAAAAACAAAACATGGGAATGTCCACTTCCAAGGCCGTTTCCCTTTGGAAATAGTATCGAAGGTGCTGCTGCAGGTACCAGTCTGAAAAAATGGTACTGTCCTGAGGAGCCCACATGTTCAACAATCGGGCCTCGTCATAGTCGGGCCCTCTGGAAACATGCGCAGGCAAAACCGTCAGCCGGAAATTAAGCAGCCCCAGGCTCAGGATGAACGCGACGCTAAGCCCCGCGAAGACGCGCCGGGTCGAGGATTTCATCGCCAGCCGAACGTCTTGGAGCGCCACAAAGAAGAGAATCAGGAGGGGAAAGATCGCCACGATCAGCAACTCATAGGCACCGGGGGCGTACCAGAAAAGAAAGACATAAATCGGCAGCAGCCAAAGCAATAAAAATATCCGAATTTCCGCATCGCTGCGTCTTTTCAGAATTTGGCGTCCATGCCAAATCCCCAGGGAGCCGAGCCCCATACCCAAGGTAACGGCCCCGGGGACATACCATTGGCGAGAAAGAAAAACCACATCCCGGGCCTGGCTCAAGATCAAATGGCCGACCCCCCTCAGGCTGATATTCTTGAGGGTCGCCCAATCCGGGTTGGGCAGGAACGCATAGGATAGACAAAAACGAATGAACGCATTTAAGGTTTTGGAGCCGGCGATCGACAGGAAAGTTAAAACATAAGCCGCCAGGACAACCAAGCCGGTCAACGAAAAAATGATGGGAAAGACCTTCTTTTCATCTCGATATTTATGGGCGGTCAGGAAATATCCCAGGGGGATAGCAAAAAAAAGGCTCGACTGATGATAAAAAATGGAAAGGGAAAAAAGCAAGGATACTGCCAGCATACCCGGCACCGTCCGCACGAAACGATCACCGAGAATCAACAGGGCCGTGATGACGGCCAGACATCCCATGGCCGGAATATAAACTTGGACCTGGGTCGAATACGCCCAAAATCCTTTGCCCAGGAGCAAAACGATTGCCGCGGCCGCACCCCAGGTGACAGACGCCATGATATGGCGGATGATCAAATAAATCACCAAGATGGCCACGACCGCCCAAAAAATATTATGGATTTGGGCGGCGACAACGACATCGCACGCTCGGCAGACAGACGAGATGACGGCAAAAAGCAGCCGGACAATCGGGTTGAACAGAAGATGGTGGGGATGGAACAAACCTGAGCCTGTTTTAATGGAATAGGCGTAATTCAAGCTGTCGCCGGTCAGCGCGGAAGCCCGGAAGCCGTAGAGCAAAAGCACCGATCCGACGATTAAAACGCAGATGACCAGGCCCTGGAAATTGTCCCGGCGGGACGGCCTGGGATCGGGTTGTTTCAAGGCTCGGCTTCTTTCGGGAATCGCGTGCGGTTTCCGTCCTTGGAATCTGTCTAATTTTTTCATGCTATCACAACGAAAAAATCGAAGCAAATGTCGGCCAAGATTGACTTCATTCACCGGACTGGGTTATATAGCCAGAAAATGAACAAACGCGTAGTCTTGATTTTCCATTCCGACGAGGACAAAAAGTTGTCGATCGATACGCTCCCCCCTCTCGGCGTTCTCTCGATCTCCGCGTACCTGGAAAAACACGGAATCCAAACAGATGTCATCGATTCTTCTGTCCGCTCATTCTCGTATGAAGAATTGCGGCCCTATGACCTCATCGGATTCAGCGTCAATATTTCCAATCGGGAGTGTTCCCTGGAAGCGATCGCTCGAATCAAAAATCTCTTCCCCGACAAAAACCTCGTCATCGGCGGACCTTTGTGCATGAGCAACCCCGAACTCTTTCTCCAAAATCCTCATCTCGATGCAGTCTTCGCCTGCGAAGGAGAAGAAGCGCTCTTGGAATACCTCCTGTGGGACCATCGAGAACCGATCAAAGGCGCTTATATCAAGAAGGGCCCGAGTTTCCAATTCCAGGGGCCCCGGGAATGGATCAAAGATCTGGATGCCCTGCCCTTTCCGGCGCTGCACAAAGTCGATATCACAAAATACAATAATTATCCCAAAAAGAAGCGCCCCATTTCCTCGATGATGACCTCCCGGGGCTGCCCTTATCCATGCATTTACTGTTCTCATTCCATGGGCAGACAATGGCGCCCGCGGTCGGCAGAAAATGTCGTCGCAGAAATGAAATGGCAGGTGAATGAACTCGGCGTCAAGGAGATTTGTCTGTTTGACGACAATTTTTCTCTTGACAGGAAGCGGGCCCATAGGATCTGCGACCTGCTCATTGACGAAAAGGTGCCGGTGACCCTGCAGTTCACGAACGGGCTCAGAGTGGACTGCCTGGATTCGGGTTTGCTGGCCAAGCTCAAGAAAGCCGGAACCTGGCTGATCGCGCTGGCTCCGGAGTCGGGATCTCCCCAGGTCTTGAAAAAAATCAAAAAAGGGTTCGATCTCTCCGAGGTGTTGAGGATGAAGCACGAATGTCGGAAACAAAAAATCAGGACCTTCGGCTTTTTTATGATCGGATTTCCGTTTGAAACACGAGCCGACATTCTGGCAACGATCGAATTTGCCAAGCGGCTCGATGCGGATCTCGTGGAATTCAACAAAGTCATCCCCTTTGCCAAGACCGAGCTCTACGAGATGATGGTCCTGGACGGAACGCTTCTGGCTGACCCGAGCCTCAGCGCTAGAAGCTACCATGAAGGGACCATCACGACTCATCAAGTCGGGGATTTGTCGAAGGAAGAGGTCAAAAAGCTGATTAGAAAGGCCTATCGTGAGTATTATTGGCGGCCCAAAAAAATGTTGGGTCTATTGAGGACATTCTCGATCCGCGACCTCTGGGGACTCGCCACATATGCCATTCGCACCAGAAACATTTAAAAATTCACCGGCATTTCCTGATCAAGATCGGAAAAGAACCCGAGGCAGGGGCGGCGCTTCCCTGACCTCCCGATTTCTGGAAAGACCGAAGCCAAACTTTCTTCCATTGATCCGTTTCAAGAATATGAGGGTTCTCGTAGAGCTCGGCCAATTTCAGGCCGGCCTCATCTTTGACACAACCTTGGATCGTCCCGCTGTTGATGTCATCCATAATGACCATCAGGTCCGGATTCTTGAGAATCGAACTCAGGTCCGGGCATCCGGAACGATCATAGCGCAAATCTTGTGTCCTCCCATCCCTCGAATAAATCGTGATTCGGTCGTCATAAGCCAACCGGGCCTGAATTTCCTGGAGTAAGACACCGACTTTTTTGGGGCCGATCCGGCAGCCTTCGCTCTCCAGTCTTTGGATCAATTCATCGGATTGTTTCTCCCTGTTCTTGACGGTTTCAATGACCGCTTCCCATCTCAATAGCTTCTTGTGATCTCCCCTATTGAGCCGAAACAGGCCCTCGCCGAATGAAATGATCGCCATCCAGAAAATTCCTGCCAAAACTAGCGTTGGCAGGAGCTTCGCTCTTTCACCGTTAAGAAGAATACGGCCGGCTATTGAGAAAAAAATGGCTGTCGATAAGCCCACGATCCAGATCGTGTAGCGATTGGTATGAACGGCGCCCGTGACAAAGGAATAGAACCCAACGCCAAGCACGGCCGTCCATACCGAGAGGTGCAAAGAGGGACATCCGGGCAGCCAACGATGGCCCGAAGAAGCTGACGGACGCCGCAGCAGCGATCTCCAGGCCGCCAGGCCAAGGCCGACCGCAACCGGAAGATAGATGATTAGGCGAGCCGATGTCCGCGGATAAAACCAGAGCGGCCCTAAGAGATGAAAGGACGTTGATAATCGACGCGAGTGCATCAGCCTCGCCACTCCCGAACCGGGAATGATTTTATGCGTGACCGCATAATGAAAAATTCCGAAAGGCATGACGATCAGGACAAAAACGGCGCCGATGAAGCATAGCGATTGGAATCGTTCCCCGATGTCCCCTCGATTTTTCAGAGAGAGCATCAAGCCGATCTCGACGGCGGTAAAGGCCGCCACGACGACGATCCCTTCGGGCCTGGTTAGGACGATCAATGCCAACATCACGCCCAGACCAACCTGAAGAGCCGTCCGACGAGTGCGGAGTTTTCGCTTCTCGGTAAAAAAAGCATAGGCCAGAATAAACACATAGACAAAGAAGGCGAACGTCATATTTTCCATCCCGGTCAGCCCATTGGCCGCGATTCCGGGATATCCCAGATAGAGGGCACCGGCCAGAACCCCGAATATCCGATTTCCCCCCCAGCGGAAGACAAGATAGCCCAAGCAAACCGCCCCTCCCAGCCAGCTGAGGAGGATCAGGCCGTCATAAATAATGAGACAGCCTTTGATCCCGGCAAGGGACCATCCCAGTGCTCCCGTGAACATCCAAAAAAAAGAGGTCACGCCGGAAACGGGTTCGTCCGGGTTGAATCTGAACCATCGTCCCCGGCCGGCATTCTCGGCAAAGCTCATATGGATCAGGGGATCTCCATCAAACCCGCCCAAATAGACATGCACATTCATGACGGCCAAAATGATTTCTGCCAACAGGAAGAGAAAGAGAGCCTTCTTGATGAAAGGACTCAACCGACTATTCCTCTCTCATATGATGGGCAATCTGATGGGCATCTTATCATGATTTTCCATAAAATAGACAGCCTCTTTATCTCTAATTTAGGTTCTTCCCGCCTGATATCCATTTTAAAAACTGAGGCGCCGCCGGGTCTTTAAATCACCCGGACAGATGAACAAAGCCCCCCTAGAATCACCCCGTAATTCATCGAAGGGGGGTATTGTGATTCACTCCAAGATTGGTTAATTATCAAGGGAGAGGACCTGAGTGTCGTATTCTAGGTTGATTTCTATCTGGGAGTGAGGAACGGCCAACATGTGCGGCTTCGTAGGAATCGTGAACAAAGACGGAACCCCCGTCGATCTCCGTATCCTGTCCCGGATGGCGGAGACGATCCAACATCGGGGCCCGGACGAAGAAGGGAATCTCCTCGAGGGCCCGCTCGGTTTTTATCACAAACGCCTTTCCATTATCGACCTGACGACGGGCCGACAGCCGATGACCCTCGGGCCGTTGACAATCGTCTACAACGGAGAGATTTATAACTACAAAGAGCTTCGGGACTCGCTCAAGAGGGCGGGTTACTCGTTTTCCACAAACTCGGATACGGAAGTCCTGCTCCGGATGTACCAGGAGCATGGGCCGGAATGCATTAGGTCCTTGAACGGCATGTTTGCCTTTTTGATCTATGATCGGCAGAAAAAAAGGATCATGGCCGCCCGCGATCATTTCGGGATCAAACCCCTCTATTACTGGAAAAGCCCCAGACATCTAATGTTCGCCTCCGAGATCAAGGCGCTCTCCTGGCATCCGGCCGTCGACATCGAGCCCAATTATGACTCCATCCAGGAGTATCTCGTTTTTCAATACGTTCTCAACAGCGAGACTTTTTTCCGCGGCATCCAGAAAATCCGCCCGGGCCACTACTGCCTGTTCGACCTGGAATCCTACGAAGAAACAACTGTTAACTACTGGGAGCCCGATTTTCGAGTTGATACCCATCATACAGAACAATATTTTGTCGAGACTCTCCAGGGTCTGCTAAAGGACGCGATCGCCCTGCAACTGCAGAGCGATGTGCCTCTGGGAACCCACCTCAGCGGCGGACTCGATTCGAGCCTTGTGACCATCTTGGCCTCCAAGATATATCCCGGACCTCTCAAAACCTTTGCCGGCGGGTTCGGGGAAGGCGCCGAGTTTAACGAAACGCGATATGCCCGTGAAGTGGCCAAAGAATGCTGCGCCCAAATCTATGAAATCTTTCCCACGGAAGCGGATTTCGTGAGCGTCCTCCCCAAGCTGGTCTATCATATGGATGAACCCATGGCTGGACCCGGCCTTTTTCCGCAATACATGGTCGCCCGCCTGGCCGCCCAGAAAGTCAAAGTGGTTCTGACCGGACATGGAGGGGACGAGATCTTTGGCGGATACACCCGATATGTCATCGCCTATCTTGAACAAGCCCTCAAAGGTGCCATCTTCGAAACTCTTGATGAAGGAGAGCACATCGTCTCCCTGCAGTCCATCCTTCCCAACCTGCCCTTTCTCGGGTCCTACATTCCAACCCTCCGCTATTTTTGGGAATCCGGACTTTTCGAGCCCATGGACCGCCGGTACTTTCGCTTGATCGACCGCAGCCGCGGAGACAGGAGCGTTCTCAGCGATGACTTCCAGGCCCGCTTCGACGGGGAACGGATTTTCTCCCGGTTTCAGACGATCTTTAACCATCCCGACACCCTGTCCTACTACAATAAAATGGTCCATTTCGATATGTGCGCCGGCCTGCCGGCCCTGCTTCATGTCGAAGACAGGGTCACCATGGCCTGTTCACTGGAATCCAGGGCTCCCTTGCTCGATCATAGGATCGTCGAGCTCGTCGCCCGGATGCCGCCCCGCCTGAAATTCAAGGGGGCGGAGATGAAGTACATCCTCAAAAGGTCCATGAAAAACATCGTGCCGCCCCTCATCCTCGAGAGAAAAGACAAAATGGGCTTTCCCGTGCCTCTCCATCTCTGGGCCAAAAACAACCTGCGGGCATTCTATAAAGACCTCCTCCTTTCCCCGACATGCAAAAACCGCGGGATCTTCAATCTTCCTCAAATCGAAAAGCTAATCGACCGAGAAGACGCTTACGGCCGCCGGTTGTGGGGCATGATCAACATAGAGCTTTGGTTCAGGCAGTTTATCGATAATAAAGCAGGGGCTGTGTCCTAACCGGGAGTCCTCGATGGAATCGGATGGCGATTGGAATCCGGAAAGCTGGAAGGTGGAGACGATTGCCGTGGTGGGCGCCGGAACCGTCGGCGTTCCCATGGCTGCCCTTCTGGCCCAGGCCAAAATCCGGCAAGGATCGGATCAGACGTCCCATGTCGTCCTGATCCAACGTCCATCGAAGACCTCCGGCTGGAAGGTCAAGGCCGTTAATTCAGGGCAATCTCCGATCGGCGGAATCGAACCTGAGTTGGGAGCAATCCTCAACAAGGCCGTCGCCGAAGGCCGGCTGAGAGCGAGTCATGAGTATTCCGATCTCGAGGAGGCCGATGTGATCCTGGTCTGCGTTCAAACGGATCGAAGAAACCATGGCCCCGATAACGGCCCCCTCCAAGACGCCCTTTCCGCCGTCACGGCAAGCCTCAAGCGGAAGCGGCCGCGTCAAGCCCCTCTGGTCATTTTCGAATCGACCCTGGCCCCGACGACGATGATCACAGTCGTCAAAGAGCATTTTGCCCAGAACGGGCTGATGGACGGCCGTGACGTTTTTCTGGGCAACAGCCCCAACCGTGTCATGCCCGGGCATCTTGTCGAGCGGGTCCGGACGTCGGACAAAATTATCGGGGGCCTGAACCCGAAAACACCGCCGATGATCGAAGCTTTATACTCCAAGATTGTGACTGGCGGCGCGCTTCACCTAACGAACAGCCTAACGGCCGAAATTGTCAAAACGCTTGAAAATGCTTACCGGGATGTCCGGATCGCTTACACATCCGAAATCGCTCGCTACTGCGACGCCCAGGATCTTGACTTTTATTGGGTCCGCCGTGAAGTGAATCACAGGCTGGGCTGGTGCGACCGGGCATCCGAAGAACCCCGGTCTATTCCCATGGGAGGGCTTATGATCCCGACCATAGGCGTCGGTGGGCACTGCCTTCCCAAGGATGGATATCTGCTCCTTTGGCGGCAGATGGAAGACAACCAGAATATGGCCGGAAGCCTCATCCTCGAAGCCCGGCGCATTAATGATGAATCCCCGGCCGTAACTCTCAGCTTTATGGAAAGAACGTTTGGCAAATTCGGCAGTCAACCCGTCGCTTTGATGGGCGTCGCTTACCGTCCCAATTCGGAAGATGCGCGACATTCGCCGACGCTTGTCCTGGGCCGGCATCTGCTTCAAAAAGGATGCCGGGTTATTTTGCACGATTTTTATGTGAAGCCGGACGACCCCAGCCTCGTCAGGTCCGGAATGGACAAGCTTTTCAGCCAAGACATGGAACAGGCCCTTTCCTCTGCTCGATTCGCCGTTTTTTGCACCGCCCACCAAAGTTATTGCGATGAAAGGAAACGGATACTCCGTCTGTTTCTTGGCCGCGGGACTATCTTTGACGGCTGCAACCTCTTCCCGCCCGCGGACTTTCCGGAGACGTCTCATCGCTTGGCGGGAATTGGCAGAGGCCGGGCACAGCCTCCTACGGAATTTATCGATTTTGTTCACGAGGGATTCCGAGCCGTTGAGGCAGGAGTCGCAAACGAGGTTCAAGGGCTGATTCATTTTCTGAATGAACACTATGCCGGAGACGATTTCAACCGGCTCGACTTCTGCGGAATCCAAAAGCTGGCCCAAACCTGCCCCACGGGCTGCCGGATTCCCGATCCAGCCCCGGTGATGACGCTTCCTCAATATAACGGGTTTCATTCGAGGCTGGCCCAACGGGCCCATGAATCATTTTATAGAAAAGGAATTTCGTCTCAAGCTCATGAATAATGCCAAACCCCTCGCCTGCCTGTCTCTCGACCTGGACAACCAATGGTCGTATATGAAAACTCATGGCGATCCGGGCTGGAAAAAATACCCCTCCTATCTCGAGCATCTTGTCCCAAGGATCCTCGAATGCATCGATGCCTTGAACCTCAAAATTACTTTTTTTATCGTCGGTCAGGATGCCCTCCTCGAGACAAACCGGAAGGCTCTAGCCGAAATCGCCAAGCACGGCCACGATATCGGAAACCACTCTTTTCATCATGAGCCTTGGCTTTCTTCGTACCCTGTCTCAATAATTCGGAAAGAAATCATGGACGCCGAACGGGCTATCCATGAAGCCACCGGGCAAAAAACCGTCGGCTTCCGCGGTCCCGGCTTCAGCTGGAGTGAGGGATTGATGAGCGTTCTGGCCGAATTGAATTATCTCTATGACGCCTCGACCCTTCCGACATACCTGGGCCCGCTGGCCAGGCTGTACTATTTTTCGAAATCCGGCCTCAGCCACGAAGCAAAACAAAAGCGTCGGAATCTATTTGGCAACGTTCGGGACGGGCGGCGTCCGGTCAGGCCCTATTTTTGGGTTTTGCGCTCCAATCGGCGACTCTTGGAAATCCCGGTTACGACGCTGCCCGCCTTCAGGCTCCCCTTTCATCTTAGCTATCTCCTCTACCTCAACCGCTATTCTCCCCTGCTCATGCTCGATTATTTAAATGCGGCCGTTGGTCTCTGCCGGCTATTCCAAACCGGCCTGAGCTTCTTGCTCCATCCGCTCGATTTTCTCGGCTGCGATGAAGTTCCCGAGCTGGCCTTCTTTCCCGGGATGACCGTCAAAAAAGAGGACAAAATCCGACTATTCCAAGCCGTCATTCGCAGGATTTCCAGGAGCTTTCAGATTGTGAACATGCGAACCTACGCAAACGCGGCTCTTGGCCGGAGCCGGAAATTGGGGCTTCAACCCATTTCTCAGGAGTTGCGTTTTCTCAAACGATCATGAGGTCTGCCATGAGCAATACCGAAAATATTTTCGACAAACCGCAAACACCCAGGCGCGAGCCGGCGGCAGACGGCAAGCCGCTTGTCTCCTTGATTGTGCCGGCCTACAACGAAGCCGATATTCTCGGAAAAAACCTCAAGAGCCTTTATGAATACATGCAAACGCTCGAGGACGCCTACTCGTTTGAGGTCATTATCGTCAACGATGGAAGCACGGATGACACGGGAGCGATCGCGGAGACGTTTGCCGCCGACCGGGCAAACGTCCTCGTCCTCCATCATCCGCTGAATTTCCGTCTGGGACAGACCCTGCGCTATGCCTTCCACAGGAGCCAGGGGGATATTGTGGTCGTCATGGATATCGACCTGAGCTATGCTCCCTACCATATCGGCCTGATGCTGGCCAGGATGAAAGAAACCCGGGCCAGGGTCGTCATTGCGTCTCCTTATGCAAAGGGCGGAAAAGTGTCCAACGTTCCCCGGGGACGCCGGCTCCTGAGCCGGTGGGCCAACCGGTTTTTGTGCCTCATGGCGACGAAAGATTATTTCTCAGACAAGCTGACGGCCATCACGGGAATGGTCAGGGCCTACGACGGCCCGTTTATCCGAAAGATGAGCCTGTGGGCCATGGATGTGGATATCAACCCGGAAATCATCCACAAAGCAAAGATCCTTCGCGCCCGTATCGTCGAAATCCCGGCTCATCTCCATTGGGAAGGCAAGTCCCGGACCAAACGGACGAAATCGAACCGGCGCATCTTGAGGAGCATCATTCAAAGTTTTGTTTCCGGCTACATGTTCCGCCCGTTTATGTTTTTCATCATGCCGGGACTCCTGCTGTTTCTCCTGTCCCTCTACCCCCTCGCCTGGACGGTGATCCACACCGTCGAACAATACCGAAAATTGGCCGGGGCCGGCCGATCGTTTGATTATCGGCTTTCGGAAGCCATCGGCGCCGCTTTCAAAATTTCGCCTCACGCTTTTATCGTCGGAGGCATTGTCCTGATGGTTTCCATCCAGTTGATCAGTTTGGGGTTGCTGGCGCTCCAAAAAAAGCGGTATTTCGCCGAACTGTTCTACCTAAACAGCACCATGACCTGGGATCACCGGACCGACAACTCCTCTCAAAAATCGAATTCAAGACAGGAACCTTCAGGGAGCAAGTCGAAATCATGAACCCTAAGAATCGCCGCCCGTCGATCGCGATCATCGGAGGCGGCATGACAGGAATCGCCGCCGCCCTGGAACTGGCCAAGGGCGGCCTGTTCCAGATCACCCTTATTGAGAAAGAGCGGCGCCTGGGAGGGCTGTATTCCTCTCATCAGTGGCAGGACCTGGTTTGCGACCGCTTCTACCATGTCATCCTGCCGTCCGACAATTTGATGATCGACCTGATCAGACAGTTGGGGCTCGAGGGCCGATTGCAGTGGAGAGACGCCAAGAGCGGATTTTATGGGAATGGGAGGCTCGTTTCGTTTTCTTCCGCGTTCGATTTTATCAAGTTCCCTTTTCTCTCCCCTTGGCAGAAATTCCGGTTGGGGTTCGGCATTTTTGCCAGCTCAAGGATCAAGGACCCGGGATCCCTGGATTCCCTCGATGTTCCTCACTGGACGGCGCATATTTTTGGCCAAAAGCTCTACGAAAATTTCTGGGAGCCTCTCATTCGGAGCAAGTTGGGAGACGCCGCCCCGCGGACGACGGCGGCCTTTATGGGGGCAACGATTAAACGCCTTTATGGGGCACGAAGCCGCGCCCGGCACAAAGAAAAAATGGGCATTATCGAAGGGGGAGCGTTCGCCCTGCAGGGCGCGGCCGAAAAAAAATTGTCTGAGCTCGGCGTCGATGTCCAATCGGGGACGCCGGTTGAAAAGATCCTCTCCCAAGGGAAAGAAATTGTGCTTCAGGTTTCGTCGGGCCGCCGGGCGTTCGATAAAGTCCTTTTGACGATTCCGAACCCAGAAATCTTAAAGATGATCCAGAATGCCGACGCGTCTATGACCTGGAGGCAAAGGCTGCAGACGGAATACCTTGGCGTTATCTGCGTCTTGCTCCTTCTCAAGCGCTCTCTCTCGCCCTATTATCTGATCAATCTTCTCGACAAAAGCCTTCCCTTCACGGGCATTATCGAAAGCACGAATATCCTCTCCCCGGAAGGCATGGGCGGCCGCCACCTGGTTTATCTTCCCAAATATGCGACCCAGGCTGATCCTTTGGCCAAAGCCCCGGACGGCCAAATCATCGATCGATTTGTCGATCACCTCAAAAAAATCTTTCCCAATCTAAGAAACGAAGACATTCTCCACGGCAGGCTTTTTCGAGAAAATTATGTCCAGCCCATCCGCCCCCCGCTGCCGTCCGGACATCCGCTGGGTTTTCGGACGCCCCTCCCCGGTGTTTACCTGGCCAATTCCACGCTCATCAAAAATTCCACACTCAACAACAATGCCGTGCTTCAAATCGCAAAGGAGGTTGCCTCCTTGATCGCCGCCGAGGTGCGTTCTTAAAATCCGAACAAGTACGCTTCGTTGCATTCGGCAAGAAGGGTAAAGCGTTTGCGCAATTCTTCATAGAATCCCGGCTTGGCTTTCATCGCGTCTTTCTCTAAAACAAAATAACGGGCACCCCGGCGGACGAGATTTTCGATGTTCTCCAGCGATTGCCGGTCTGCGGGAATATCGAATCCCTTCCGGTCAAGCCAGAAAAACATATAGGGAGCATTATAGGCAACGGGACGGCCGGTTTCATCTTTCGAAACACTCCCCACGGCCAGGATCAGGGCCTGCTCGGGGATGAGAGGTTGAAATGACCGGGCGCAGGCGAATTTACCCTGAAATTGCCGGGGGTAGAAGTCCCGGCTGATTTGTACCGCTTGGAAAGGAAAAACGGATAAGAGGCAGATGATAAAAAACAGGCGGGAAATCCTTAAGCCCTTTAGGGCCAAAACCAGCGGGAGTGAGGCGATTCCAGAAAGTGCCAAAGCGATCACGGCCGCGCACAGATACCGATCAAAGGTCAAGCCTAAGAACACTCTTCCCGATAGGATGGCCAGTGAAACCAGGGATGATATCCCAAGGGACAAAACGAAAGCCCGTTCATTGCGGATTCGCTCTAGAATGACCTTGGTTCCGACGCCGATCAGCAAGGCCGCCGCGGGCACGGTGACAACATGATAATAGGTCGCCCAGCTGTCTGCCGTCGTCCTGATCATGATAAAGTAATACAGACCCAGAGTCAGCAGCCACAGAAAGGCGATTTTAACGACTCTATCTTTTTTCCGAACCCAAAGGATGGCCAAAGCGGCGATCCATCCCAGCGGCATCCAGACGAACAGGGCTTCCCTTTTGGCCAGTCTCAAGAGGTAGGTCAGGAACACAGGAAATTTTTTTATAAGATCCCAGCCCAGCCAATGATATTCATTAGAAACGCCCAACGAGTTGCCGAAGGTAAGCCAGAAATGGTGGGCATGCCCATACCACAGAACAGCCGGCAAAAGGGCCAGGGCGCCAAAAGCCAAAACCTTGACCGACCGCAGCGACCGGAAGCCCTTGTTCGTTAAGAGAAGCAGCAAAAAGAAAACGCCGATATGAGCGGCGGGCGCTTTGACCAGGATGGCCGCGGCCGTTGCGCATAAAGCCGCTCCATACCAGATCCAATGATCATCCTCCAGCCAACGGAGAAAGGCATAGGCTGCGGCCACGTAAAAGAATAGCATCGGCCCTTCGGGCTGCAGCGAGTTGGAAACGCGGACGGCCAGCGGGCTGAGGACAAAGACGAGAGAGGCTGTGACGGCCCCCCACAATGGGAGCAAACGCCGGGCCAACGAGAAAAAAACGATCAGGGTCAAAAGGGAAAAAACATAGACCAACATCCGGCCGATCACTTCGTGGTAGCCGAAGATTTTATAGAGCGCGGCCATCGTCCAGGGAATGATGGGAAATTCCATCTCGGCATAGCCGGGGCCGTCCCCACGCCAGTCGATCCGGGGATAGAGGATATTCATCCCCTCCCGAAAAAAGTTTCTGGCTACGGAGGCATAATCGCATTCCCGCCAGGATTCACGGATGCGGCCGTCGACGGGTTTCCAGGCATCCACGGACCGGATCCAGGCCCCGACAAGGAAAAGGCCCAAAAAAATGATTCGGCTGCTTTTAAAAAGGCCCCGAGAGTCCTCGTTCAATCGCGTTCCTCTTCCCCTGCGCCTATTATATGAAACGAGGCGTCGAGACTCCAGCCCCGCCCCGCGATGACATCTTTTATTCAATCTTGCGTCAACGAACG
>Ga0315280_10000463_pt1 | contig 75719 bp, 82 predicted proteins | sample YL17G06_40_MG_FD_203697 | JGI IMG/M metagenome (GOLD analysis project Ga0315280, IMG submission 203697) | Sediment microbial communities from Yellowstone Lake, YNP, Wyoming, USA - YL17G06_40 | ecosystem: Environmental > Aquatic > Freshwater > Lake > Sediment | place: USA: Wyoming | collected... | reverse complement strand
TAGAACCAATTCTTATACAGTCTTCTACAATTTTGAACATTAAAGTTGTTTTTCCAACTCTTCTCAAACCCGTGAGAGCTATTATTTGAGGTAAAGGCATGAACTTTTGAATTTGTTTGTAGACTTCTCTTTCCTTAAATTCTATCTTAAATTCTTCTTTCCACCAAGGATTCAAATCCTGTAATACCTCTTTAATTTTTGCCATATTAACATAACCTATAATCTATTTTATGTTAATTATATTTAACTCAGAATTTATAAAGGTTTTGGTCGCTTGAATTTTGAAGGTCACATTTGCTATTTTCAGAACCATTCGGATTTTAACTCATCCTGTTTTAGCCCATTCCTAATACCTATCTAATGATTTTAGAATTTATAGTTTCATTAGAGGGGTATTAGAAAATTAGTCAAATAATGTCCAAGAAACCATCATAACAAATTTGAGAAAAATCAATATCATCATAACCAATCCTAAATCCTTTATTCATTTCTTCTAACATTTTATTTGGCAGAATTATTTTATCATTCCATATAGAACTTCTGTGAGGGGTCAAAATATCTCTTTCCAACCGTCTTTTCTCATATGTTTGTATTTTTCTAACTTCAGATTTTCTTAGTTTTGGTTTTTTAAACCCCAAAATTTTTGCAAGAAAAATTGAATCATAGTCTACTAGACCACATCTAATAGTATTTTCACCATCAGGATACACAACAACATTTCCTAGATGTGCATTAGAAGGATGAGGTCTTGCTCTAATATTAGTACCCCAAATCAACCCATTTTCATGAAGACATGATAATAAACTTCCAACATATCTTCCAATAGAACTTGAAAATTCTGTAAATAAAGATAAAGGTCTATCAGTCAAATTATATTTTAGCAATTTTGACAATGCTCCTAAAATTTCATCAGCTCTTGTATCACCTTTGATTTCATACACTCCCGCACTTGTAATTTTCACTTGACCTCTGTAATCAAATCTACAAACAGGTTGTGATAGTGTGGGACATTTATAATTTTCAAAAATCTCATTAATTTTTTCAGTTACTCTCAATTCCAGTGTTGCAGTTTCTCTATTCTGACCACCTGCAGGTTCTCCCGTGTCCAATATATTTTCTGCATCAATCATACTATCATACAGGCCACACCCCTTAACTCTATACCACTTATTTTTTTCTTTTATAACCACACTTCTTCTACCACTCCAAAAAGCTTTAAAATCTGTACTACCAGAAGAGCCAAAAGTTCTATAATAATTAAATTTTTGAAATGGTTGTTTGAAAGGTGGAGATTCCGATGTATAATATGGTATAACATTACCAGTACTGTCAATTAATTCGACAAGAGGCCTTTCAAGCAATAATATTTCATGCATAACTAGTACAAAGAAAAATAACTATTTAAATCCGTGTAGGAAATCTTGATGTCACAAGACCTTATGCCCATATGCTTATTCGTATCTCAGCGCTCCTATTCGTAACGCAGTGCTTCTACTGGTTGCAGATTAGCAGCCCTTCTTGCAGGAAATAGACCTGAAATTATGCCGATAAAAACCGAGAACCCTATGGCGAACAAAATCAATTCGGGCGTGATTGCTGTTATGCTTGTTCCCATTCTACCCCCTCCGATTCCCATCATTCTAATTCCGATCTCAGATATAATGCCAGAAGCGATAAATCCTAGAAAAACACCTATCAACCCTCCCACGAAACCTATCATCGTAGATTCGAACAAAAATAATTTCATGATTTCAAAGTTAGTGGTTCCAAGGGCTTTCAGGGTCCCGATAATCCTTGTTCGTTCCATCACAGACATGAACATCGTGTTCGCTATGCCTATGGCGCCTACTAACAAGGATATTGCAGCTATGCCACCCAGGAACAAGCTCACTGTTCCCATCACGCTTGAAATTGTTTCCTGCATCGCTTGGGCGGATGTGACGGTAAAGCTTTTTGTTTCGTTTGTTTCATGTCTTGAAAGCATCAGCCTTTGTTCAAGAATGCTAACAATTTCATCAGCTGAGTTTGAGTCTGCTACTTTAATCTGTATTGACGAGAACTGGTTCTCACGCACGTCTTCTATTATTGTCCTAGCCGCGCTTATCGGCATAATAACAGTGTTGTCACTCCCGCCCATGCCGCCGATTGAACCGGATTGCTTCAATATGCCTACTATTCTGAATGGTCTTCCCTCTATGTTTATTTGCGTATTTACAACCAACGGTTGCTTGAACATGCTGTTTGCAATTCTGTATCCAATCACGATAGAATTTTCATCTCCCGACGTCAGCAATCTTCCGGAGTCCAATTCAGAAGTTGTCATTTCTTTCCAAGCTAACGGATCGACTCCTTCAACTGTCACTGAACCGCTTTCTGTAAGGTAAGTGATACTAGCCCTGCCCGAGACTAGTCCATCCACAAACTTGACCCCAGAAACAGTCTTTACAATTTGAACATCTTTGATGGTTAAGTTTTGACTTGTTGTAGTTTGACTTGCTCTATCACCAAATCCCATCCCAAAAGCCCTATTGAAACCTGAAGAAATTGTGATGATGTCAGCACCTAAACCGCCCAATTGGCTTGATATAGTCTGTTGCATTCCTGAACTTATCGAAAGTATGGAAACAACTGCTGCCACACCGATAACTATCCCTAGAATAGTCAGCCAACTTCTCAGCCCTCTGTGTGATAGGCTGTTCATAGAAAGTTTCATAATATCGTTGAATTTCATTCCTTCTTCCTTTTGAGTCTTTTTCTGAATTTAAGAAATACCACTATGGCGGTTATGCCGACTATACCAATTATGATATATAGAAGACCGCCATTTCCAGACATAACAGAACCAATTCCGGACGATTGTGATACCGTTCTACTTCCAAATGCTCCAGGTATGCTTAGACTAATTCCTTCCTGGCTAACTTCTTTTTGGATTGTTCTTCTTACACCAAGCGTGTCGGTATAAGAGATTTCCACAATAAGATTTTTTCCTCGACCAGTAGAAGTTTGGTTCGTTTCTTGGATGGTAGAAGGCTGATTCATTCCCTGATTAGTAGAAATGTTCGTAACAGCTCTAGTTGACGCTATCTGAAAATTTACAAGCGTGTAGTCTCCGGCATCTAAGTTGCCAATAACACTAGTAGAAGTTCCAGATGCTCTAAAATTCTCTTGCTGAGGTATGCTTACAATCGCAGAGTATGCAGTGTTTGCTCCTATGTTGGCTATCGCCAGTGTTGTAGTGCCTGATGTTGAATCCTGGATGCTTACATCGAAATCAGTCCCTCCGCCAACTTCAATCCCTGCAGTTGAACTTATAGTTTGATTCGCACCAGATTTGTCTATGTATTGAATGGATATGCTCAAAGGATAGACGCCTGCTGTAGCACTCGGGTTCACAGAAACTTGTGTTTGTATATCATAATATGAATTTGCACCGATTAGCGGTATGACTACTCTGTTGTCAGAACCTAAAGGCAGTAGTGTGTTGTCAGAACTCGTCCATGTAAAAACAACATTACCGATTGAACTGCCTCCCTTGTTTGCTATCGTAAACGTCATGTTAGTTTTCTCGCCAGGCCTTAATGATGAAGGACTTATCGAAGTGAGTTCTAAAGCAGATGGCGATTGCACGTTGACTATCGCATTTGGATTTATAGTTCTGCTGATAGAGTCCACACCATAATCGATGTAAAAAGTCAATACGTGTAAACCCGAAGACGCCGTTTCTGACACTTTGAACTTAAATAAGGATGTCACTGAATCTCCAGCACCGAGAGGGCTTAATTCACTTACCCAATCCCCGGAAGGAATTATATCTGAATCGAAAGAGACGCGCGATATTTTAATCCTACTTGCTGTCACAGTTCCAGCGTTTTTCAGAGTCAATTGTATATAGCCATCGTTTCCTGGAGCGGTTACCGTGGGATTTGTGGAAAATGTCGCTTGTACCAACGGTTCTGTGGTAGCGGCACTTACCACACCAATAGCATGAACTAAGATCAAAGCCATTACCGGAGCTAATATTAATATTATTAACCTCCCTGTTAATTTCTTCATATTCTAACCTCCTTTTACAATTTTTCCATCCTTTAGATAAACAATCCGCTCAGCGTATTTTGCAATGTCAGATTCGTGCGTAACCATAACAACTGTTTTATCTTTTTTTTCCTGGAGTCCATTTAGGACCTTCATAATTTCCTCCCCGGTTTTCGAATCTAAATTACCAGTCGGCTCGTCCGCAAGTATCAAAGACGGGTCGTTTGCTAAAGCCCTGGCTATCGCTACGCGTTGACGCTCCCCGCCAGAAAGTTGTGATGGCAAATGTTCTGCTCTCTTTTCCATCCCGACGATTTTTAATAATTCCAGAGCTCTTTTTCTCCTTTCATCTTTATCTTTTCCTATAATCATCATAGGAAGTTCGACATTCTCCAGAGCAGTTAAGGTCGGGTACAAATTAAAGAATTGGAATACGAATCCCAGTTTATTTCCTCTAAGCCTTGCCAGCTCAGAGTCATTTAACGTCGAGATGTCTGTTCCATCCAAAATTATCTTTCCTGCAGTAGGCCTGTCCAAGCAACCCACCATCTGTAACAATGTCGATTTACCCGAGCCGCTCGGGCCCATGATCGCTACAAATTCTTCTTTTTTGATTTTCAAGTCTACGCCTTTCAAGGCTTGGATTTCAACTTCGCCCATTTGATAAGTTTTCCAGACACTCTCCAGTTCAATTATCGTATCGCTCAAATTATTTCCCCCATTTCTCTATTTACCGTTTCTCATTATTTTACTCAACTTTATTTTTGATATATTTATATAACATGTGTCTATTTATTATAGTTTCATAACATTGAAACCGTATATAAATGTTAATTGAAACCATGAGCTATGGTTTCATGCCATTGAAACCATATAAATTGTACTTTTGAAACTTTATAAATCTTATCTCCTAGTTATTTACTATGCTCATGGAAAGAAGAAAATGGTTACTATTAATTTCAATAATTGCTGGAGTTAGTTTTTTTATCACACTTTATATTAGCATTTTTCAAACTTCACAAATGATTGAACCTGGAGAACCTGCCATCATAGAACCAGCGAGGCCATTTGAGCCGTTCTTTAGAGTTCGGCCCACTATCCCGATCTTTATTTTGCCTGTATCTTCAGTGTTATTGATAGTTGCAATTGTCCCAATATCATATTATTTTGTATCTAAAAGACTTGAAGAAAAACTAGAAAGAAAATTTGATGTAATTACAAAACTTATGAAAAAAAATAATTCGGTCTCGAATAAGACCCCGGCAGAAATAGACGATAAAAATATTATTTTAAAATTCTTAAATGCGGGTGAAAGAAAAGTTATGGAAACATTAATTGAGAAAAAAGGCGAAATATTACAATCAGAGATAAGTCGGATGGAAGGTATGACTAAGTTAAAAACTCACAGGGCTGTAAGAGATTTGGAAAGAAAAGGTATAATTGATACAGAGAGCCACGGGAAAACTAACAGAATTATTCTATCAAAAGACATAAAAGAATTAGTATTAAAATAGGCGCATAAGAATCTATTTCAGATATTTCAGTTATTTCAACTATTTTAGCACAAATTTTCTATTCTTCTCACTCATCTTCTCGGTCGCATATCTCAGCACGAGCCGCGGCGCTTTGTGTTTCCACTTCATCAAAAACTTCACAACCGCGTTCTCATCAGCCTCGCTCGTCGTCTTCAGCATCCACCCGACGCCTTTCTGCACCATTTCATCTTCATCGCCGTTCGCAATCAAGGCTTCTGCAGTTTTGAAAATCTGCTCGTGAAATCTGCCTTTGCGTCCGTGGATGACATACGTGACAGTCGCCGCTCTTCGCATCCAGCGGTTCTTAGACTTTGTCCATTTGAAAACGCGTGACGCAAGCTCCGGATAATTTCCAACAAGCTCGCCGATAATGTGCGGCGAGATGTGGTCGCAGTGCGCCCAGTTGCTTACGTGCGCGTTCAGCCATCGCTCGAAAATTTTGAAATCGTCCTTCCTGAAATTTTTTAAATTGCGCTCTATCAAGCCCAGCGCAACAGTCGTCTCTTCGTAAACGCCGGTCTTGAGCAGACTTTCAGCAAGCCCGATGAAGTCATCATAGCTCCAGCCGTTCTCATCGAGCATCTTGTAATATTTGTCAGCGACTTTGCTCATCTGAGGGTGCGTGCAGCCGAGGAAGTTCGTTTTCTCCTTGAAGAACCGCTCTTCCTTTTTCTTCATCTCCGGCGTGGCCATTGATTCCAAATCTTTGCGTATGCTTGCAAGAATAAAGTTTTGGGAAAGTTTTTTCATCTTGAATATTTTAACCGCCGAAAATAAATTCTTGATTATTTATCATTTAACTCAGACCGTCAGGGGAACCATTAAAACATCTTTCTCTATACCTGGCATTTTTTTCTTTCCATTTCGAACAAAAGAGAGTATTCCGAAATTTTCCAATATCCTCAAGTCTCTGCTAACCGACTCGACCGGCCGCTTCACCAGTTTTGCCAATTCTCCGACAGATTTAGGATTTTTCTTTTTTACTGTTCGAATCAAGCCCATTCTACTTGGAGTAAGAACTTTTTCTAACGTTTGCTTACTTAGGCTTATTACCAACACTCTGCTTGGCACCAGCTCAGGTTTGTCCAAACTTAGATCTATCATTTTGCTCAACAGTCTGTCTGTTTTATCCATTTATTCCACCCGTTATTCATTTTTCTTTATTATTTTCCTTTATTTCATCCTCTTTCTTGCTTCCTTAAACAATCTAAGCCATCTCTCATAGTTTTCAAATACTTCTCTTTTCTTTTCAATGAACGCTGTGTTAAAATCAGAATCAAACAGTTCAAGAGATTTCGGCTTCGGAGATATCCAAAATCTCTGCTCATGCAAATATCCGTGTGCTGTATCGGCCCTGAATACATCAATCGATTTTTCACCTTCCAATAAACCCAGGTTTATTGCAAACTCCTTTATCTTGCCTTTTTCTAGTTTCCATCTGAAGTCCAGTCTTACTACGTCGCCACCTAGAACTTCTTTGATTTCGATTGTATGGAATTCTTTTTCCACTCAAATCATCTAACTTCATATGTTAATTAACATTTTTGGTTAAATAAATAGTTTACGGTTCATGCCCAACGAGTCGCTACCCAGCAAGTCGCTAAATAAAAACAAAAAAATAAAAAAGTTGTCTGTTGTTTCAAGCTACGTCATACCCTTCCACGTACACGTCAAGAGCTTTGCTGTCGCTCAAATCGAATGTGAACGCGTATCTCCCAGCATCGTCGCTCACGTTTTGCTTTATCGCAGTTGCCATGTCTGGATTAGCGTCGTTTTCAAACGCCGCGACCGTCACATTGCCTAAAGTTTCTCCTGTCAGGTCGTCAACCACGTATCCCGCAATAGCTGCAGATGTGTAATGAACTTTAACTGTCACGTATGCTTCCGCGCCGCTGAGCGAGAGCACGCTGTCATTCACAGGCTGCTTTACAACATCCGCATATTCGCTTATGTTGTATGCTGACGCTGCCGCAATGGATTCAAGCTCGTAGTTTGTCAGTTTGACATACGCTTTACCGCTTTTCACTCCACTCAGCCTAGCTATCTCTTTTCCCTGAGAATCTTCAAGCACTATCACGCTTTCGTTGTCGTTGAAAGCGAGGTAAGAAGTGCTGTTCCCTTTCTGGAAGCGTACGCTGACGTTGTAATACTTCCGCACAGTGATGTTGCGTTCGTACTGCTCGCCCGGAGCAAGCGTCTTGTCGAAAGCTTTGCTAAACAATCCTGTGAAGCTTATGCCTGAGACGAACGTTGTCGCAGCTATCAAAGCAATCGCAGCAAAAACTCCTATACCGATTATTATTTGCTTCTTCGATGTTATTTTAGGTATTATTCGCTTTATTTGGCTTATCTTATCTATTTGATTTGTTTTATCTATCTGATCTGTTTGAGTTGTTTGATTCTCCATGCTTTTGTTTTGCTCGATTTACTGTCTTATGAATTTGGAACTTTATCTAGTGGTAATAACAAAAAATAAAATATGGGAAAAACAATTTCACGCTTTTCGAGTTCGCTCTTTCTTGTTTTGTTTGCAATCGTTTTTATTTCTGGCTGCGTAAAACAAGGGCCGACAATCACAACTACAACAACGACTAATATTCCCGCAACAACAATCACAACAGAATCCAATCTTCCTAGTAACAAACTTTTGCAATGGACAAAGGAAAGCGGCGCGAGAATCACAGGCGGCATAAGCTCGTCCACAATAATCAAGGACAACGAATACTGGATGTACTACACGGCACGAGGAATAGAGCTTGCAACCTCTACGGATGGCTTGAACTTCGTAGGCAAAGGAACAGTCGTGTCTTCTGGGCAACTTGGCTCGGAACAAGAGATGGTGACCAATCCCGCGGTTTTTAAACTTTTGGATGGAAGATATCGAATGATATACGAAGGCAGCAGAAAAGCAGACGGCAGCCAGACAGACAGGAAACTTTACAGCGCTGTTTCAAGTGACGGATTGACATGGACGAAAGAAGACGGTGTGAGATTTTTCGATTACGGCGACGGCAAGCCTGGAGAGATTTTTACGAGCGTTCCAGACATCGTACGGCTGCCGGACAACCGATTGAGAATGTATTATACAAGAGGCATGACATCGGCTGCAGCTATTTCGATCGACGAAGGGCTGACGTGGACGAAGGAAAAAAATCTTGACTTGGGTAACATCGCAGTCGACCTGGACTTGGTCGAACTGGACGACGGCACGTACAAACTATTCTACACAACATTCGAATCGGAGTGGGCTGTCGGCGAGCAGTTCATGATGAGCGCGAGCTCCGCCGACGGATTAAATTTTGTCACCGACAGCGGCAGACGGTTGGAGCCTGCGAACGAAGGCGGGCTGATTACGGACCCGGATGTTATAAAAGTTGTAGGCGGCGAAGGCGGATACAGGCTGTACTACGGTGAGTTTTCCTCGCCCAGCAACATGCAGTCAAATATATTGAGCGCTTTTTCTGCTGGTTAAATGATTATTTAAAATCTTACTAATAAAATATAATTGGTGATATTCTGGACGAAAACAGAGGTAACAAAAGTTACAGAAAAGAAATCGATGGTTATCCTTTGGAATTTTTCCCAAACTTTAGGGGTGTATTGTTTAGGGACATCGGACCGCTTATAAGAGACCCAGCTGCTTTTAAAAGATGCATCGACGAGCTGGTAAACCGCTATCAAGCTGGGAAGAATCAAGGCAGGAAGATTGATGTTGTCTTGGTGGCAGAAGCCCGGGGGTATATGTTCGGTTCCCCATTGGCTCATTTAATAGGCGCGGGCATCGTGCAGGCGAGGAAAAAGGGCAAGCTGCCTGGCGACGTTCTGCAGTGCCAGTACAAAACCGAATACAGCCAAGAGTGCTTTGAAGTCCAAGAGGGACGTATAAGGAAAGGTGACAATGTCTTGATAGTCGACGACCTCCTTGCGACTAGTGGCACGGCGCTTGCGATGGCCGACCTCGCAGAAAGATCGGGAGGAAATGTAGAAGAATTTGCATTTATTATAGAGCTCGTAAACCTGCGCGGAAGAGAGAAGCTAGAAGGGAAAGGATACAAGGTATTTTCAATAATCAAGGACTCCGAAGACTGAAAAAAATAAAGAGAAGAGCGAACAAAAAGCGAACAGATGACAGACAGAGACAGAACTTTTAATTCGACAAAAATAAAATATAATTTATGCCACTTGCAGTCACGCACGTGCTTGTGCCGATAATACTTCTCGAATTTTTCAGGGACAGGATTCCAAAAGTCCGGAAGTTCTTCTCGAGGAAGTATGTGTTCCTTGCAGGGATAGCTGGACTGCTGCCAGACATGGACCTGCCGATGTGCATGCTGCTTGCTGCTATGGGACAAACAACGCCCGCTACGGACGTAGGACACAGGGTGTTTCTTCATAACATTTGGATACCTTTAGGCTTTCTCGCATTCTTCCTGCTGTTCTACTACGTACTTCCCAGAGCAACCAGACCGAAAAGGCTTAATCTTGAATCAAAGCAGGGAAGACAGAAAAAACAATCTATGCACAGTTTTGAAACTTTCGGCAAAATATTTTTGATACTGTTCTTCGCGTGGTCCATACATCTTGCGCTCGACGCGATATTGACTGGCCATGTAATGCCTTTCTACCCGCTGAACGATTACACGCTGAATTACAACCTGGTGCAGAAAGTCGAATCAGCGACAGGAATATCAATGCTTACGATTGAAGTATCGATGGATGCTTTGCTGCTTTTGCTTTGGCTTTGGCACGAGGAGTTCACGCACAAGATAGTGGATTATTTCTAGAATGAATTTACCATCAAGAGTTGTTCTAATTTTATATAAATAAGCAATTTTTAATTATTAATTAGTGAAATTATGAAAATTGAAAAGCTTGGTAGTTGGATTTTAGGTATACTAACTTTGATTGTCCTAATTATTGTAGCGCTTATTTTGGCAGGTGTTCTAAAATGAAGCTTGAAATGAGGCGAGAGAATTTTTATCTGATTGTTTTAATTTTGACAGAAATCTCTCTCATAATAGCTTTAATTTGGTTTGCTAGTCATAGTGAGTGTGTTACTCACGCAGAATTTCTCTCTGGGATGGGAATCATTGGTGGCGGTATGTCCGCTGGTTTTTGGGCTATATGGTCTTCGATCTCCGCATTATCTAAAGATGTTGGTTACATAAAAGGGAGGATGAAGATAAAATCATAACGAAATCAAAAGTGTAAAATTATTTTTTCTCCAAATTCTTGTTCGGATACGGGCACAACTTCACAATCGGACACATATAGCATCTTGGCACAGGCGCGCGGCAAATTTCCTTACCAAACTCAACAAGCAGCACGTTCACGTACTTTCGCGTTTTCGGTGGGAACAGCGCGTACAAATCATCGCGTATCTTCTCGGGCGTTTTACCGTTCGTCCATCCAAGTCGTTTGCTGACAACTTCAACATGCGTGTCCACAGGTATTACGTCTTCCCCATAAGAGTACAATAGCAAAATGTCCGCAGTCTTTCCACCGACTCCGGGCAGTTCCATGAGTTCGTCACGCGTTCTCGGTACCCGTCCTTTGTATTTTTTCAGCAGAATTCTGGAAATTTCGGAAATCCTCTTGGATTTTCCTTTGTAGTAATTTGCAGAGCGTATGATTTTTGCAATCTTCGCACGTCCGAGTTTTACCATTTTTTGTGGCGTGTTCGCTCGCGCGAGAAGCGCAGTTGCAACTTTATCAGTCGTCTCGTCTTTCGTTCGTTGTGAAATTATCGTTCCAACCAAATTCTCGAATGGGCTTTCGCTTGGAGGGGCTGTGAAATAACTGCTGTCGATTTTGTAACGCTTCTTCAGAATTCGAACTATTATCTCGGCTCTTTCTTCGTTCTTCATAATATTAATTTTCCTCTTCTTTATTTTTTCTCTTCTTTTTTCTTGTATCTGATTCTTCTTAGAAATTCCTCGCGTTCGAAAGAGCAATCCGACGCTGTTATACTTAGAATTTTTACAAATACATCATCTTCATGGCCTATACGGCCCTTCATATCTTTTTCTATATCGATGCCAAACAAATTTTTAGTAAACTCTGCTACCTGTTTTGTTGCTTTCTCTTTAGCATCTTCTTCAAAAGAGGTTGAAGACCAGAAGTCATGGTCGAATGGCGTACCCAAGAGGTAGGTTTCTGCCCCAGGGCGTTTCCCGTAATTGTCTTCAATAAATCTATTAGTGGACTCCCGTGTCATAAGCTCTAAAAATCCTTTATAAGAAAAGTTTTCTAGCACTTCGAGCTCATCATCTGTGAGACTCCTAATGTTTCCACAGCATATGTCCCTCACCTTGTCAAACGTCTCCAGCTTCAATGAGTACTCCTTCCCCTCCGGGCTTTCCGAGGTCACCAGAACGTAATCTGCTCCCATTTTAAGGACTAGGTATTTTATATCGTTATATGAGAACGTGCCTAAGCAAGGATTTGATTCGCCATATTTCTTGAGCATCCTCGTGAAAAATGATTCTTCGTTCATAATCTAAGATAGCAAGTAAAGGATTATATAGTAACTACCATACCGCAAAACTTATTAAACAGCCGAGATATTAGTTTTCTATAGTTCGCGTCTAGTTTGCGTTTATCGCGATTGTTTGCAGTTATGCGAGCTGAAAACAGAAGCTCAAGCGCGCTAAAAGCATCGTGTGTGCGCGATATAGTATATACTCCTCCTCGAAGTACTCATCTCTATAGATTTCTTGAATTTAGAAATTTGGAATTTAAAAATTTGGAAAGTGCTTGCCATGGCTGATAAAATAAAAGCTGTGATTTTCGACGTCGGTAATGTGGTTTCTATCCCAAAGTACAGCAAATTCTACCAACAGATTATTTATTACCTTCGCGATATTCTTAGTCGTTTCACCGACCGAAAAGGCAGGTTGCAAAAATATATCAAAGCGTACGGAATGACGCACAAAATCGATGAAGGAGTGTTAAAGATAATAAAAGCACTGAAGTCTGCCGGATACATGACGCCTGCACTGAGCAACGCTACAATCGAGAAGTTGAGAGCGTACGAAGCGCTTGAACTCGACAAACATCTTCATCCTTTGCTAGTCTCGGCCGAGTTGGGGTTTGAGAAACCAGATGCAAAAGTGTTTGAAATAGCCGCCCAGAAGATTGGAGTTAAGCCAAGTGAGTGCATATTTATCGACGATAAAGAGCAGAATGTTGAAGGTGCTGTTAGCGCTGGATATAAAGGCATAGTTTTCAAGAATGCAGAGCATCTGAAAGAAGAATTGAAAGCGTGTGGTGTTAGAATTGAGTGAAGAAAAAGAACAGACGAGCGGAGATAAAAAAGAAGAAAACGTTTTCAGCAAATTGAATCCGCAGCTGCAGAAAATCGTGAAGAAGAGGTTCGAACAGCCAACGCTTCCGCAGCAACTGGCAATACCTCCGATACTTGCAGGCATGAACATGCTTGTTATCTCTGAGACAGGTAGCGGAAAAACGGAAAGTGTAATTTTTCCAGTGCTTTCGATGATCCTTGACAAAAATCCGAAACCGGTCTGCGCTCTTTACATCACACCTTTGAAAGCCCTCAACCGCGATCTGCTCGACCGTTTGGTGTGGTGGGCGAACGAACTGGGGCTTGAGATTTCTGTGCGACATGGCGACACGTCGCAGTACGAACGAAAGATGCAGATGGAATTCCCGCCGCACATACTTATCGTCACGCTCGAAACTCTGCAGCCGATTCTCACTGCGAAAAAATTTCGCGAGAATTTGAGAAACATAAAGTACGTGATACTCGATGAAGTGCACGAAGCGATCGAAAGCAAACGAGGCATACAGCTTGCTCTCGGACTCGAACGGCTGAAGAAGCTGTGCAGCGATTTCCAGCTGATTATGCTTTCTGCCACGGTCGGCTCTCCCGAAAAGGTCGCAGCGTTCTTCTCCGCAGGAAAAAACGTAAAAATCGTACGCGCCGAGACAGCGAAGCAGTTTGAGATAAAAGTAATCAGCCCAAAGCCCGAAGCCAAAGACGAGGCGATTGCAAAAAAAGTTTTTACGTCGAAAGAAACTGCTGCAAGACTGAGAACGATAATGGAACTTATCAAGCATTCACGATCTTCGTTGACGTTCACAAACACGCGCGAGTTTGCCGAAATCCTCGCATCACGCATCAAGACAATCGACAAAAAATTCCCTGCAGAGATACACCACAGCAGCCTGAGCAAGGAAGTGAGAATAAAGACGGAGAAGCGGTTCAAGGCAGAGGAAATAAAATCCATCGTTTCGACGAGCAGCCTTCAGCTTGGCATCGACATCGGCTCGATTGACCTTGTGCTGCAGTACATGTCACCGCGCCGCGTTTCTCAGCTTGTGCAGCGCGTCGGCCGAAGCGGGCACGGTTTGGAGCGAGTAAGCAGAGGCATAGTCGTAGCGACGGACGAGGACGATTGTTTCGAGTCTGCTGTTATAGCACGCCGCGCGCTTGCAGGCGAGCTTGAGCCGACAAGGTCGCACAAAAACAGCTTGGACGTGCTTGCGCACCAAATCGTTGGAATGACTCTGGAAGATTGGAAGCTTGATGTGCAGGAAACTTACCAGACTGTCAGACGCGCGGAACCGTACAGCACTCTCAGCTTCGACGAATTCATGTCCGTATGCCGGCAGTTGCAGCAGATTGGCTTAGTTTTCCTGAACAACGAAATAAAGAAGAAACGACGCGGGCTTGAGTACTACTTCTCACGATTGAGCACGATACCGGACGTGAAGCAATATCGGATCTTCAACACTCTTGACCAAAGCTTCGTGGGCGTGCTTGACGAAGAATTCATGGCGCTTCACGGCGAGCCGGGAACAACGTTCATCGTAAAAGGCGAACCTTGGCGAATAATCGAGACAGAGGAAGATCGGGTGCTTGTAGAACCGTCGAATGACATCGAAGCCGCGATCCCAGGATGGGAAGGAGAGCTTATGCCTGTTTCTTACGAGGTTGCGCAGGAAGTCGGGCAGTTGCGAACGAAAATCTTGGAGTGGTTGGACAAAAAGCTTGACGAAAAGATTGACGCAGAAGAAGAACTGAAACGACTTTATCCTGTGGACGATGATGTTGCGAAAAAGATTGTGAAAATAATAAAGCAGCAGAAAAAGCATGATCCGACATTGATGCCTGAGGACAAGACGATACTTGTAGAGGATTATGAAAACATCGTTGTGCTTCACGCATGCTTCGGCTCTGTGGCAAACGACACGCTCGGCCGCTTCCTCGCCGCACTGCTCACATCGCGCGTCGGATCCATCGGACTGAAAACAGACCCGTATCGAATAATGGTGCAATTCCAGAACAAGAACGTAGAATTGATAAAGGACATACTGCTGAAAACGAAGCCCGAGTATCTGCAGAGCTACCTGGAGATGGCGCTGACAAAGAGCGAGATGTTCGAATGGAAATTCGTGCACGTTGCAAAACGCTTCGGTGCATTCTCGCGTGATGTTCAGTTCGGCCGCACGAGGCTGAAGAATATTATAAACGATTACGCCAACACTCCGCTGTTCAAAGAAGCGCTGCGTGAGCTTGAGACTGAGAAGCTGGACATAGAGCGTGCAACCGAAATCTTGCGCAAAATACAGTCAGGAGAAATCAAACTTGTTTTCAAGAAAGGCATCTCGCCGCTTGGCAAGCTGGGAATCAAGCACAAGTGGGCAGAGGTCATCGGACCAGAGCGCCCGACGCGAGAGATATTCGAACTTTTCAAGCAGAGGCTGATGAACACGAAGCGAAGGCTTGTGTGCATGAACTGTGGTGAGTGGTCGCAGACATACACGATAAACGAAATGCCCGAGCAGGTCAAATGCCCGAAATGCGATGCAAAGCTGCTTGCTGTAATGCATCCGCTGAGAACGGACACGCAGCGCGTGGTGCAGAAGGCGTTGAAAGACAAACCGCTGAACGAACTGGAGCAGAAAGTCTACGAGCGTGCAAGAGACACGGCCGCACTTTATATAGAATACAACATCAAAGCCGTGATCGCCTTAGCAGGCCGTGGCGTAGGACCGCATACGGCGAAAAAGATTTTGCGCAAGTATCACGAAACACAGGATGATTTGCTGAAGGACATACTCGAAGCAGAGAAACAATTTTTGCGTACTAAAAAGTATTGGAAGATTTAAATCTTTTCTTTATTCTCTTATTAATGATGCTATGGTAAAGTACGATAGATTGGAAGAAAAGCTCGAAGTACTAAGACTTTTAGACGATGGTTTGACGCAAAAAGAGATTACAGATCAGTTAGGAGTACCTAGAATAACAATAAATGCCTATAGTCAAGGATTCAACTCAGTGGTGGAGTACGAAGATCATCTGGCCAAGCAGAGAACAAACCCTGAGACGGGACAACCGTTCAAATCACACGGAGAATACATAGATTATCTAGCTAAACAGAGAACAAACCCTGAGACGGGACAACCGTTCAAATCACACGGAGAATACAGAAGCTATAAAGTCAAACATAAAGGGCCCAAATCAAGAGCAAGAGGTACGAATCTTAAAAGAATAAGCGCTATATTGAAAAAAGTTTCTATTGGCAAGAGATATGGAGAAGATGCTTTGCAAAGAATAGTGGAAGAGTACGACCTATTTAGTACCGAAGTGGGTTTACGCGGCAGGGCTTCGTTAACAGTACTTGCAGTAGCAACTTACGGTGTTTTGAGAAAAAGAAATGATCCTATAACTTTAGATGATATTGCGGACTTATTTAACGTAAGTAGAAAGTCTGTCATAAGAAATTTTAGAGACTTTTATTCTGTAGTTAATGGAATTCCTCTTCAGGACGCCAAATTGTATATAAAAAGAGGTGTTGATGAATTGGGGCTTTCTGAAAAAGTTGAAAAAAACGCATTAGATTTTTTTGAAAAAAATAGAGATATACTGAGAAACTCTAAACCTTCTGCTTCTGCTGCCGTATGCATATACGTGCAAGCCAAAATATCCGGAGAGAAAAGACTCCAAAGAGAAGTAGCGGACTCTCTGAAAGTAACAGACGCAACTATAAGAAATATTATGAGAGTCTTAGAAAATAATAAAAGGTTATGATTATTTTATTTCCCGTTTCCTTAATTTAAATTCAAGGGATTTCAATTTTTGAAGATACAATCTTTAGTCATGCTTGCAGCGACATAGGTTTTGAACGCGTCCTCTACCGTCTTTCTGTTTACGTAATTCCTGTGCCCTCTGAAACCGCCGCCGAAGCATTTCGGTATGTGCATAAGCTCGTGTATCACGGTCTTTATCTTCTCTCTCTCGTCGAGCTTGTCAAAGTTCTCCGATATCAGTTCAATCGCGTAGAACGCTTTCGTCCCAAGCGCAAGCTGCATTATCTTCGGCAGTCCATGTATGCGCGCAAGAGTCCGCTTAGCCTTCGAGCCGCGGCTACGCACGAATACTACGCGGTTGAGTTTTATGTGATAGAGGCCGACTTTGCCGATTATGTCCCACGCCAGCTTGTCTACGTCCGGAGCGAGTTCGTATTTCATGAAAATCATCCGTCCAAAAAAATGTTCAAATCACTCCAATCTTCTCGAACCAATATTCCCAAACCGGCTCCAACTTTTTCTCAGATTTTAATTTTTTAATCTCTTCTACAGAAAACCAGCCTGCAGACTTCGTCTCGCCACGGCTTCGCTTAACTTCTCCGGAAACTTCGCAAGAGAAAAGATACCAATAATGCGTATCAGTGCCTAAGCTGCACCTGTTCCAATTCAATTCTTCCTCAGAAATCTTCTCAAACTTCTCGATCTTTAATCCAACCTCTTCCTCGACCTCGCGCACCAGTGCCTGCTTGGGCGTTTCTCCCTCGTCGATGTGTCCAGCAGGGCATGCAAAGCCGAACGGTGGGATTGCTCTGTCGATCAACAAATACTTGCCGCTCCGCTTAATCACAGCGCCGGTTGCGTAGTGCATCTGTCTGTTGTCTTTCGAAACGCCAAGTTTCGGAATTGGTTTCGCCATATTGATTTCGCCATAAAACCCCTTAAAACTCCTTATAACAATTAATCCGTGGACAAAATTTAAATAACGCGTTTCACCAAATTCATTTATGTCTTTTGAAACGATTCTCGGCTTCATCGACTTTCCGCAAGTTATAATGGCGTTGAAGCTTCTGCTTGCAGCGCTGCTTGGCGGGCTGATCGGATACGAGAGGGAGCAGCAAGCCAGGCCTGCAGGTCTGCGCACGCACATGCTTGTGTCGATGGGCGCAGCGGTATTTTCGATGCTGGCGTTCGCAGCTTATCCGAACAATCCGAACCAGGGAATAATGGCTTCCTCGATCGTAATCGGAATAGGCTTCATAGGAGCAGGCACGATAGTGCATTTCAAAGAAAAGATATTCGGACTTACGACCGCTGCATCGTTGTGGCTCACGGCCTCGATAGGCGTAGCCGTTGGAACAGGCTTCTATTTTCTTGCGATGATCGCGGCAGTAATCGGATTTCTGATATTGAGCCTCAAGCCGATGGAAAAAGAGATACGCAGAAATTCAAAAAGAAAAAAATAATTAACTCCTAAAGTAATTAGCTCCTAAAGGTTTAGAATCCACACGTAATAGTTGAGTACGGCTGCGAAAGAAACCCATGCCAGATACGGTACTAATATAAAACTAGCTGTCCTCGAGATTTTGTAAAACTTGAAAATTGTAACAGCGATCGCAACCCACAGGAAGATTATTTCCACGAGCGCATAAAGCGGAGATCGCAGCCCGAAGAACAAGAACGACCACAGTACGTTGAGCGCAAACTGCATCCCGAAAGCAAACAACGCTTCTCTGAATTTTCTATCTTTGAGTTTTTTATTTTTCGAACCTTTCTCCCATACCAGATAAAGGGAAACGCCCATCAAAGCAAAAAGAACGGTCCACGCAGGCCCGAAAAGCCAGCTCGGCGGGTTGAAGAACGGCTTCGTCAGAGAAGCGTACCATGTCGGAATCGACGGAGCCGTGAACACAGAGCCGCTCGCGCCGACCGCTTCGCACACGATGATGAAAAACGAAAGCTTGGCTATGCTTTTCTTCGTCCAATTCATATCAATCCATGAATAATTTTTTGTAAGCGACGTATTAAATCTTAAATTATTAACACTCTTACCATAATCTCTTCTGAACTTTCTCGCCCTTCGCCATTTCTTCCACGCGCTCCAACAATTGTTCGAAGGAGCAAGAAGAAGAATTCAAGGAAATATACATAAGCAGAAGGAATTTTCCCGAAAGAATCAAAAGTTTAAATCTTTAATTTTCATATTGCTAAATAGATGAAAATGTCTTCGACTGTAATCACTAAAGATACAGATGTTAAAGATCTTTTACCAAAGGGGTATAAATTCTCTTTTTCTGGTAGTACTGTTTTTGCTGGTGAGCAAGCTTCAGAAAAAGTTAAATCGTATACAGATTTAGAAGGACTTTTTGCGAAATTTGATAACATATTGGAAGAAGCGGGACATAAAAGATTTGGTTACAGTGGCCGATTTTCTGACCAGATTTATATACCAGTTGAAGTTGAAATGCATTTGCAAAGCCTTTTGGAAAGAGGACTTTTTGACGAGTCTGATATTAAAGACGTTATCGAAAAAGCCACAACAAGAAATTCAAGCGATCCTATCAGTGTTATTGGATACGAAACGCATAGGAGTTTCGAGTCAGAAAGACTCTTGTTAAATTATGTGGTCAGAAAGGCGCTCTACCAAAAAACTGATGAAAAAAGAATTTTAGGGGGAACATTTACTGTAACAGGAATGGTAAGGGCAGAAAACAAAGAAGCGATGGATGAGTTCAAAAAGCTTGTAAATTCTGTTTTCATAGAAGAGCCAAAGTATGAAGAGTTTGATGTCCCACTAGTTCGTGATCTTCATTAAGAACGCAATTACTTACCGAGAAGGAAATTCCTTTTGATCGTATAATTACTTCAAGGAAATATACAATTGAGCGGGATTTGAGCGTGTTTTTTTCTGGCATTTTTTGGGCTCAATTAATGCTCAATTTATGACTAGTCGCAAAAAATCGAGAATTAAAACTAAACTCAACTAAGTTAAAAACTTATTTACCACTCACCGCTCGCACCGCCACAACTCGCTTGCTCTATTTATTAACTATGATGTCTCGATAAAATTTTGTATTTTACCAATTACCGATCTTTTGTCTTTTAATTCTTCGTACCAAATTACTAGCGTCTTATAACCGAACTTTGCAAAAATGTCTTTCCTTAATTGCTCCTCTTCTGGTTCGTGCCATCTTTCTCCAAATAACTCAATAATTTGTTTCTTCCCATTACAGCTAATCCAATCAGGATTCAGACCTTCGATTATAACCGCTCCATTACCAACAAAAACGAATTCTTTTGGAAAATACAACTGAAGCCAAGAATCCAACGCTTCCTCTGTTTTATTCGGTCTTCTAAAAGTCAAAATTCTCTTTAAAAATTCCGGATTATTTTTGGCATAAGCCTTTCTACTTTCACTCATCTTTTTCTTAAATTCTTTAGGCCAAGGCTTACCTTTGTTCCAAGGAATAAGACCTTTTTTAAATTCCGTTTTAGGCGAAGGTCTTTCTCCTTTTTTGAACCAAGTTTTTTGTGTTTTTGCTCTAACTTCAGGCCTTCTCATAGCTTCGATTACCGCTTTTTTGATTTTTTCTTTAATTTCTGGATGCTCTTTATACAAATTTCTAATAACAATTTTATTCTTTTCAGAAACCTTTTTCCTTACTTCATAACGTTTCATCGAGTTGTTTTCTCCTCTTACTTTAGGATGTTCTTTTCCTTTATTCCACGGAATAATTCCTTTTTTGAATTCTGTTCTTGGTGAAAAATGTTTACCTTTATACATAATTCTAAACTTTTCTCTCCATTCGCCTGGAACTTCATGGCCTTCTATAAATCTGCCATTTGAACATATCTGTTTTGATGTTAATGTCATAGAGAATAAGATAGTTGTTTATTTATTCAATCTTTACGCAACCGCACTTCCGCTGAGATGTTTAGAAAAGGTATTAAGAGATGCCTATTTGTGAAAAAATAAAATCAAGAGTTAATTACCACGATCCTCCAGCGCCCCCACCCCCCGATGACCCACCACCAAATCCAGAAGATCCTCCTCCACCACTTCCGCCCCAACCGCCTCCTCCTCCGCCGACAAAAACAAAAAATGGTGTATGCCTCTTACGCTTCTCACATTTTTTGTATCCGCACTTTTTGCAGACATAGCAGACTTGATCATCCTTGTATTCCACTCGCATCCAGCCGCCGCATTTTGGACATCTACGACTTTTTATCGCAAATGCTAAAACTACAACAAAAATAAGAATGATCGGAGCAAAGAAAATCCACAAAATGGAAAAATCTAACGGAGTCTCTTCGAACTGTCCGCTAAGCGTTGTGTTGCCCGCAATTATGTCGCCGAGCGTTTTTACAGTCAGATACAATCCTTCGCCGTATTTTTCCTCGCGGAAGTATTCAGTCATGTATGCGCGGCCAATCCTCCCAGCCTTCGCGTCGTTTATCGTTCCCTCGAGCCCGTAGCCGACTTCTATTCTCCACTGTCTGTCGTTGATTGCCGCAACAATGAGGATTCCGTTATCTTTTCCTTTCTGCCCTATGCCGTTCTTCTCAAACACGCGGACTGCGTATTCCTCGATAGACATAGGCTGCGTTGAATCCACAGTTAGCACAGCTATCTCCGCTGTCGTGCTCGCTTCGAGCTGCGTTGCGTAATCGTTTATCTGTGCTTCGTACTGCGGCTCGATCACGTTTGCAAAATCATTTACATATGGAACGATAGTTGGAATAGATGGTTCTTGAGCATGAACAGGCGTTAAAAAAATTAGAAAAAGAAATAACAAAAATGAAAAAACAAACGGAAAAACAAATTTAGCAAAATCTCTTTTCATTCTAACAACCTCGGCACAAACTGCAACGGCCTACTATGGGAACACGATCGGTGCTGTCTCTGCTCCTGGTGCAGCTGCGAAGTACGCCTTCTCTGTGAAGCCGAATGCGTTAGCGAGCATGTTTGTCGGAAATACTTTTATCGCTGTGTTGTACGAGCGGACTGCGTCGTTGTATCGCATGCGCTCGACTGCGATGCGGTTCTCCGTGCCTGCAAGTTCGTCCATCAGGTTGCTCACAGCTGTGATCGTTTTCAGTTCCGGATAGTTTTCGTACACGACCAGCAGCCGCGCAATCGCCGAATCCCACTGGTTTGCAACTGCTATTTTCTGATCAACGGTCGCTGCAGAGGCCCATTGGCTTCTGAGTGCCGTGATGTTTTGCAGCAGGCTCGCTTCGAACTGCTGATAGTTTCTCACTGTGTTGACTAGGTTTGGTATCAAGTCGAACCTTCGCTGGTATTGCGCTTGCACTTGTGCCCATTGCGCGTTCACGCTCTGGTCTAGTCCAACCAGACCGTTGTACGTAGCAACGAGCCACAGCCCGATGATCGCAATTACTGCGATTGCGATGAACCAAGGTTGCATGTAAAATGGTTTTCCAAGTTTTTTATCTGCCATGATATCTCTCTTTATTTTTATTTTCCGCGATTTAAAAAGAAGCAGTATTAATAGACAACGATCTGCGCGGGTTCAAATCCCACCTCCCGCATGATTTAGAGCAGATTTTTCTGTGCCTTCTTCACTTTCTCCATACGCTCAGCGCGCTTCAGCATCTCGAATCCACGGATTTTCTTTCTTTTTCTTTTAATAGAATTCTCATTCTTTCCAAAAATTCTTTTGCAGTTTTTAATGCGCTCTCAGCTTCGTCTCTTGATGTAAAGAAATTTATATCATATTGGTTATCGTGTCTCAATTCTCTAATGTGGTCCAGAAGTTCGACCCATTTGCTTTCAAGCAGTTTTTTCTTGACGTACTTTTCTTCGAGGTATCTTCCAATGCAATAGTGGCTTTTCTCGCGGAACCCATCAGAAAATAAAATAGCTCTCGCTGAATGAAACATTGCAAGATACGACGATAGTACAGATGAGTTGAAAACTTCATTCTCCAAATTCTTCTCAGCTTCCTCGAGCCATTTATTCGCTGCTCTCATACTGCCGTCGGCATTCTCCTTAGACGGCGGTACATTTCGCAATAAGCCTTCTCTCATACAATCTTCAAAATCAAACTGCTTCAATCCCATCACCATAAAGTGTTATCGAGCCGAATAGTATTGAATAATAAAAAGTCATGTCTTCTTTTTTCAACAATTCAATCTTTTCCTTTGTTAAATATAGTGGTTTAACATTTCCGAATGTCTTCTTCAATTCACTGGTCAATTTAGCAAGGCTTTCTTCCTTTGTTCTGTCAATGAATATCCATAGATCGATATCAGAATCTTCGGTATTTGTACCTTTTACAAAACTCCCATAAATTCCAACACTTTTGACAAATTTATATTTTTTGAAAAAGTCTGTATCAAAAATATTCAGATTTAATAGTATTCTAATTGCCCTTGTTTTAATGTTGTTTTGAACTAAGAACTTGCCATTCGATCTTTTCAACACGCCTTCTTTCGTTAAAGAGTAGAAGTATTTCGATACCAAGCTTTTGCTTAATTTAACGTCTTTGGCAGTCCTGTTCACGCTAAGATGATCAGCACTGTAAATAACTCTACTCAGTATTTCTATTCTCTCTTTTGTCGAAAACAATTTTTCTATGTTCATGATTTGTAAATATATTGTTCACAATTTATAAACTTTTCGTTCACGGAGTGAAAACATGTAAAAAAGTTCATTCGATTTATTCCTACAACTTTTCTTTAATCCTCCTCACTTTCTTCATGGCCTCGGCGCGCTTCAGCATTTCTTTCTTCAATCCGATGAACACGCCTCCCTCTTTGCCCATCTTTTGCCAAAGGCTTAAAAATCTAATTTTCTTGATATCCTATATGGCTAAACTGTCTGAAGAAAGAAAACATGAAATTGACGAACTTGCCAGCTTATTAAGATATAGTTACTCTGTTAATTCCGAGAGTGATATAAAGTCTATAGCCAAGGACTTTGGAATAGTGGTTTTGGAAACTGAAAAGATTGGAATGGGTTCGGCTGTGAAAAGAAAAAATAATCACTATTTGATTTTACCAAAAAGATTAGTACCATCCTATGGTAAATATCAAGCCGCACATGAACTGGGACACATGCTTTTATATCATTTTCTTGAAAACCAATTAGGTCTTTGGGAAAGAGAGGACGAGGCAGATTACTTTGCTAGAAGGCTTATTGGGATGAGTAGATACAAGTGTGAGTGCGCTCGCATACTTGAATCATTATTGTATACGTTCATACATCCTATCAACACATTTAAGGTTGTATCAGGAATTCACAGAAAAGATGCGAATAAATTAATAGACAATTACGAAGCACAAAACCCGATTTAGTAAGTGTACAATCTTTCACAAAGGTTTCATCTTGAATTTTTTCTCTGCAAGTTTTTCCATTTTCACAATTTCGCTTTTCCTGAATCCGATGTAAATCCCGCCGAACTTTCCTCCAACCCACGTTCTAGTCTTCTCATCTGGCTTAAGAACCGAAGAAAGGTACGGATGCTTCACTTCAACAGCAACAACATCAATCTCTTTGTTTTCATACACAACTTCCTTTTCATTTTCCAATTTTATTTTCAACCCGCCTTTCATGCCATGTATGCTCAGGAAAAGTCCCCTTTTCGGCGGAATTACGTTGTCTAGCCTTTCGTGCTCGATGTCCAAGTGCGTAACTCTAGCGTCCGCATAGCCTTTGAGATGTATGTATACGATTGCGTTCTTCAATTTGACTCTATCGCTTTTCGAAAGCAAATAAACCGAAGCTTTGCTGAGTTTCAATTTTCCTGTTGCAGGGCCGGACATAATATATTCACTTGATTTATTATTCACCTGATTTATTATTCATTTATTCTATATTCACTTATTCTATATTCACTTATTCTATATCCCCGTTTTGTCCTGTTTAAATAATTACAATTTTTATTCTTTACTATGACAACCAGTAGAGGACCTTCATTAATGAAATATGCTATAGAGACGATAACAAGAGATGAAGAGCAAGATTCGGGCCGTGATCCAGGACATGATGTAGAGCATACTTTAAGAGTGTACAATGTCGGCGTTTTTCTTGGGTTGAAAGAAAACGCAAACATGGAAATTCTAGAGCCAGCGCTTCTATTACACGACATAGTCAGGCCTAACGATCCGGAGCAGGAAAAAATACACGCGCAACTGTCAGCCGAGCGCAGCAAAGAGATTCTACCAAAATTTGGTTACAGTTCAGAAGAAATCGATAAAATAATTCATGCTATAAGAGCACATTCAAGAACAGATTTAGCAGAAGAGCCTCAAAGCCTGGAAGCAAAGATTGTCTATGACGCAGACAAACAAGATGGCCTCGGCTATGCTGGAATCGATAGAGCACGCAAACTGTGCGAGAAGAGAGGTTACAGTTTGGAACAGACCGCTGAATGGTATTTGGGAAGAATAATCGATGTGGTCAAAAATAAACCTTTATACACGCAAAAAGGAAAAGCCATAGCAAACTCTAAATTGAAATTGTCCTTAGAATTCTGCAGAGAGCATCTCGGGAAAAGATACGAAGAACTTCTAATGGAAATGCTTGGAACTCTAGAAGTAAAATTCTAAAATCAAGTATCCAGTATCCCTGAAATCAATTTAAGTTTAGAAAATAAAAGTTGAACTTATGAGTCTGTTTATCGTTTTCGAGGGTATTGATGGATCGGGCAACTCCACGCAGTCGACTATTCTTGCTGAATTCCTGAGAGGACGCGTTTACGATGTGCTGCTTACAAAAGAGCCAACGAACGGCGCCATAGGAAAAGTAATAAGAGACGTGCTGCAGAAGCGCGTCAGGACTTCGCCTCTTGCGCTGCAGATGCTGTTCGTCGCAGACCGCGCATACCACTTGCAAACAGAAATCGAGCCTGCGCTTGAAGAAGGCAAGGTCGTTATAAGCGATCGCTACATGTTCTCGACCACGGCTTTCGGGGGACTGGACGTGGACATGGATTTCCTCAAGCAGATAAACTCAAAGTTCCGAGTGCCTGACATAACATTCATCCTCGACGTCAAGCCAGAGATCGCGTTGCAAAGAATAAAGAGATCCCGATCAGGGGAACTTGAACTTTTCGAAGAGCTCGAGAAATCGAAGCGCGTGTATGCGAACTACATGAAACTTAAGGACCAGTTCCCGAACGTACACGTAATCGACGGCAATCGCCCTGTGGCAGAAGTGGCGGCGGACGTGCGGAAGATCGTTTTGAGCAAATTGAAATCTTGATTGAATTCTTGATTAGGGTAAAATCTCCAGCAGCTCCTCTATATCGCTTATTATATAGGCGGCTTTTTGCATAGAATCGCTCTTGTCAGGCCCGGAAAGGCTTCCATAGCTTCCGTACTTAGCCCACACCGTCACCATGCCCACGCGCTTCGCCCCGGCTATGTCGCGCTCCGGGTTGTCGCCTACCATCATTATTTCTTCCGGCTTCAGCTTCAGCTTGTCTATCGCTGCTTTGAAAGGAAGCTCGTCCGGTTTGTGCACTCCGCTGTCCTCGAAAGCGATGACGAAGCTGAAAAGATTGTGCAAGTTCATCCCGGCTAAGCGGCTCCACGCCTGGAAAGCTGGCGCGTCGCTTATCATTCCAATCCTGTAGTCGCGCTTCGTTAGCTCGACGAGCGTAGACGTGACGTGCGGATACGGCTCGACGTAGCCCTCCTTGATGCGGCGGTATGCAACGACACCGGCTGCAAGAATCTTCGGATCCACTCTTCCCACGACTTCCTTCAGCAGTTCGTCAAACACGTTCTGGTACTCTATTCCAAATTTTTTGTATAGCTCGTTTATTTTTTCGATTGTTCGCTGCTTCGAAAGAGGCAGTCCCGCGTCTACCATCGCTTCCGCGGCAGCTTCAATCGCGCGGTTCTTCATCTTCATAAAATCCATTAATGTGTTGTCCAAGTCGAAAATTACTGCTTTGATAGCTTTGACTTTTGCATTGTTCATAAGTTCAATTTATATTCGAACTCTTTTAAAAGCATCTTAGCATCTTCTTACCCACCGGGCGTGGTTAAAAGTTTTATTCAACTACAGAGATCTGTTTGTTCTTCATGGAAATCGAAAGTATGAAGAAGAGGTTACAAGCAGCGACTTTTATAGCATTCAGCAAACATTTCTTCGAACCAAAAGTAAGGTTAAGAGGGTTAAGTGAACAGGAAATAGTGCAAAACTTAAGAGCCCCTACCAAACTTGAGTTTGTCGAAGATCAAGGCACTGGTCATGGCAGGCACAAATATGGCTTGCTTTTTCACAAGTCTAACAAGTACGACCTGAAAATAGTAGTCTCTTTTGAAGACAGGAAAATAAATGTTATAACTGCTTATGTACAAAATAAGAGAAGAAGAAAGGTGTATGAAGAATGGCTAAAAAGGCGAAAATAGATTACGACTATGAGAATGATGTGCTTTACATTTACACTGGCGACAAAGTGAAGGACAGCTTGCAGATTGAAGAATTTGTTGTAGATTTCTCAACTGAAAACAAAGTGGTGGGTGTTGAAGTCATGAACGCGTCGCAGAGACTTAGTAGTTTATCTGGGTTGAAGCTGAGTAAGACCGTGCTATCTAGTGTTAAAGACGCCGCAATAAGTATACAGCAGGGTAAAGAGATACTGTATGTTTTCATCTTGCTAACCGTTGTGATTAATAAGGAAAAAACTTACGTCCGTATACCTTTAGTTACCCCTTCTCCGGCTATTGAAATAACGGTTTAGATAAAAATTTAGATAAGAAGGTACAAGACTTCACAGTTTCCACAGTTTCATCAGCAAAATTATTTTATTTCATCAGCAGAATTTATCCACAGACTCCTTCCGTGCATGTCCACGGCACGTAGCACCACGGAAGATAGCCAGCAGTCTCGCAGCATACGCCTCCCTTGTAGCCGCAGTACGCGCGCGTTATGAAATCCTGGGTGAAGTAGAAAGAGTCGTTGAATGCATAGACGCCCATGCCCGATTCGTCGAGCTCCGGATTCAGTATGTTCTCCCTGTGCCCTGTGCTGTTCATCCACCCTTGCGTAGCATTCTGCGCCATTTCTTCGAAAGTGTTGTAATCTGTCTCGACGATGTTGCCGAAAGCGCCGATAAGATAGTAAGAAATGCCGCTTTCCATGAGCAAGTTCTCAGCGCTGATGTTCCAATAGCTAACCCCGCCTCTCGTAAGTCTTGTGCTCTCGTTCGACCCGTCCGAGCCGTTGTGCGAGAAGAAGTTGTTGTCGGACATGTCTTTGCTGTGCGCCTTAGCCACGAGTGCAATCGCATCGTTCCAGTTCAGCGCATGCAGCCCGCGCTTGGTCCGCTCCAAGTTCACAAGGTCGAACGTCCTCCGCTCGAGCCACGCTATGTTTTCGTCTGTCACATTCGAAGCCAAGAAGTTTGCAGCTGAAAAGTTTGAGATTGAAAAATTTGAGATTGAAAAATTCTTGCTCGGTTGAGTAGAAGTTGTCGTTGCAGCGGTTGTTGTAGTTCGTCGTATCGTGGTCGTTGTAGTCGTTGTGCTTGCCGGAGTGTTTATGCTTGTGATTCGGGTTGAACCGACATAGCATGAAATAGAAATCATTGACAAAGAAATAATTATAATAAAAAAAATCAAAGCAAACGTACTCATTATTCAATTATCGTTTTCTAAATTATTGTTTCTATGCGTTTCTGAGACATGACGTTCCTGCGGTTCTGCAGTTCTACGGTTCTGCAGTTCTACGGTTCTGCAGTTCTACGGTTCTACAATCCTAGCAAAGTCGTCGACGCTGGAAGTTTTTGTTGGAAGTATTCGCTGAAAGTTTTACCATCGGGATTTACCAGTTACCAGTGGAAAATGCTCAACTTTTTCTTCTGCTTTTTGCCGATTGGTCTAGCGTCTTCAACCTTTGGCATGACTCCTTTTATTGCCTTTTTTGTGTTGAAGAATCTTCTGAAAACTTCCTGCCTTCTCTTGTTCATTCCGCCGTTCACGTCTGGCAGGTTGCTGTTCCCTTCGACCAGTATTACTGATCCGCCCATGGCCTTTACGTCTGACACTGGCACGAAGAAAAATTCGTTTCCGTTCTGGGCAACCAGCACGTCCTCGTTGAAGTTCTCAATCTGCCTTACTTCGTTCTCTTTGTAGTTGAGTCCCATCATGGAGAACTTTGCGCCGTATGCCACTTTTATTTTGTCAACGCATATTCCTGTTTTGCTAGCTTTCGAGTTTACGACTTCCTTTCCTAGGCAGTCGTTTGTCTCTTCTATGTGGCTCTTCACCACGCCGTTGAACTTTGTTACAAAACTTAACATTGATTCCATATCATCACTAGTAAATAGTAACAACAAATAAGCATTTAAATCCTACGCAAGCCGAATTTCAAATCATAAAATCAAACTTAGAATCAAGATAACATGAATAAAATAAAACTTAGAACGTCAGCTGCAGCTTCGGAGCTTTTGCCGGAACATTCACCAGCTCTTCCAATCCTTCTATCAAAGTCTTTCCTTTCAGAGTTATCAGATAGACCTTTCCATGCTTGACTATGTAATTGTTCTTTCTCAGTATATCCAAATGCTTGTACACTTCGCTGCTTCCTATCTTTATGTCAAGCTTTTCGAACTTTCTGCTGAGTTCCATGTAGCTCATTGGCTGGTCCTTAAGTACGAAAAGTAGTAATGTTCTTTTTCTCGAACCCAATATCAAACTTACTTCCGAAAGCTGCTCAACAGAGTTCATCATGAAACAATCCCTTTTCCTTTTTTAATCAAGCTCTTTATCATTTATCAGTAGTTATTATCATTTATCAGTAGTCACTACCTAAATTTTAACAGGTATTAACGTATTTAAGGTTTATTCACGCCATATTTTTGCTTCTTAGTTTCTCGTCACGCAAATTGTTTGCGTTCACTTGCATCCTATTTGCTTTTGCTCATCATCCGCTTGTACTTTGATTCCCATTTTTCGTACGCAGATTTCAATTTGACTGCCCCGGTTTCATAACTCAAACCAGGCTTAGGCATTTCAGCCGTTCCGCGAAGCGACATCCTTCCAAACAAATTTTTATGCCCGGCAAATAGCACCAACATAGATCCAGTGCTCAGAGCTGCTATAGCCGCTATGTAAAATTTGAATTCCGAGATTGCAACGAGCATGCCTGTCAAAAATGAAGGTTGTTCTTCCAGCACCTCACTAGGCTTGGCAGTGACATCAATCTCTCTTTTGAAAACAACCTCTCCGCTTTCAGAAATGTAAGAGGTTACAAACTCTATAGTTCCGTTTGCGTCCGACGGGATGACGTTGAATGAAACTGTCTCCTCTGCGCCCGGCGTGATGTGAACGGATGTAGATGCTCTTTCAGCCCTCCAGCCTTCGGGTAAATTTATTTCTTCTGTAACATCGGCTTCTCCAGTTCCTGTGTTCTTCAGCGTTATGCTTACAGTCGAGCTTTCATTGACGTATAAGTCAGGCACGCTCACGCTGACGAATTCGATCTTCGGGAATGTTTCAGCAGGCGCATTCTCCGTAACAATCAGATTAAATGTTTTCATCGTCCTCGACTTGTAGTTCAAAACCCACACGCTTACAGAGTGGTTGCCAATCGCGTCTTCCGAGTCCGGTACTTGCAGCGTTATTGTGAATTCTTGCGATTCTCCGGACGTCAAGTCTGCCGAGTTCGGGTCGATGTCAAACGATATATCTGTAATATCTGTATCTACATCTGCGTCCACTCTTACAGAATACGCAGTCGTAAGTCCTGTGTTTCTTACCCTGACAGTGAGTTCTTTGTCCTCGCCTATGTATGCATATATGTTGCTCGATGCATCTGTCAACATTTCTATAATCGGCAACGTATTCAAGTCAGACTCAGATGAGGAAGATGATTGCGATTGTGTGGTTGTCGTTTGCGACAACACGTTTATTTCCATCGAACTCGATCCTTCGGAATAAGTATGATTTCCGTTTACAGTTAGCGTGTACTTTCCGTACGAGCTTGGAGCTGTAAGATTGAACTTGTAATCACCGTTTTCGTCTGTAGTTCCTACGTTGGACGAACCAGAATTGAACGAGTATTTTATCGTTGCGCCTTGCACCTTCTTGCCGCTGTCTGCGTAGCTCACATGCACAGATATGCGAACGCTTTCGTTTACGGCGTAAGATGTCTTGTCTGCAGATATGGCCAGGCTCAGCGGCCTTATCGAAACTTTCCTCGTCGCCTCGGAGCCAGTCGCGGCGTTGTTCGCTTTATCCTTCACTCGCAAGTTTATTTTCAAAACTCTTCCTATGCTGGCGCTCAAGCTGTTTTTGTAGCATACGCCATGATTAAAATCTATTCTTCTATAATCAGCCTTAAGCCATGCGATCCCGTCAAGCGTGTACTCGCAAGATTTTTTGTTTATGCCCGATTCTGCGTCGGAGACGCTGGCTGATACGTTGAACGTATACCACGTGTTTTCAGAACTGCTCCCAAAGCTCGGGTTGACTGTTATCGCTGCAACAGAAGGAGGAGTCTTGTCTAGGTATTCAATCCCGCCGCTTGTCACGTTGTACAAAGCATCAATGTCACCATCGCCATCGAAATCTATCATAGCAACATCAGTCCTATCTCCAGTTACGGTGTCCGTTTGATAGCTGACATTAGTAAGCACTCTGTCATCAGGATCCCAATATTTCTCGAAAAGTCCATCCAGCGTTCCGCTATTTGCTACGTCTATAAGATAATCTGTCTTGTTGTCAGGATCTCCGCCCAAACTTGCAACGCTTGTGTTCAGGCCTGATCCAGAAGCCGAACTCGGATCAAAATATGCTTCATAACCGTCATTCATATTTCCATTCTTATCGCTTGCTTCCTCCAGTATGCTGTCGCCGTCCGCATCAATCTTAACAGTCGTGAACTGCAGCTCGGTCGTGAGTTCGTTGTTCGCGCTGTTCAGTTCGCTTGGCTGCACGCTTTTTACAACAGCTGTCAAGATTTTCTGCACGCTTCCGCACAATTTTTCGCCTGGAATCGTAATCTTCACAGAATTGTTTTTGCCTACTCCAAGCTCATTGCCAGAAGCATCATAAGAAGCATAATAAGAAACAGCTCCTCCGCCAATCGAATCATCAGGATTTCCAACTTTAAGTTCAACAACGTATCCGCTGGCATTAGCATTCCCTACATTTTTCACATCAACAACTATGTCCTCGTCTTTGCACTCTATTCTTTCTGCCGGCGTAGGTAAGCCAGTGGAGCTTACAATCAAATCAGGTCTGTTGTCGATAGCATCGCATACATCTCCTGCACCATCGCGGTCTATGTCGACTTGATTCGGGTTTGCGTCGTACGGGCAGTTGTCCATGTAATCTTTTATTCTATCTCCGTCTGTGTCAGCAGTCAGCCAGTTTACAGCGTTCTTGAAAAGCTGGTCAGCATCGTTCGTCCAATACAAGGGATATGTTATTCCGAAAAACACGACAGCCGAAGCGTTGCTAACTCTTTTCTCGTCGTTGAGCGTCGAACCAGGCAAACCGTAACGTATCACGCCGTGCTTTTTAATCGTCGACGCGCTTGCTACAGATTGCAGCGGAGTGTAGTCTTCAATCAGATCTATGATTTCGTATCCTTGAACCGCATGAACGTAGACTTTCTCGTCCAGGAAAAACCTCCATGTCAAAGGATGTTCTTCGGTTATGTAAACACCCTGCGGCTTGCTGCTGATGTAAGAGCTTATGCCGCGCGTCTCGGCCCAACCCCAGTCGGCTGGGTAATTGTAATCTATACCGATGGTCGGCACTTCGTTCACCGGCAAATCTGCAACGAAGCTGTCCAGCTGCTCTCTTACAGGGACAGACGGCCTGCCAGCTACAACTATCAAATCGAACTTGTGATAATCTGCGGTATCAAGACTCAAGGAAACATCTTTGTCTATTAGGGTTACGTTGAATCCCATGTCCTTCAAAATATAATCTATTCTTCTTTCATGCAGCTCCGACAGACTGTTCCTGTTCTTTACAACAATCGCGGCTGTAGCGGCATATGCGTAAGATGTTAGGAAAGAAGCCAGGGAGAATAAGAAAGAGGCTAAGAAGAATAACGATATGAGTAATTTTTTGTGCTCGGTATGCTTCTGCTTCGCATGTCTCTCACGATTCATTTTTCTTCACTTTTCCTTTTTAGTTTGTGAGTAGTTTGTGAGGCCCTTCGTGAGGTTTTTCTGAAAAACAAAATGAAAACCGATGCAACCGCAATTGCGACTGCAGCTATCGCAACGTAAAAATACGGCTGAAGGTTGCTCTTGTACACGAATACTGCCAAATCCGCCCGGTATCCAACGAACCCCTTGTTCTCGATGTTCGCTTTAATCAAAACTCCGCCGTCGTAGTAGCCCGATTCTTTTATCGTCACAGTGTACTCGATTGTCTTGCTCTGGTTAGCCTGCAGAGTGAAGTTCGTTTCGGAGAATGTGATCAAGTCTTTCATATCTCCAACAGGTTCGAGCTCTATGTACATCGGCACATCATAAGTGTTTCCTACTCTAAATTCTCGTATTGCAACAGCAGGCGACATCGGGAAAAGCTGCAACCTCAATATTCCCAGTTTTGCCGGATCGACGACTAGGTTGGCGCTTGCTAAGCCAGACAAGTAAATGCTTGAAAACAAGAAGCTGAGCATAAACAAGAATCCGAACATAAACCCAGAACTTAGAAGCGTCTTTTTGTTTATCATCTTATCACCTGATATTGACTGTCGCAGTGAGTAATTTTTCCCATTTGAAAGATTTAAACTCTCTCTCAAGTTGCTACTAATAAATAGTAATTTTAACAAACAATGTATGAAAAAATTTAGCACCAAGTAGAAATTTTGGAGCAGGGTTTTTTGAAACAGAGGATTTTTTGGTTTAAAGGTTCAAAGTTAGCCCAGAAGTTTTACTAGAGCTTCTGTTGTTGCGCCTTTTGAGCTTTTTGATTTTTGAATAGTTCGGATGATTGTAATAGTTCGAATGATTAGAATAATTAGAGTGATTAGAGTGATTAGAATAGTTAGCACGTCTCGGGTAACTCGAATACCTAGAATATCTCGGATATGCACTGTCGTTTTTCCTCAAGAAGTTGTAGATGACAGCTCCAATCGTCCCCGCGACCAAAAGAATTATCGGCATGTAATTGCTGACCATGGACAAGAATCCTGTAATTTTTCCTGAGCTTCCATTTTCATTTTGACCAGAGGATCCGGTTGCGTTTTCGGTTGCATTTTCATTCGCTGCGCCGGTTGTGTTTTGCGTCGTAGTTGTGCTTGCGTTCGTATTCGTGCTGGTTGTTGTCGTCGTGCTGGACTGGGTTGTCGAAGACCCAGAATTTCCAGACGCTCCTGAACCGCCCTGCGTATTGGACGATGTAGTCGTGGTTGTTTGGAGAATGGTTGTCGTGCTCTGTGGAACTGTTGTAGTAGTTGCTGGGATTGTAGTCGTGGTTGTGGTCGTTGTCGTTGAATTTGTCTGCCCGCCTGCATCTCCCAGTGCGTAAGCGGAGAAACTGTTCACTTCAGCCATCGCAATCTTGTTGGCGCTATCTTTTACAATCGGGATTATCTGCCAGTTTCCGATGCACGAGCCGCTGGATGCGTTGAAATTGCTGCACTTGTAGAGCGTGATGTTGCTCTCGCTTATGGAAATGTCGGAGTATTTTATTTTCAGTATTATAGAAGTGAACGTGAAGTTCTGCGGAAGCTCGACGTAAAGCGTCTTGAACACAGTTGTGCCAGGCACCACTGCATTAGCTTTTTCAATTATAAACTCAGAAGTTTTGTCTGCAAAATTAGTAAGATTAACGCTCTTCAGCAGAAAGTTGAACTCAGATTCGCGGAAGTCGAAATCCATGTCTGCCGAGCTTTCGAGCGAATTCAAATCCCCTTCGCCTACTATCGAAGATTTTCCAATTATGTCAGACGAATCTATTTTGTACATGGTTATGTTCGCGTAGCTGTCCCCACCGTCCGATTCTTTGAGTCTTATTCTAAAAACTCCTCCATCGCATGGCGATGTTAAAGTCTCGTTCTTTATGTTGTTGGACGAGCACTTTGTCATAACCACTCTTCCCCTTACGCAGTAGACCATTCCTGTCAGATCCACGCAATCCGGGTACTCATCCCCACAAGAAGTTATGTTGTTTCCGCACTTTGGTCTAGGTCCTGTGCCTGCGTGTATAGGCGGACCAATTATTTCTATCTCGCCCGCGGCAAAAACGCTGTAAATCAAAAATCCGGATGACAAAATGAGAAAAGTTGCTGCCAGAATTGCTGTAACATGAGAGACAGAAGATTTTCCCGGCATAGATAAACCTATCAGGTTAAAAGAATTTAAACATGACTTGCAATTTTTCCTAATTTTCGAATAAAAATTTTCTATTCTATGGAAATATGATTCATTTTTTATAGAATTCTTCGTGCGGTACATGCGGCATCAACATTCAAAGTACAGTATCAACATTCAAAGCGTGCCGCTCAAAGCGTACAAGCGGCCAGAGAATTAAGCTTTCTCACCTTGGATTTCAAGATCTTGGTATGGCAACCTCTTGTAAGCATATGCGCGATTTCGTTTTTTGTGTTGATTGCATCCAAGCCATCAGAACCGTCAGAACCATCTAAACCAGAATCAGACATGCCTACAGCGTCATCGTTTCCAAAACTCCAGATGTATCTCAGTTTCGCCTTCATTTCAACCACGATTGAAAAATAAAATCCAAAAATAAAAATAAAAATCGGGATAAGATCCACGAAAACATGCAAACGGATCTGAATCCCGAAACTTATCTTATCCGGTAATCTGTAGTGCATTTTGACCATATATACCGGTTGTGAAGGAATCGTATGGACGCATCGTACATGCGCATATGATACGTGCTATCTCAGTTATTATTTTCTATAAATCTTATCGTGATGATCAAAATCTTCCAGTTTTACAATTTTATTCTTTTCATCAATAGAATAAACAAGGACAAAACTTCCAAAATGAACTCTTCTAAATCCTTTCATTATATTGCTTAGCGGTTTGAACCTAGAGGGATTTTCTCTAATTTCCAAAACTTTTTTGTTTATTATCTCAAGCTGTTTCTTGTTTTTCTTTTCCATTTTATGGAATGTTTCAATTACTTTATCAGAAAGTTTGAGTTCATACATTTATTTCAGCCCGAACTCTTTTGCAAAATCTTTTACTATTCTATGTTTCCCTTTGTGAATTTTCATTAATTTTTTGATATATTCGGGCCTGACTTCAGGCTCTATTCGAACAAATCTCTTGAATTCTTTAGCCATTCTATTGATAGCTTGAGATTTGTCTTTCAAACCGTATTCAGCTTTAAGATGATTCAAAACTTTGTTGGCCTCTTCGTCTATGTCTACTATAGCCTTTACCATATTAACACCGTATTAATGCCATTTTAATATGAATTATTTGTTATATTTAAACATTATAATTATCTTATCGGTATCGGTTTTCTACAGGTAGTAGATGAGATGTGTATTTAAAAGTTATTTCCTATCGATATTTTGATTGAAATGCCTTCGGTGTCTATTGGAATTGAGCTTGCGTCAGAACCGTTTCTGATACCTATATGGTTCTACAGCTACAGCTTTTTGGTGTATGCGATATCAGCTTTGATTAGCGCTCTTGTCGCATACTTCGCTTACAAATTTTTCAAAATGACAAAAACCAAGTCGAGTTTGATGCTGGTGTTCAGCTTTCTTTTTTTGACAGCCGCTTATTCGACGCTTTCTTTCACAAGCCTGTATACTTATTTGTACAAGCCGTACTTCCAGGTAAATTTCAATCTTGGGAGTTTGAGCTTTGTTAACAGCGTCGGGTTGAGTTTGTACTATATCACATCCATGATTGCTTACGTCGCGCTGTTTGTGATGTATCTTCCTGAGATAAAAGAGCTGAAAAAACTTTTCAAGCGCGAGATTAAAAGCAAACTGTCCGTCCTTTACGTCCCGTTGTGGTACCAGAGCCTCATGGACTTCCACTTGGTTTCCATCCTGATACTTGCTTACGTAGCGCTGAGAAACGTAGCCAATTTCTACAAGAAAAGGGACGTGAACAGCTTCTTGGTTATGTCCGCATTCATTCTGATAGTGAGCTCTCACGCGGCTCTGCTGTTCCTCGAGTTCGATCCGACAATATACATCGCAGCCAACACTTTGCTTGTGGCAGGCTTCAGCTCTCTTCTGATAATGCTTATCCGGGTGAGTAGTGGTGGTAAAAGTAGAAAATCTAGAAAGTAGGGGCGTGATTGGCGGGAGCTTTGACGAAGACCGCGGCGAAAGCAGCAGGAGATCAAGAGTAAGCATACTGCGCGACATACTGCGGACGATAAACAACAAGGGCGGAAGAGCCAAACCTACCCACATACTCTACGGAGCAAACTTGTCGTACGACAGATTGAAAAAGCATCTGGAATATCTGGAAGCGGAAGGATTCGTTAAAAAAAACAAAGTCGAGGGCAAGAGCAAATCCTATGTCAAAGGCAAAACTGAAATCAAAATCGAAAGCAAAACCGAGAACGGCGGGCAGACTTATTATGAAATAACTAAGAAGGGATTGGAATTTTTGAGCGGCTACAACAAGATGAAAAAGTTCTTTGACGCTTTCGGATTTAGCGTTTAGTCTGATTTAATCTGAAGCTTTAGGTGAAGGCGCATTGTCTCTTTCTTTTTCTGTTTGCTTTAAATATTTTGCGATCGATTTATTTTTTTGGTGATGACATGGAATCCGGGATAAAACTTGAAGTTGGTAAATGTTACACAGAACAGCAACTTATAGAACTTAATTTCGCAATGGTAGGGTTCCGAGATTGCACAGTATTTTACAGGAAGACAGTAAGAAGGGGGTCTACTATAGTGGAGAGTTCTTCGCCACTCTACATTTTAGAGTCGAAGGGTGAGCAACTGGAGCTTGTTAAAATACACGGTGGCTGGAAATAACATGTGATATTCTAGCTCGCAAACAGGAACCATGGCTTAGTTTCCACTTCGAAAGCAAAATTCTTCAGCGGCACGTTAGACTGCTCGAAAACCACAACTCCGTCGTGCTTAGCAATCATCGTCGCCGTTGTCCCGTCAGTCTCAAAATGAATGTCCGCGTCTTTTCTGCTGTATCCGACTGCTAGGCCGCGTTTGAAAAACGCGCCTTTGCCGTCGCATTCTAAGAACGAATATGAAGCTGAAGACGGAGACGGTGTGAACACGCAATCGTTGCTCTGGTATGTAATCCACGCTGTAAACCCGAGGTTGACATACCTGCCACGTAAAACCTCCATCGGCACTGTGCCTGAAACAGTGCTGCTTATGTCTTCCCACGTCTTTACAAAATTAAATTTCACCAGATCCAGCTTTATCATCTGGTGGCCGCTCTTTTCTATATTCGAAGATATGATCGTGGCTTTGCTCAGGTCTATGCCCTCTATTGCTTTCACCTCCCCGCCGCTTCCGGAGAAATGAACGAACGTGTAGGACGGCTTTATGACTGTAATTCTGTCAAGAGCTGTGAATATGTAGCCGGGTATTCCTTCTATCTCGCCGTTAATCTTGAATGTGAAATCCGTAGGCATATACAAATCTTGGAACCATTCATCAATCGCGGTCTTGTTGAAAGTAACTTTCATATCTTTCACTCCGTCGCCATCGAAATCGCCAATCTTGTTCGGAGATTTCGGAAGGATTGGTATCGGTGTCACCGGTCGCTCCACGAGTGAAAGTCTGAGCGTGCTAGGTATTATTTTGCTCGAGCTGACTGTGTCAAGCTCTATGTAGCACGTAAAAACTTTCTCCTTCGGATTGCCGACTACGAAAGGGTTGGGTATGCATTCTGTCCCAGCACTGGGGACAACTCTTACTGTAGCATGGATGTCGTTGGGGTTAGGATTAGAATTAGGATTAGGATTAGAATCGAAAGCATAGCTCACGCTGGAAAAAGCCAATAATATGGCTAAGAATATGAATAAGGGTAGCAACACTAAGGCTACCCGCAAAGTTCGGTCATTGCCTTCTTTCAGTTTTTTCATTTTTCCAACTTTTTCTTTTTTAATTTGTTCCAACATTCTTATCTCTAATCAAACCTATTCATAGCATGCAAAAATCTCTGCTACTCATCTTTTGAAATTTAATCTTGATCGCAGCTAAACCCGATTGTTACTGTCTGACTGTACGTGTCTGCTGGCTGTGGATGGGGTGGAATTGTTACTTGGAAGTTAACGTTGTGAGGTGCATCTACTTGTGAAGAGAACAGAGTAGTTCCAGGGTTAAGATCCAAATCTATATGTGGAGCTACATCTAATCCATATTCAGTTTGTCCTACGCCGAAATTGTTTGACGGAGTCAAGCCAATCCAGTTAGTTCCAAATATTGTCACTGTTGTTGGGGTATTTGTAGTTAAATCTGCGCTTCTAGCTACAGAAGACGAAGTTGCTCCTTCAAGAAGATCTCCGAAGTCTATATCTACCGTATTAACATTTAGTGAACACATTCCTAACACTTTAACTGATGCGTCAACATTCGAAGACCCAGTTATTTGTCCGTCGGCTGCCAATATTGGTGCTGCTGTCAACATCAATCCGTAAATTGCTGTTACTATTGCTGCAAACATTTTTTTCATCTTTTCACCTCCTTTTTGATTTTATCGAAATATCAAAACGTCTAATGAAGATAACAAAAACGACAAGCGCCAAAGCACCTCCGGCTATCGATATCAGCAGAATTGGATTGCTCGCAGGTAAGGCTGTTAAACCGGTGAGTATACTCCATTGTTCTACAGATGACTCCGTTTGAGTTTTCGCCTCTGGAAGATGACCGCCGTATTTCGGAATTAAAATCTGAACTGCTTTCTGAGCTTGGACGTTTACCTGCACTTGACCTGGCGCTCCTTCTTGCACTGCATAGACTGAGCCAGTTATGTTTCCTCCGAGTGAGCCGTCATACGTCGAAGGTATGGTTGCTATTATGTTCACGTAAGTTAGTTTTTGTGGAGCAAGCTCCAACTTAGTTGGAATTTCTAAGAATTGTGCTGCATCACCTTCTGCTCTAATCGTCACAGTTATCGTTTCGTTGCCACTGTTGACCAAGCCAAAACTAGAATTGCTACTGCTTCCCACGTCAACCAGAATCCTCACTGTGCCTGCTGTCATGCCCAATGCATAAGCGAAGCTTACACTAAGCAAAAATACTGCTGCTGCAAATGCTGCCGTTATAAATGTTTTTTTCATTTTATACGCCCCCACATGTGAACGTGAACGTTATTATCTGTTGATATGTGTCTGCGTGCTGACCGCTTGGGATAGTTAGTCTAAAATCAGTTTGAAAACTTTCTTGTGGATAAACTGAGCCTAAGTTTTGATTAGTTTCAGCTAAATCTTGATAGCTTGAAACAGTGCACGAAGATGTCGCACCAGGTAAGCTACATTTGTAATCTGTATAAAACACATCAAAAGATGAATCAGCAGAAGTCCAAGGTGTTCCTTTAATTTCTACAACAGCGACCAAGTTACCTTCGTTTAAAACAGTTACACTTTTTTCATCAGAATTTCCAGGGAGCAGAGGATCAAAAATAATAGAAGATGACGAAGGCGTCACAAGACAGATTTGTTCTGGCATTGTAGTTGTCGTTTCCTCAGTAGTTGTAGTTTGTTCTGTTGTTGTAGGCTGCTCTGTTGTAGTTGTCTGTTCTGTCGTCGTAGTTTGATCAGTTGTTGTGGTAGGTTGAGCAAATGAAAGGTTGATAAAAATAGACGAAAGCAAAATTACAGATAGAAAAAACAATTTTTTTAACATCATTCAAATAAAACTATGTGAAAAAAAACATTTATCGATAAAAAATTTTCTACGCGATATAAGTACTATTTTTCAGTGAGAAATGATGAGAAAAATTTTGCGCCAAAAATTAAGCGACCGCAATTAACCGATTAAGCGATTGTAAACAACAAAGTCTTTGTGACAACATTGTTTGCAACGTCCGTAGCTCTCAACTGCAGCGTGTGCGCTCCGACGCTGAAAGTCTTTGTGCTGTCGTACGTCATGCACGAACTGCAAAGCTTTCTGAATGAATCGAAGCTGTCCGAGTACTCCAATCTTACTTTTTCGTTCAGGCCGATTATGTTGAGTCTGAGTCTGCGGTCGTAATGCGGTCCCGGAGTCGGAGAACTTATTGTAAATGCCGGCACAGTCGTGTCCACAGTTTCCAAGTATACGTCCGACGCAGTCTCGCTAACGTGATTTCTTACAACAAAATAATAGTTTATCTGGCCATTGTTGTACGTACTCAAGTTAACGTAGAAATTACATTCCTGGTCTTTTCCAGAAAGGCAAGTGTAGTTGGTCAAGTTTTTATAACTTGTATCTGGCTCCGACGCTCCTTTGTAATACAAAGTTATGTTTTGCAGATCCGATTCCGTGTACTGAACAGTGAAAGTTCCGTTCGTATATTTTTTATCGTCTGGAAGTTGGTCGTCAATCTTCGGCGGCTTGCTATCCACAGTGAAATATATTGTAGCCTGACCGACATTTCCAGCATAGTCCGTCGCATTTACGGTCAGCTTGTGATATCCGTCAGAGAAAGTCGTCCTCCTGTCATATCCGTTGCAATCGCTGCACAAACTTCTTGAATTGCCATCGTCAAGGGTGTATTCCAAATCAGCAACCGTTTCGTTGACGCTCACGTTCAGCACTATTCTTCTATCGGAGTAATAAGTGGTATTCGCAGGCGAGGTTATTGTAATGTTTGGAATACTGTTGTCTATCTTGATTGTTTTAACTTCAGAGGCGACTGACCGTACGGGGTCGCTCACATTGAAGGAATAATTTATGAATTTTCCGTCGTATGCGTTAAGGTCTACGCTTGTGGAGCATTCTTTGTTCGTGCCGTTAACGCAGCCTGCCACAAGAACTTTGTTGTACGTGCCGGCCGTGGATTCCTTCCAGTTGAGCGTTATGTTCCTCAAATTGTCCTCGCTGTATTTTATGTAGAAATTGGTGCCGTGCACTATCGCCCCGTCTTCAGGAAGCGTTTTCTTTATGTCCGGCTCATCGCTGTCCACGAAGAATCTGATAAGCTTTGAAGCAGTCTCGCTTCCAAGAGTAGCATTAATCCTGAGTGTGTGATCTCCGTCCGTAAACATTTTATAATTTTCATACTTGTCGCAATTTTTGCAGAAGTCCCTGAATCCTTTTCCGTCAAGAGAATACTGTATCTTGTCGACTGTTATGCCTGTTGAAACATTTATGAAAATTTTTCCTTCGTACGCTTTCTCTTCTTCTGGCGACGATACATTCAGAATAATCTTTAGCCACGGATCGTAATCCACATTCGTGCTCACTTTGTCGCCTGTGCCGTTTCCGATCGGGCCTGGGCCAGAGCTGCTACCCCACCAGTTGTTCTTTGCATTCAGACTTCCTGTGCCGTTGTTGTAAACACCATAATTGAGATTCCCAGTAATTTTGTTGAAGTTTGCAATAACTTTAGTAGCATTTATCGCCGATTCGATGTGTATGCCAGAACTAGTTCCGTGATTGTCGCTAATAGTGTTGCCGATTATAGTTGCACTGGCAATCGAGCTCACAAAATGAATTCCATAATCCCATCCAGAAATTTCATTATCAGTGATTGAAGCTGCGATGCTTCCAGCTGGACTAGAATAAAGATCGTGAGTCTCATTGTAAAGAAGAATATCTCCGATATAAACACCATCCGCATTTGTCAATTCATCGCCATTAAGTTTGTTTTCCTTTATGTTGATAGTGAGGGATGAACCTGAATTCCAAGACTGCGCACCAATTGCTGCTGTATCAGGGTTGACCCAATAAGCTGTGCTTATCGAATCCTTAAGGTTGTTTACGGTGTTGTCCTCAAAAGAAACTGTCCATACTCCGGCTTTTGTGTATTGGGCCCATAGACCGACCAGTCCAACTGTTTCGCCGTCTATCTTATTGTCTTTTGCTGTACCGCTTCCATCCTGAAATACTATGCCCATCTGGCAATTCTTTATAGTGTTATCCTCGGCTGTACCATCGCTGTCTCCGAACAAAATTGCAAAAGACCACCAGTCTTCTGGTTGGTACGCAAGATCGCTTATCCTGTTGAAAGTAATTGTTCCCTTGCTACCTCTCCCAGCATTGATGCCGTTTTGAACTTCGTCTCCAAGCAGCGTCAATCCTCGCCCAGTTATGACGTTATTATTTATGTTGAACGTGAGCCTATTCCCCATAGCTTCTATACCGTTCTTGTCATAATTTGTTATCATTGAGATTTTGATTTCCACTGTTACTGTATTAGTCGCCGCAGACAAATAGATGCCATAAGCTCTGTCATAGCCGCTCCAAGCGCCGCCTCCTGTTATGTTGACTTTGTTTATTGTGCCACCCGTCTCACGGTAGAAGATGCCGGCAAGAAAATTAGCCCCTGCTGGTTTGGTTGTCACACCGCTTTCATCAACTTTAAGATCCTTAACTATCACGCTACTGCCATCAGCAACATTAGCCACGATAATACCAGAAATATTTTTTGTATTAGGCGTACCATACCAAAACAAACCATCGAACACTTGCGTCAGCTTTGCAGCAGAAGAAGGTTTTACCAGCGTCGCTTCGCCAGCACCTTGCAGCGTCAAACTTTTATCAATAACAACTTGTTCATCATAAGTCCCGGCATCAACACTTATCGTATCTCCAGAAACAGATTGACTTATTGCATAAGTAATTGTTTTACATGGGCTGGAAGAACAATTGCCGCTATTGCTTCCACCTGTGGTCACATAACGAATCGTAGCTGCAGAAACAAAGGTAGCTGAAAGCGTGAAAGAAAATAAAACAAAAAAGAAAATAAAGAATGTTACGACTAATCCGGATAAGATTTTCTTTTTCATTCCAACTACCGTAGCGTTTTTAATGAATTTACAAATAAATCATGGGGATTTAATTATAAGAAAACATACTTTGCTACTGGTCGATAGTTCTAATACAAAATAGAAAATTTTTGGGAAAATCTGCTCGAAAGCATTTAAGCCTTTTGAATTTACGCCAGAATTATTCCAAAAATCTTTTATTCCAAAAAATTTTCAAAATTAATCTTTTGCTTAATCGTTTTTGCTTAATCATTCACAGAAAAATAAATCACTCTGCTCGTTGTGGCGCCTGTGTATTCTGTCAGGGTCACGTTCAGCTTGTTCGGTCCGTCCTTCACGCTCAGACGCTTGTAGACTTCGCTGCAGTCGTAGCACAGCCTGCTCGGCCTCTTGTCGTTTATCGAATAAGTCATTTGTGCAACTCTCTGGGTTGCGGAGATGTTGAGGTATATTTTTTTCGTGCTGTATGTCGTGTTTGTCGGCGAATAAATTTCAAACTTCAGCGAAAGGTCTCCGAATGTTGAACTGAAGCTTGGCAGGCAGCTGTTGCCGCATAACAACCAATCAATTGTTCTGGTTAAAAGCTTTTTGCCGTTCTCGTTCAACTCATTCACATCTGGCATCCATCCTACGTATGCGTATCTCCCTCTGCTGCCTGCTGCATCGTATGCGAACATTGTTGATACGTCGCTGTCTGGAACCTTTGCAAGCGTAAGCGCTGGGTTCAGATCCGCCGACTCTGGGCCGTAGACTGAAATGTCATCTTCTTTCGCAATATCCATGTAGCCTTTGAAATCCGAAAATATCGGAAACGCCGCATCCGTGCCTTGCGGAATGATGCCGTAGCTTGATTCCCTTGAAGCTCTTGAATGAACGTAACCGAAAGCTTGCGCAGCATAAACACCACCGTTGTATGGAATCTCCAGAAAATCTTTCCCAGAATATTCGTACGCAGAATAGAGCGGAGAGATTGCATCAATCTTACAAGTCTTCGAATCAGCGCATATGATCAAATCGTAACCGCTCAGCGTGCTTGCAGTCCATCCCTCGTTGTATTTGTCAACGACAGAGGACTTGCCGGTAACATAGTAGCCGCTCTTTCGCAAGTATTTCATAAGTTCCATTTCATTGTCTCTTCCGCAATCGTCCTTCTGGCAGACAAATGCAATTTTTCCTTTTCTCGGAGTGTCGTCGTTCTGTCCGCCGAACGCTGCATCTCCTCCTTTCAGCCACTTCAATGTTTTGTTCAGCAGCACGCCGCCGTCTTTTGTAAGCGACGTAGAACCGTAAAGCCATCCTATGTATGCATACCTACCATGATCCACTGTCTCCTTTACCTTGAACATAACGCTTGACGGTCCGTACCTCGATTTTCCGTTGTCTGAATCTGCAAGATTTTTCACAGAAGAAGTTAGATAAGAATTGCTCAAAGCCACAGACGTATACCTCTCCGCGTTGCGAGTTGTCTGTACGCTTCCGGCGTAGCCTTCAGTTATGTAATCGTAGTTTAACGGATTGATGAAAGGTTGCTCTTTGCCGTACGATGTGCGGTCGCTTGTTATGTAGTCGAACGTATATGCTGCTGATATAGATTTTGAGTATGGCATCTCTAGGAAAGGTTTCCTCTCGTTCGTGTGCATTTTGTAGAGCATAGAATTGAAATCGAACGAGCACGCATCTCTTTCGTTCGCGCATGCGATTATGTCGTACTTCTTGATATCTGCTTCAGTCCACCCTTCGACCGGATGCGCTGTCAAATTCCATCCGCTGTATCTCAGCATGAACATAAGCGATTTTTCGTTTCCATCCGAACATTTCTCGTCTCTGCATACAAAAGCTATGTTTCCTTCTGTGCCCGGAGGAAGGGTGTTGAATGTCAAACAGCTCCGCCTGTCGTTCGAGCACACAGACTCTACGCCGCCAAAGCTTTGGCAGCAGTCGTCCGTGCATCTTGCAGAATACGAAAGATTTCCTCTCGAGCAGTAGTAGTCTCTCTGCATACCGCCGTAGCATCCGTCAAGGTTGTGCGAGTCGCACGTCGAAGTGTTCGGAGGTTCAAGTTCTTGCCCGATAATAAGAACGTTTACAATCGGCCAGCTCCATACAGCACCTTCACTATCACAGCTAAAGTAAACTTGCATTATGCCTATGTACGACTGTCCGCCCACCCACGTTCTCAGGTTCAGCTGGCTCGTTTCGTTAGGCTGCATGTGTATGCTTGCATCATCGATATAATCTCTCAAGCTGCTGTAAGGCCTAAGTGTGACAGTCATGCCATCGTCGTTTTTATTTTTAATCTCCACCGGAAAATCAATCTGCATCTCCGCATAATTCGTACCGTTTATTGTAATTTTTCCCGCGCCACCAAGAGGATTCAGCAACGCGCCGTTCTCGTTGTATATCGTCGGGTTGATGCACGCAAATGCTAGCGAGCTGGACAAAAGAAACGTTGATAAGAAAACAGATAGAAAGAAAACTGATGCAAATAGAACCGATGCAAATTCCGAAGTGTATAACTTTGAGTTTGGTTTAATTATTTTTTCCATCTTTCCACCGCTTCAAAAACAAGCGCTTAGCTTTTTATGAAAAATAAAAAAAGGAAAAAAGTTGTCAAACTTTTTCCTTTTTGTATCCGGTTGTATCGACTGATTGGATTGTTCTTAGCTTAGATAGCTCTCATCAGAATGATGAGGTTGCCACCTGTGAATTCTCCAATGCATGGTACTGGATATTGTAACTTGAACCAGCATTCAGCTTCGTGTCCGTTCTCTAGAACGTTTTCGTGTCCATAGAACAGTGGATGTAGGTCTAAGCAGTGTTCTCTGTCAAGTACTCCGTCTTTTCCATCGCTGACGTCTTCACATTTTTCTTTACTGTTCTTGTTCTCAACCTGCTGCCATTCTTGCTCAACGTATATGCCGTTGTCAAGAGTGCATCTGAAATGCATACCTTGTGGTTCATATGGATCGATGTGATCGTTGTGATTCACATCTATTCCTTCAACGTCTAGCACATTGCTGTATGGGCATTTAGCTGCCATGTCTGGTGAACTCAAGTCAGTACCACCAAGCCAGACCGCTATGTCTACCCCGCCTTCAGCTCCGTTTTCTATCAGCAAGCTGTTAGTCGAGTAAACTGTGTCACCAGCGTATCCGTCTTCAAACGCGATAGAGTGTCCACTGGACAATGAAATGTCCAATGAAACTTCTGGGTTGAAGAACCAGATTTGTTCTGGTGTTGTAGCTTCTTCGTCATTCACAGTGTCGTATACTGTTACTGTCATTGAATCCTGTCCTTGCTGTTCGTCAGTGACAGTTAGGAAGCATTCGTATATCTTGTCGTAAAGCGGATCGAACCCAGCGTGAGTTGACTCGCTTTTCTGTGGTGGGTATTCTGCAAGAATTCCACTTACTGGTTTATCTGCATCATATATTTCGTGACCCATCCAATGCACAGTTCCGTCACTGGCCTCGCCATAGAAGGAACCGCAAGAGCCTGAGGTCTGTCCGAGAGCTGTATCAACGCACTGTTGGAAATCAGCAGTGACGTCATTGCAATATACAACATCCGCACTTCCCACTTGCATGAGAGCGTATGTCATTCCTATTGCACCGTTAAGGTCTCTTGCTACGACAAGTTCTGCGATTTGCTCGCCTGTGAACGCGTAGTTGTCGCGTCGGTCCTGTTCTTGGCCAACCCATCGGTCTACACATCCAGATGACTGGACGTCAAAACCGTCTGGGGGTGAACCTCCTGGTGGATCTGTAGGTTTACCACCTGAGAGTCCGTCGTCACAGAAATCGAAAGACTTCTTGAGGAAGAATATTTCGAGATCTGTTCCAGGACCTCCGCCTACTGGTTTGGTGTCAGCCGCAGCTGCGTGAATGTTGAAGTTCATGTTCAACATCATAGCTACGACTAGCATTACACCGGATAAGATTACTACGTTTCGGGTATTCATCTTATCACCGAACCTTAGTATGAATTAAAAACGATTTATAACCGACTAATGCCACCACTCGATAGTATTAACAAAAAATAGAATTTTTTTCCTATTCCGTATGAAAAACTCGCCGACGCAAATTAAAAATACTAAGCCGAACGTGCGCCAAAAGAAAAACTCAATCCGAATTAGTCCAAAATTAGTCCAAGTTAATCAAAATCAATTCTTAAAAAATAAAAAAATAAAAATTAACCGTAATAATAATCTTGATTTGTATAATACCATTTTCCATCGGTGCATTTTACTCTGTTCGCTGAAGCGTACGTCGAAATTGATTTTGTTTCCCAGTTTTCGTTATTGCCTGCGTCCACATACTGATATGCTGTTTTCCTTCCACTAACTGAGATGTAACTACTGTAGCCGTATGTACCTTGCGCGCATTTGCAGAACTTTCTGAACTGGTTGCTGTTCATGTACAAATACCGATAGCTTGCGCTCCAACATTTTGCAGAAGGTGGTGCGGTCGTTGTTGTAGTTGGCGCCGTAGTCGTGGTGGACGTCGTGGGTGTTGAAGTAGTAGTGGTAGGTTCAATTGTAGTTGTGGTTGAAGCAGAAGTTGTTGTAGATGAGGTTGTTGAGGTCGAGTTTGTTGTCGTAGTTGTAGGCGTGGTTGTAGTAGTCGTGGTTGTAGATGTAGGAGGCAAAATGGAATTAATCGCAGCCAAGGCGTCCACCCTTCCCCAGCCGTAATAAATATCCCAACCTGCCGAACCTAAGTCTTTAGCGGTTTTGTATAACGCGTCTTTTATTTGAGAGTCTGTTAATGATGGGTTTGCTTGTTTCAAAAGAGCAACAGTAGCGGAAACGTGTGGAGTTGCCATACTTGTACCAGACCAAGAGGCATAGCTGTTTCCTGGAAGAGTCGAATATATGCTTACTCCCGGTGCCATTATGTCTAATGCATAGCCTGTTCCAGACCAAGAAGCCCTTGCATCACTTTTATCAACAGCACCAACAGCTATAACCTTGCTCGCGCACGCAGGGCTTGAAACTTTTCCTGCAGTATTTCCTGCTGCTACGACAACTGTTACCCCATTGTCTACAGCCCAATTGACTTTACTCGCTAAGTAGTCACTATCACAATTTGAACCACTTGTGCCACCGCCACCTAAGCTTATACTCATTATCTTTGCTGGTTCATCTCCGTTGTTTATTATACCATCTGGTCCCTTAACTACATATTCAATTGCCGATGCAATGTCACTAACATAACAAGAACCAGATGCATCGCATACTTTTGCCATCCACACTTTTGCATCAGGAGCTACTCCCTTTGCGAATCCTAAAGGAATCCCACCAACACCGTCTGCTGTTATTATTCCTGATACATGAGTTCCATGTCCATTATCATCCTCATAATCCGAATAGCCAAATCCCTTACCACCCGCAATACTGGTTATTAATTCAGGGTTATTCTTGTCAACACCTGTATCCAAAACTGCAACTGTTACTCCTGAGCCAGTATAGCCCAAAGCCCAAACATCGTCTGCGTTTATCTGTTGGTCAGCCCCCAAATCCATAATATGATAAACTTTATCTTCCTCCACATTTCCCAACGTCTTTGCAACTTCTTCCGGGCATTCTATCGCAGTCGCGTCGCTCAACTCGTGGCTAATAGAACAGCCTCTAAGCTTGAAAAGAATTTTATCAAGGAAGGATGTTGTATGAGCAATCATTCTAGATATCTTTACACTCTTTACATCTAAAGATTGGGCTACTGCAAACTGAACAAAGAGACTTGAAACTAAAATCAGAATTAGAATCAAAGCATTGAACTTACTCATAAATTGAATCCTACCCATAAATTGGATTGTACTCTATTAAATATAAATATTCGTACGAATTTCTCGAGTATCTTATAGTGAAATTTTTTTGAACGTCTTTGAACGCATAGCCCGAAATTATTTAATATCTCATAAATCAAATTTATTTAATATGGCGTTCGTAAGATTTTTCGACTGGCTTGTCCTCGAATTTTAACTTTTTCATTTCTGTTAATCAATAAAATGTAACATGCAACAAAACCTCTTTATGTTTCAAAAAAAGAATTTACTGATAATTAAGAATCGCTTCTCTTAGCTTGTTTGCGCGGTCTTTTAATGCAACTTCCTGTTCTCTGATGAATTCTCGTCCTGTAAGCTCTTTCCACAGCTTCTTTATCAGCCCTCTTTTAATGTCAGCCAAAATGGATTCAAGCCTGGCTCTTACATGCCCGTCCAATCCTGATTGTTTGCAAATTTTAGCGAACCTGGACAAGTTTATCTTGTCAAACGAATCAACGACTATTGCTATTGCATCAAAGCGGTCTCTTGGCCTTTCCGTCATCAGCTTCATTACCATGACATCCTCAATCGGAGCCACTCTTATCTTTAAGCTCAAATCTTTGTTCTCTTCATAAGACGCAACTATGTCTGTCCTGCTTGATTTTTTGAATATGTCAGCTGGCAATGGATATTCTTTTCCTGTGCTCCAGTCAATCACCTTGTCCACAGCTATGTCCAATTTTATATAATTTTTGTTGATTTTCTTTCTTCCTTTCACCCCAAATTCTGTTTTCTCAAAACTGTACCCCAACAATTTGAAAATTCCATGGAGAGCTGTCAAATCTTTCCTTGTCGTTATGAAATCCATGTCCTTGGTGAATCGCCAGCTTCTTTGAGTTGTGTATGCTCGAGTTGCATATCCGCCTATGAGAACTAAATCTATTCCAAACTTTTTTGCTTCCAATTCCATCCTCAACAAATCATTGAGGCTGGCTGCCTCCAGTTTAACGGCTTCTAATTTTTCCAAATTTGACACCCAAATCTTCCAATACTTTATGGATAACCAATCTCGGCAGAATTATTTGCATGCCCCACTTCTCGCTTAGCATTTTATAACCTTCGAATTGCAGTTTCAGCTTCTCGATTTCAGCTCTTTCCTTCTCTGTTGATAGAACGCCATGAGCCATTTTGTTTCTCAGTTCTCTAAACTTAGCTAAACTTACTTCATCCCTTGGAAATATGTCATCAACTTTTCCTTCAACATCCTTTTTTATCAGTTTGATTATTTTCGGGTTTATTATTTTCCTTCTTGCTTCCAAATTTATTGCGTCTAATAAAAAACCGAGTCTTCTAGAAACACCCCAAGATTTTGCAAGATGAGGCAGGCCTGTAGTGCTGCTCCATAACAAGCGTGTTTTATTAGTTAAAATTATGGCAACAGCTTCTATAACGCTGGTTTGGGTCTGCCTCTCCAAAAGCTCTATGATAAGAAATTCCGGCTTTTCTATGTAATAGCCCTCCCTTGTCTTTGCTCTTATATAATCAATTGCTCTGTCTGAGTGCAATAGTTTAACATAGTTGTTTATTTTTTTTGTCTCTATTACATCACTCAAGAACACCCTTGTTTTTTCATCTGTCAAAAAAGCTATCCATTTACCAGCATCGCTAAGGTTTATCTTTATCTCTAATGTTTTTGGCGGATTCAAATAATTGTGGTAACGGTAGGCTGCGTGGCTGCCTGTTATCACGTATGGAAGCTCGTTCCCCATGAAAACAAGTTTGTCGGTCAAAGTCAATTTTTCAATTTTTTCTTTCTCTATTAGGGAATAAAATCCAACTGCAAAATTAATATCTTCTGGAGAGATCATCCTGTAAACTTTTGCTCTGTAGTCAATCGGACTTCTTTCTTTGCTTAGAAATCCTCTTTTTTCAAGTTCCAAAAGCGTCTTGGTAATCATCTTTTTGCTTATACCAAGATCTTTCATAGCAGTCTGAAACGTGAAAGATTCATTTTTATCTCTTTCCCAAAGCTGGTTGTAATACCCCTTCAGCCATTCGGGCATTTCTTTCGCCACATCCATCACTCGGTAGTCTAGTTTGATTATACTACCTATTTAGGTAGACAAATATAAATAGACTACCTACTTCATGATATAATTTTTATATCATATGATATATAAAATTAATCATTCTGTTTTTTTGACGCAGGTGTATTTGGGAACTTTAGAGATGTCTGAAAAATAACAAATCAATAAAAACAGAAATAACCTTACATATTAAAATCTTTTCCAAAATAATTTTCTAAAATATTTAATAGCTAGTAAGTGAAAATAATATTCAAATGGTATTTGATGGTATTTGAATGGCGTTCGTAAGATTTTTCGACTGGCTGTCCGAGCTGCTCGGCCTCAGGAAGAACATTACTCTAGGCATATACGGAGACGTGAATGTAGGCAAGACCACGTTGGCGAACAAGATCTGTCTGGATTGGACCGGAGAGAAACTCGGCAAGGTCAGCAGAATTCCGCACGAGACGAGGACTGTGCAGAAGAAAGAGCGCGTGGTCGTGGCGCTCAAAAGAAAGAAGCTCATCCTCAATCTCCTTGACATGCCCGGCATTTCGACGAAAATAGATTACAGGCAATTCATCAAGTATGGAATCAGAGCAAAGGAAGCGAAAAAGAGGGCGAAGGAAGCGACTGAGGGAGTGATAGAAGCGATAAAGTGGCTTGATAACGTCGACACAGTGCTTGCTGTGATGGATTCGACGAAAGACCCGCTCACGCAGGTAAACATAACCCTTCTCGGCAACCTGGAAGCGAAAGGAATACCGGTTATAATTGTTGCGAACAAAATCGACATGAAGAGAGCGAAGCCGGAGCAGATAAAGGAAGCTTTTCCGGACTATCCTGTTGTGCCCGTCTCTGCGACGAAGGGAAAGAACATTGACAAATTGTACGAGGCGATTGGTAAACATGCGAAGTAAAAATAAAAATTCAAACACCAAAAATTCGAAAGCAAATGCGAAAAATAAACTCAAATTCAAAAATTCAGAGCCGAAATTCAGAAACATCGGAGGCGCGAAAGTGAGAGGATCGGATCTAAAAATGGATTTTGTGTCGTCCAATGTTCTGAACAGGAAGAGCGAAGACAGCAGGATCAGATACATCTTGGACGTCGTGAAGGACGGGACGATTCTGGTAACAGACGGAGTGCTGAATCCCGGCGAGGAATTGGACTTGGTGCGGGAGACTATGCGGCGCGTTGATGATGGTTTCCCAGGCATAGAAGTTTGCAGCTTAAGAAGAGAGACAGACGGATATCAAAGACTATTCGAGCAGGTATCGGAGCAGACAAACCGCGTGGAAAAAGTTTTGAGTAAAATCATAGGCAGAGAGCCGCCGAAGGCTGATCTGAAATTCGGCATGACATTAATCGGGCCGTCGAAGATAATCAAGCAGATAAAGAAGAATCCAAATTCGTTCTCGGTTTTCGCAGGAAAGTAAAAGTTTCCAATTTAATTTTTTGTAACATTTGTTACAACATCTGCTAGTGGTGCTATTTATTCAAAAATCGCCAAATTATATTTAATTGTATGTACGACCTTGTTGAACGTCTTAAGAGTAAACAACATTGGAAATGGTACATATTCGCATTAGAGAGAACTCACGGTGCAAATAGAATGTTACAAAGAAACGTAACATTTAGAAATTTAAAAGACAACTTGAAAGTTGGTGAGTTATTACCAAATCAAAACCCAGATGTAATAAGGTGCGTTGGAAATTCAACAGGGAGGTTCATGACTGCAATACTGCGCCCTTTACTAGAGTCTAGATGTTGGGAACTGTGGGATGTTAGGCCATCGTATGAGCCAGAAATAGAAGAGTATAAGAAGTTAAAAAGATTGAAAAAAAATAGAAAGTGAAAAAAATGAGAGAAAAACCAGCCTACCCAAAAATAAAATGCCCGGATTGTAACGTCAATATGGTAAAAGGGAAAATCTTAGTAAGATTCGATACTAACCCACATGGAGTTCTTATGGAAGAAGCTACAGGACTAGTATGTGAAAAATGTGGAAGGCAATTAGTCCCAGAAGGAGAATGCAATAGATTGTTTGAAAGAGTGAAAAAAATTAAGAAAACTGAAATTGGTAAAGAAGCCAGATTAATTCTTTTTTAGTTGTCAAGCAGCCTCGAGGATTACTGTGCTAATGTGCTCTCCTTTACAGATATATTCTTGGCTACAATATAATAAATTAATTTCAGAGATGTATACCGATGCACAGATGCGTACGTTGCGGAAATGTTTACGAGGATATGGACGCTACGATTCTCCGAGGCTGCACAGGATGCGGCTCGATATTTTTCCTTTATACAAAGAGCGCGGACGACGTCAACGTCAGAAGGCTGGACGCAGTCAAGGAAGAGCTTAAGAAAAAAGACACAACGCTGGAGCAGGAAGTGATCAGGCAGATCGAACAGCAAAAGTCCGAAGTACAGGAAGAAAAACCCGCGGACGTGGAAGTCAAAGTTATAGAAGGGCCTGAGTTCGTCGAAGTCGTGCCGAAAGGAGAAAAAGGAAAATTGGTAGAAGTGGAGAAAGAAGAAAGAGAAAAAAAAGTAAAACCGAAACTTGTAAAGAAACCTGCAAAGAAAAAAATGAAAAGAGAAAAAGAAGAGAGAAAAGAAGTGGCACGAGAGGTTGCGCGCGAAGTAGCACGCGAAGTTGTGAAAGTCGGGAAGGAGAAGTTTGGCGTTGAGAGCGATTTTGGCATCGAAGCAATACGCATGCCGAGGGAAGGGGTGTACGAGATAAACATCGATGCGCTGATGAAGAAGAAGCCGCTGATTGTTTTCGAACGGGGAAGCGTGTATATAATACATCTTCCGGACGTCTTTGAAACTTTTGAAACTTCAACAAAAGAAAAGCAGTAACAAAAGAAAGAGAAGCCTAAACTTAAATTAAAGATTTAAGGCCGAAAATTAATTTTCACACAAAAAGTATTAAACCCGTACAAAAAGTCTAAATTTTAATTTGCAGAATTGTTTTGTTCTTCGTGCAATACTTGTAACAATTTATTTATAAAAAGGACGGGCATAACTAATTGTAATTCTGCTGTTGTGTATTTAGATTCACTGTGCGTGTATTCATCTATCCATTTATCATAAGTTTTTTGTGATGTTTCAAATGCTTCTTTCGGTCTCTTTCCTTTTAAAAGTTGATTAGGGGCTTCTAATGCAGAAAGCATAACAGGAGTAGCGAATTTGTCTTCTAGTGGTCTAGAAAGACTGAATCTATCCATACATAGCCAAAATTTACCCACATATCCTATAAATGCTTTTGATTTGCATTCTTTCCCAAGAGTCTTTCCAGCATCACAAGCCAATACGTGGACTATTTTGTCATTTAACAAATAGTCATTTTCTCCTAAAACTATCAGTTCTTCATTATTGTACCCACCTATACTTGTTGGCGAACCATGACCGTTGAAAAAGAGAAATTTCGGATTTTTTGATTTGATGTTTTCCGTTATTTGCGACTTTGTAACATTTTTGCCTTTCGATATTATTATTGGTTTAATTCCAACTCTTTCAGCGGTACTCAAAAGAATTTTTTCACTCCAAACACTTGCGTAACGAGTAAGGTCGTCATGGTCGGGTAATGTTATGAGAATGAATATCAACTCTTTTTGAAAGATCTAAGATATGACATTTGCATTCTTATAATTTCCTTTCCTAAAGGAGTAAGATTCTTAACTTCTTCTATCAACTGTTCTTTAGACAAAGATCCTTCTGGGGTGCCTATGGTAATTAGTGCATTTTCTGGAATTGCTCTCAGTCTTGCTATTACAATATCTATTTCATCTCGGGTTATTTGTTCTTCTTTTGTCATTAAATGACCCCCAATTCAACTAATTTATTTATTATCATCTCACCTTTTTTAGTGTTGTGTTTTATCTCATTATAGGCCACGTTCCAAGTTATTGGTTTATCATCTATTACTAAAATTATCTCATCTCTGATTTTAAGAGGCAAATTGGAGTAAACTCTCATAAAACGATCTAATGTCATTTTTAAACACCTATTATTTATTATTTAATTAAGTAAAAAGTTAAAGTATTCTCCTTGTCCATCTCAATTTCTAAATTCTAAATCAAACCTTTGTCCCTATCTTCGTCTACAAGCTTCTTCATCGCTGGATTTATTTTCAGCAGCGCATCGAAAAGAATCTGCTTGTATTCTTCTGTTATGAACCTGTCTTCTTTTAGCTGGTTCAACAGGATGAATGTGTCCATCGTTATCTGCTCAGGCTTGGCCTGCTTCGAAGGCTCGCAATTCGCTGCATCGAGCTTCAAATTTCTTCTGCACGCGTCTGCAAGAACGTTCGCGGTGACATCATAAATCTTCGCAACAACTATCTGGTCAGCGTAAGCTATGTTCTGCACTCTCGCAATGTCTTCCTTCATCTGGTTCAGCAATTTCTGTATTGCTGCGTACACGCATTCTTTGCGCTCTCCGCCACATTCCTCGCTCTCAGCTCTTCCGCAAAGTTTCATAGAATAAGATTGGGCTTCGTAGAATTAATTTTTGCTCAAAGAAAAAGATTTACTTAAGCACTTTGTACTTTAGCACTGCCAACACTGCAGCTATCAAGGCTAGCAGTAGTATCGAAAGATAAGCGGGCGACCCTGCAAGAGCCGAGAATGCACCTGTTATCGAGTCGAACGAAAGCCTTGGTACAGTAGTTGTAGTTGTGTTCACTCCGAGCGTTGTTGAAGTTGTAGCTGGAGTTGGAGCTGTAGTCGTGGTTGTAGCTTTAACGCTCGTTGTTGTAGTGTTTGTTCCGCCTGTTGCATTTGCCGGGCAATCACTCGGACATGAATCGTGAGTTTCTCCCGGATCGCATATACCGTTCAATACGCAAGGTTGTATGGGCAATCCGCCGCCACCGCCTCCTCCGCCCCCGCCGCCGTTCGACGGTGCTGTCGTAGTTGTGACTTCAGTTGTTGTAGTCGTGGTTGAAGACATTATCTCAAAAATGTAAATTCCGAAATTGCCCCAGTTGCCTGCTGCGTTTTTGCCGTGCACGACTAGAACATGCACGCCCGGTTCCAACGATGTCAAGTTCACAGTTCCGTTGACGTTCTCAATCTGCTCGTCGAAGCTTCCGTCCGAGGCTGTCATCGCACTTCCGCCACCAACAGGCGTGTTCGTATCTATGAAGAATTCTGCGTCAGAGACATTGCTGCTTGTGCCGACGCTGTTAATCGTAGCTGTCACAAGCCCGACAATCCCATCCCCACTCCCGTCTTCGGTTAACGAAATGTTGTATGCAAGCGTTGGTATGTTTGCAAGTATTGTGTATGGAGTGCAGTTGCCCCAATTGCCTTTGTCGTCCTTTGCGCGCACCCAGAAGTTGTACGTGCTTACAGGGCAGATGCTGAAAGAGGAGCTGACATTCTCAACGCTCTCGTCAAAACTTCCATCCACCGCTGCCATCGCCGTTCCCGTACCAGGCGCACCGCATTCGCCTTCCACATTTATGAAATACTCTGCTCTTGTTATCTTATGGCAGTCTTCGACTGTAGCGTTTCCGATGAGCATGCCGCATCCTGTTGGTGGATTTGGAACAACAAAAATATCAGTCACAACCGGGCCTTCAGTATCCGTCTTCTCCCTCGTCTTTCCAGTATCTATCCATCTCGAATCTGTAACAACAAACGCGCAGCTTGCTTCGCTGGTTTCGTTTCCAGGCTGGCATGAATAATCACGATAAGTCTGGTTTCTTTGTTCCTTTTCATTGCACATATCGAGATCGATCCATCTCAGCTGGGTTGTATTGTACCATCCGCTTAGTACGCTGCAATTCTGCGTCTGATAGCTGCAACTGCAATCCTCCCCATCGCATACTCCGCTGTAGTGTCTTATGCTTCCGTCGCTTTCGTCGCAAAAGCTCGGACAGTCGGAGTTCTTCTCGCACTCTGCGCCGCACTTCATCGAGCAGTTGTTAGAACAGAAAGCGTTCTTGTAATCAGGACTGCAGGAGAACGGGCTGCATGATGTGATGTTTACAAATGCCGAAAACACGCACTGGCCAGAGCTGCACACGAATTCCTGCCTGCCTTTGCTGCAATCGTTCATGCATTCATAGCTCAATCCGAAACCGCACACTGCTCCGTCGTTCACGTTTTCGCATCGCGTTCTGTTTGATGTGACTGCGTATGTACATGAGCAGCCTTCGTTCGAGCAAGAGTATTCTCTATATTCCTCGTTTATGCATCTTGCGCAGCTGTTGTTCTTGTAGCTCCATGTGCTCGTGTTAAACCATCCGCTTGCAGCACAGTCGCTGTTCGAGCTGCACTCAGCACCGCATACGCCTTTCACGCACGTGTATACAAACGGATCGTTTATGCAACCGCACAAAGAATCGCAATTTCCGTAAACATCGCGCGTCCCGAACTTGTGATTCTGGCAATCGGTTGTATTCTGCGGACAGTAAGAATTGTTTACTGTCAACGGAGGCTCGCACTGTTCGCTGCCTTCTATTATCCCGTTCCCGCACTGCTGGCATCTGGGATCGTTCCTGCTTATAGTAGGCCTGCATGGAGCATCGCACGTGTCGCAGCTTCTCACATCACAAGAGCAGTTGCCCAGACACACACCGAAATCTGGATAATCGTAATAGTCCGAACCAATGCAACCGTCTGGCTGGCAGCTGCAGTCTGTATCTTTGTCACACTGCGCATCGCATACGCCTTTCACGCAATACGTATTGTTCTCAGCCGGCTTGCATTCAGGCGTGCAGCTCGTACATGAACAATCTCCTTGACATGTGTTATTGCACGAGTTTGATACGACAGTGCTGTCTAAGATTCTGTTTGAGTTGTATTCCACAAGCTTCAATCCAGCGCAATAATCGTTGAAAGTCTTTGAGCAGTTGCTTTGAGCGCAGTCTTTGTCTTCGTCACACTGAGCACCGCATTGTTGCGAACATACGCTAGAACAGAAAGGTGTACCGCAGTTCGGATCGCATAAGTACGGATTGCACGATTGCTGGTTTGCCCACCCACTGAATGAGCATTTTCCAGACTGGCACGTGAATTCCTGCTGACCTTTTGTACAGTTATCAATGCATTGCAAATTGCCTGTATTGCACACTACGCCTTCGTTCGCACTCTCGCAGTTCTGCCTCGTGCCTGTCACAACAAAGCCGCACATGCAACCGTTCGAACAGCTGTAGTTTCTAAACTCCTCGTTCCTGCATCTCGCACAACTGTTATTCACATACGTCCAACCTGTAGTGTTGTACCAGCCGTCTTCAGCGCAATCGCTGTTTGCACTGCATTCAGCTCCGCACACATCTTTAACACAGCTGAAAGAAAATTCGTCATAAAGGCAACCGCAAACAAGGTCGCAATCCCCGTACGCATCTCTCGTACCAAGCCTGTGGCCGTCGCATGTGCTAGTGCTTTGGTTGCAGTTAACGTTGTCCGTGGTATTCGGTAGTTCACATTGCTCGCTGCCTCCTATAATTCCATCACCGCAAAACTTGCATCTTGAGTCGTCCGGAATTATTGTCGGATGACACGGATGACAATCGTCCGTTCTAACATCGCACGTACAATCGCCCAAGCAAACTCCATTCTCAGGATAATCGTAAAAGCTCGTGCCTATGCAGCCGTCCAGAGGACATTTACAATCAGAATTTTCGTCGCACTGCGCATCGCATCCGCCCAGCGGAACGGCGTCGTTCAAGTCGTTGTCAGCGCATGTGTGCGTTATGTTCTGATGTCCCGGATTGCATGATTTGGAAGTCTCGTTGCATGCGCTTATGAAAGGCGATGCAAAATCGAAAGTGAAATGATAGTTGTCAGGGTTGTTATCGCATGTTGCTATGCCTTGCAGGTTGAAAGAACTGCAGTTGACAGGAGTTCCTGCCAGGCAGCCTAGCGCAGCGTCGCACGTTTCGACGCCGTTGCAAAACAATCCATCGTTGCATGCAGTGTTGTTTGGCGTGTGCGTGCAGCTTTTTGCCGTCTCGTTGCATATATCAGCCGTACAGCTTACACCATCCGTGCAGTTGTAATTCTTCCAAAAAACGCAATTGCCGCTGCCATCGCAATAATCGACTGTGCAGAACTTGCTGTCAGCCTCGCAAGGTGTGCTAAGCGGCTTGTTCGTATGGACGCATTTGTAATTCACACAAGAATCATCAGTACAGACCTTTCCATCGTTGCAATCGCTGGCCGAGTGGCACTCGGGTATAATGTAATCGATTCTAAGTTCGACTAAATCGTGCTCAGTGTAACCGCCGTTGCTACAACTTCCGTCTCTCGCTTGGAAACGAACTGTCAGATTGTTTACGTCTCCGACTGTGTTTATGTAAGACGAGACGCTTATGGTTTCCGTGCTGTCATAATTAACAGTCGGCGTTATCAGGTCGTGTATGTGCCAGCTTTGCGAACTATTGTCCCAGACCTGTATCCTTGCATTGTACACCCATGATGTAGTCCTTCTCCATTCGAAAATTATAGTCGCGTTGCTTATCACTGCATCTTTCGGAAGGCCCGGTGAAAACCTGAAATCTATGTAATTGTTATCGACATAGTTCGCGCTTGTCCACATATATCTGCTTGTATATCTAACATTATCGCTCGCCGAAAGCTTGCTCAAATCCGAAGCGGTCAGCGTATAAGGCAAACTAGGTGACCAGTCAGACTCTGTCTTGTCCACGCCTGATGTAGGATGATAGTTTGACGTTGTTGCTATTGCCAGCACGCTGTACAAAACCAATGAAACCAATGTTAAAGCCAGCACAGAAAAAATAATAATAGAAGTCTTATTTACTTTCGATGTCTCGACATACTTCAGTATTTCGTCATTCAAAAATTCTGCGCAGATGGTAATCACAGTCCATGTTTTTAGTTGTTTTCAGTTGTCCTCAGTTGTTCTCAGCTGTCCTCAACCATGTATCGATCGGTTTCCAATTTCTCATAGCTTTTAAGAAACCAGTTTTGAAAATTTAATAATGCATACTGAGCCAATTTTATGCCGTATTGCTGTTTTTAGAAGCAATCAGAAGCAATCCAAAATCATTTCGGCCCTGCTTCAAAATTATTCCATAATTGAGCCATGAATAAGCCATGATTGAGCCTCAATTAGACCTGAATTACTCCAAAATTTAGGCCTTAGGAAAAATATTAGATCTTAGGATTCAGGATTTAGAATTTTTAATTTTTGTATTTCATTTTTATTTTATTTTTATTTTGCTTTGGCGTCTTTGATTTCTTTTGAATCTCTGTATCGTATGTTCTTGTTTATGCTGCACATCCTGTCAAGCTCTTTCTGCGTGAAAAAAACCTTCAGCACGCGCGTATATACTTCGCGTATTATGTTCGGATAGTCCAAGTTCAATCCCCATATCGATCTCTTCTCGCCCAGCTCTCCGTATCTTACAGACTTCACAATCTTTACAATTCTCCAGGCAGTCAGCCTCTCCAGATGATAGATTACCACGGAATGCCTCTTGCCCAGTCTGTGCGCAATCTCTTCTACTCGTATCGTGTGATTCAAGTCCTTGTTCTTCACGAGCAGATGGATTATGCAAGCGCGAATAGGATTAGAACAAATGTAATTCAGCTCCGGCCTGAGCGCGGACATTATGAAATCCTCTGCGTTTTCTCCGTTCGTTCTTTCTGCGTTTTTTTCCGCGTTCTTTTCTGCGTATTTTTCCGCAGCTCTCGTCGAAGAAAACTCCTTCATCAGTTTCATGCAATCAAATCTTAGATTAAAGTGGAAGTATTTATGTGTGACTACTTGTCAGAGAGAAAAATAAAATAATTTTTCATACGCAAAAGAAAGAAATTCCCATGCAACATGAAGAAAAAGAACAAAGAATGATAAACCAAAGCTGAACCAGACGAAGGCCAAATGAAAGACAAAAAAGCGACAGATAAAAATCAGTGACGAAAACTAAAAACTAAAGGTTAAAGACTAAAGACTAAAAATTAAAATGGGCCCGGGGAGATTCGAACTCCCGACCTCCGCGATGTCAACGCGACGTCATGCCACTAGACCACGGGCCCGTCTTTTTTTCAAATCAAGTCGTTTAAAAAATAATCTTTTTGAAGTTTTAAATCTACCATCTCTTCATTAATTTACCAGCGACGTAAATCGTTATCGCCGACAGAGCCGCGGCTATGTAAACTAGTCCCCAACCGGTTGTCGGGAAACCTCCTAATGGTATAACAGAAAAGCCAGTGCTTATGACAGGCACTTCTTCTCCGGATAATTCTTGCAGAGTGTTAATTATGCTCATCACTGTCAGAATCACGAATCCAAATACTAGGACAACCGTCAAAGCGACCGCAGGGGTTGCAGTCATCGGTTGGGGTTTCGATTTTTTTATTTTCTCTTTAAGCTCTGGTTCAACGTCAGGCATTTCTTTTAAATCGTAAAGTATCTTTTTGATTGAGCTTGTTTCTTCGATCATATAATTACTTTTTTCTAGAACACCGCTAGCATCATCTTTCCATCTCTCAGCACGAAATTCACTGGCCGCATATTCTTTAGCTCCGGACAACGCAGGGTCTACATACTTGTAAAAAAGATTAATTACGTCATCTATCCAATGTTTCGATTTCACTAAACTCTCAACATCTTTTGAATACACGTTTTGCAACTCCCCGATATATTTCCCGAGTTTTCTATCTGCAGCTATCAGTTCCTTATATTTTGAAAATTTTCCCAATGAGCCAGTATCTTCAAGTCTGCCTTTCAAATCTTTTACAAAACCCCAGACGTCAAAAAGGTGTTTGTATAAATCTACAACTTTATATTCCGTAGGTGTCAGTCCTTCGCGAAGAGACTTTTTATACGTATCGTTCGATTCTGCCATGTTTAATCCCATTTACTCCGTTATTTCCATTTGTGTTTTGGATTTCTTGGTATTACCAGCCACGCAATTATGTAGAGCAGAAGTCCAGAACCCCACGCGAGGCTAACGAAGGCCCAAAGCAGCCTGACTATGGTAGGATCGATGTTGAAGTATTCTGCGATGCCTCCGCAGACTCCGCCTAGAATTTTATCTTTCCCGGATCTGTACAGCCTGCGCACTTTAGGGTTTTTCGCCATAATATTCATTTCTTCTTAGAAGAAAAATGTTTAACGTAGGCTTTTCAAATAATAAAATAGTGTTTAAGATTAATAGTGTTTTTCATGTTCGATTTGAGTGGGCTTATAACGTTTGTGAAAGGCTTGGGTTATCTTGGTGCAATCTTGTCCGGATTCTTGGGCTCGAGCTCCCTTTTCATCGCGATTTTTCCGTCCTACTTGATCGTTCCAATCCTTGCAACGCAGCTCAACCCTTTTGTTGTCGGAGTGCTTGCGGGAATCGGCGCAGGCGTAGGGCAATACCTTCACTACTACGTCGGCCTTGGCGGGAGAGCTGTGATTCCAAAAAAGTACAAAGAGCGTATTGAAAAGTGGAGGGACAAATGGAAGACGAAGCTTGAAAAATACGGCCCTATGCTGATATTCCTCTTCGCAATGACGCCGTTGACTCCGGATGACATACTCTGGATTTCATTAGGCGTTCTCAAATATCCGAAACTTAAGGCGCTTGTGGCTGCGGTGGCGGGAAAGATTTTGCTCAATCTTGCATACGCGTATGCCGGCTACTATGGGTTTAAGATATTTGTAGGGTTTTGAGAAATAAAAATTTTGATACGCCCAGAGCGAGCAAGAAAGCACAACTGCACATCCATTTCATGAAGGCAAATTACCGAAATTTCCATTATCTTGTTTGGATTTATTTTTAGAAGATAAATTGATTTGTATTCTCCACAAGATCGATTGATTTGAATATCTAGGCCCATGAGAAGATTTCTATTTTTTTGTCATGAATATACACAGCCAGCAAATTTCTTTGGAGCAAGGGGCTTTAGTTGATATGCTGATGGCAGGCAGATTAGGACATTTTTGAGCCTGGATCGATTGCTCGTTTCGTTCCCGGAGTAAGTGTTAAATATTGTTAAAATCTATTTTCAATCCCCCTTATCCTGGTGTTGAGAGAATGAAAAAACCAGGGTTTATGGTATTGTTAATAATCGTCATGAGCTTGCTTCCTGTTGGAAGCGTTATTAAAAAGGTTGAGGCCCAACCTTCTGAAAAACAGCTGACCTTTAGTCCTGAAAACAAGAGGAATCCAAACTGGGATCCTACAGGACGCGTTCTTTTTTTCGCTTTCATACCAGGTTCTGATTGGCTTAGATCAATATATCGCATAAACCCAAACACCCTTGAAATAGAACAGCTTACACCTTCTGGGAATGTTGATCAAAGACCTTCGTCAAACGCCGACGGGTCTTTAATTCTCTACGATCATTGGGGAGATCACGGCGATTATACCGATGTCTATGTAATGAATTCAGATAAGACTAATAGGCATCCCATAAGAAATACTCCACCATCAGGGCAGCCAACTGGCTGCTACCTTCTTCCACAGTATTCCCCGAGCGGCGCTAAGATCATTACGCTCTTCTTTCCCTATGAATCTCCAGGTGGGCCATTAAACTATGTATGCACAATGAACTCTGATGGTAGTAATGCAGAGGTTGTTAATGAAGGCAACGAACCAACTTGGGGTCCAAGTGATAATATCATATTATACGAAAATCAAGTGAGTGGCATTTATCACATATTTAAAAAAGATCTAACTAATAATGCTGTATCGGATCTTGGAGCTGGTGAATATCCCAGTTGCACAAAATCTGGTAAAATTGTTTACGTATATAACAATGATCTTTGGACAATGAATATTGACGGCGGAGATAAAAAATTATTATTAATTAATGGAACGGAACCCAGATGGTCATTTGACGAAACATATGTCGCTTTTATAAGAACTATAGAAGGATATACACAGATTTTCACATATGGACCGATAGAAATTTCGCCACATGCTGATCTCATAGAGAAATATTTTCCACATATAATCTTTGATGAGGGAGAAGATTATTTTCCGACCGACTTTTATTATGACGATGAAAATATTGATAATAATCCATTCAATTATGCTATAGCTTGGCCAAGAACTGTATATGTACACACAGAAGAAGGATTTTGGCAAGGAAAAGAATATCTAGTTATAGAATATTGGTTTTATTATGTAAGGGATTCAAAAGTTTTGGATATTGAAGTACCCTTATGTCCTCCAATGCTTGCACATGATCATGATTGGGAAAGTGTCTATGTTTTCCTAGAGAAAATTGGAACTGATTATGTTCCTTCAACAGTTACATATTTCAAGCATGTGTATATGGTAGGAATTTCATGGGAAGATTATTATGTCCCGAACGATTGGAATTCTGGATTGGTTGAAAAAATTGGCGTAACACATCCGGTTGTATATATTGCACTAAGTTCTCACGCGTCTTATCAAAAAATGCTCCAATCTATAGGTATTGGCTTGCCTCTCTATATTTTTATTGACAAAATTCCGCTACCTGAATTCGTGGGTGGAGGACTGGAATTAGATTTTCAAGATGTCGAAATTATATATGTTTCAGAACCAAGCCCTAGTTGGCCAAACAAATTCGGTACGTGTATTGATGCTCCTTGGAAAAGATCAAGATGGAATGAGCCATGGGGTTGGATTCAACCAAAGGTTATGAAGATGAGCTTTTCTGTTGCAGTTCATTCACCTGTAAATATATTGGTTACTGACCCAGAAGGTCGCAGAATTGGTTATGACTCAGAAACAAAAATGATTGTCAACGAGATTCCAGAAGCTACATATTCTGGTCCAGGCTCTGAACCTCAAATAGTTGATATCCCAAACCCCCTAAACGGGAATTATAGAATTCTGTTGACGGCGATTGATACGGGTGACTACAATGTAGCAGTATTCCTTTCTTCTCCAGAAGGAATTGTGTCTCAAACTTATAGTGGAGATGTGAAACAGGGAGATATTCTCCAATCAACGATAACAATTTCAGATAACAATATCACTTCAACCCCACCATTACCTCTGAGCCCTGTGGGTGGATTCATCATTCTAGGAGACAGGTTTCAACCTCCTATTACCTATTTAGGACTAATCGGAGCGATTGTAATCATTAGTGTACTAGTTGTTAAGAATCTTAGAAAAAAACAGGTACTAACCTTTTAGTAAAATTTCGGAAAGTTATTTTATTAACTTCCTCTATAAATTAATTATATGGTATTCCCAAACCCCCTGAAGCTTTTGATTCATCCTTTCAATTTTTTCGATGAGCTTAAATCAAAAAATGGTACTCTTACTGCTTTTATTTATTATTTTTTCATATCATTATTCTCAAGTGTTATTCCTCTAATTAAATATTTTATAATTGTAAATATTGAATTCTATAGAAGCTACTTGTATTTAAGTCCTGTTTCTAATCCAATACTAGTGTTTTTGGGGTTGTTATTTTTGTCTTTTATAATAGCTGTAATTTTTCATCTATTTGTGTCTTTAATTGGAGGAAAAAAGAAATTTTCTGACTCTTATAAAATATTTGCATATTCTTCAACACCTTTATTAGTTATTTATCCTATTATCGACCTTATTTTTCCTTTAGATATTGTTTATCCTGGATTTGGAATTTTCTATTATTGTATTTTTGGATTATATTTTGCATACTTGTTTTTCCTTGGATTTTATAAAATCTATGAATTGAGTAAGGTAAAGCTTGTTTTGCTTATAATATTTGGAATAATTTTCTATATTGTTCTAACTATCATTGGAATGATGATCTCCTTTAGATAATACCTCTTTCATAATTTTATATTTTTCGCGTGTACGTAGCAAAGAGCAGATGGCGAGCTTCCCGTAATTATCGCGTAGAGGTGAGTGAGATGCAGGTTTTGAATGGGATTAATGAATAACGGTATTTACGGAAAATTGCGAGCGCCCAGAGCGAGATTTGAACTCGCAAGGACTTTCGTCCGCCAGCTTGCTGCGAAAATTTAGCGGGCTGGTGCCATACCGGATTAGGCGATCTGGGCACTGGTTGCTTCCGAACGATTATTTGTTGTGCTTATTTTTATTTATACGTTTTGCCGTTTAAATCGTGCGTTTGGTGGACGTGCGCTTGTGCGTGCTTGTGCATGCTTTTGTTTTGAGTCTTTCTACAAAAAAACCTATGCGAGAAAATATATTTTAAAAAATATATTTTTTAGTAGATGTTTTAGAACAAAACCTAAGCCAAACCCGCGCTCGAGCTTTCGAAAAAAACAAGAAAAAAACCTGAGATAACTATTAATTTCTAGACATCAATAATTAAGTATTGTCAAATTAAATATGAAATGAATTTCAAAACAAAACATGGTGGTTAAACAATGCCAATAAGTGTAAAAGATGTAGGAGACATGTTTGGAAAAGACGTGTTCACTGCAAAGGGCTTTTATGCAGGCAAGGTCTCGGACCTTGAGTTCGACCTTTCCAGATTCAAGATAAGATCTGTTGTCATAGAAGCGGCGAAAGGCGGTGTGCTGGGACAGATGGTCGGCGGAAGAAAAGGCATAATCGTGCCCTTCCCTATGATTCAAGCTATCGGAGACGTGGTACTGATAAAGCACATCACAAGCGTGCCTGAGGCTGAAGTGGAAAGCGAAGCTGCAGTTGAAACGTAGAGTAGAAGAGCAGTATTTTCTCAGAGCAAACATTAACTTGAATTCAGTAAAAACTGGGCTAGAAGTAGGGCTATCTAAAAGTTTCTAAAAATATCTAAAAAACCCTAAAACGACTAATTAAATTGAAACATAACGAAAAATGATCTAAAAATCAATCCAAACCCAATTACCGTTTCTCTTACCATTCCTCTTCTTCGTTCGATGCAGACCCCCAACTGTCGTCCTCTTCCTCGTCTTCGTCTTCAAGCAACGGGTCCCATACATCGTCTTCCACGAAACTCACCTCTTCTGTTGCTGCGTTTTATTCGATCCGTTCTCTCCCCCATCCGAAAAAATAAAAGTGGGGAGTCTCAAAGTTTTTGAATTTGATCAACTCCCATTTGCGCGAATTTTGTGTTTTGTATTTTGTAACCGAATCTTCTATCGTATGACGTCTATCCCTAGAGTTTGGCTGATCTCCTTGACAACCGGCCTCTCAAAGCTAACTGGTCCTAAGATGTAAGGCGACTTGACTCCTGTTATTATGCTGATGACCTGTATCCTGCCTTCGAATTCCGGCAGAATGCGTGCACCCCAGAACACTTGTGCAGATGGATCCAAGTGCTGCGCGACTGTCTCGCCTATCATGTTAACCTCGTCCAGTCGCATGTCCGGTCCGCCTGTAATGTGTATCAGTGCTCCTGCTGCTCCTGTGTAGTCCACCTCAAGCAACGGGTTCTGCAAAGCCCTGGTTATTGCATCCTTTGCACGGTCGCTGCTGTTGCTTTCTCCAACGCCTATTGCCGCCACACCGCCAGCGTGCATCACAGCCCGAACGTCTGCATAGTCTAGGTTGACTAGACTCGGAAGCGTGATGGTCTCAGTTATTCCTTTGACCATAGCCGCAATCAGTTCGTCTGCTACTGCGAACGCCTGCTGTATGGACATGTTGCCTGCGTATTTCAACAGTTTGTCGTTCTCGATTACTATGGCCGTGTCACAAACCTGCCTCAATGAAGCAAGCCCGTCTTCGGCTTTCGCCACTCTCGAACCTTCTAGCTTGAATGGCATTGTCACTACCGCGATCACTATCGCACCTTGCTGTTTTGACAGCTCGCATACCACTGGTATGCTTCCTGTTCCTGTTCCTTTCCCCATTCCTGCTATTGCAAAGACTAGGTCTGCATTCTCGATGCCCTCTTTGATCTCGTTCCTGCTTTCCTCAGCGCATTTCTTGCCTACTTCTGGATAGCCGCCGCAACCTAAACCGCGAGTGAGTTCCTTTCCTATAAGTATTTTCTTGTCGGCTTTTCCGACAGCCAAATGCTTAGCATCAGAATTCAGCGATACGGTTGATGCGCCTTCCACACCCATCTCTGTCAATCTCGTGACTGCGTTCTGGCCTGCGCCACCGCAGCCGACTACGACTATCTTTGCCTTTTTCACTGAGAAGCCGAACTCTTGCTCGGCCAGCTTGTAGTAATCCACGTTAGCGTAAGTAGCACCGGAAGTGCTTTCTAGCCTAGATCTAGCAGTTTGTTGGGAGTCGTTACCCATGTCTTTACCTAGAGCGCCCTTTATTATCGAATTCATACATTCATCCTCCGTTTTTCCTCAATTCTCCTCCGTTGAATTTCGAAATTTTCCTCCGTTTTTTCTCATTCTATCTCATGCAAAATATATTTTGCACAATCGAAAACCGTTTATTAAGTCTTCGACTATTTTATTCTTACAAAGAAGTAGTGTATAATTAATTGTACCAAAACCCTAAACCCAAAACCTAATACTTCTTTGTTTAACACTTATTAAATGGTTTTATGTTCTGCTTTGTATATGTTGCTGTATTGTTTTCTATATTGTACGTAACATAGTACGCTATTTAGTATACAATATTGCGTACGACATTGACTGCTATGCTGACTGCAAATTTTGTGTCTTTCTAAAATCAAACTGTCCGAGCAAACGCTCGCGCCGCCGCATCTCTGCAAACTTATCCAAAACTCGCACGATCTCACGCAGAGCTTACGTAAAAATACTTTTGCTTCACTCCCGCAAGTGGGTAACATTTAAATATTTCACATTCGTAATTTAGAAGAGGTGTCAAATTTGAAGGGTGGCTACCAAAATATTCGCAAATCCTAGCTTTTATTTAGACCTTTGTCTAGCCCCGATTCTTGGCACCTGTTGCAGTCCTGGAATTTCATCTATTTTACCTATTTCATCTGGTCCATCTAGTTCATTTGTTAGTCGTGTTAGCCATGATAGTTTATTCAAAAAACTAAAACAGAGGAGGATTTGATATGGAAAGGATTGCAGGCAAAGCTACGGACAGAAGCATAAAACCGGTGGACAGGAGTATAGGGCCGGACGAGTTTGTGGACATAAGAGACATCTTGCACGGAAAAAAGATAGGCAAAGTAAGCTTGCGCGGATGGCTTTTCAATAAGCGCTCAAGCGGAGGCATACAGTTCCTTATTTTGCGCGATCGCAGCGGCTTTATACAGTGCACGCTAAGCAAGAGCGTGGATCCGGAAATGTTCAAGGAGATAGATACGCTGAATGAAGAATCCGTGCTCGCCATAGACGGCGAAGCGAGAGCTGACAAGCGTGCGCCCGGCGGGTACGAAGTCTCAATCAAGAATATAGACATAATATCCAAAGCTCTTCCGGACTTTCCAATCACGAAAAAGAAGCATGGCGAGGAATTTCTGCTCGACCAGAGGCATCTCTGGCTGAGAAGCGAGAAGATGCAGGCTATGTTGAAGGTGCGTTCGAAACTTATGCAGACCGCACGTCAGTGGCTGCTCGATCATGCTTATTACGAGTTCCAGTCGCCGATATTCGTCACGTCGGCATGCGAAGGCGGTTCTACGCTTTTCCCAGTCGATTATTTCGGAAAGCAGGCGTACCTCACGCAGAGCTGGCAGCTATATGCAGAAGCGGCGATATCGAGCATAGGGAAGATTTTCACGCTTGCACCGAGCTTTCGCGCCGAGCGTTCGCGCACGCGCCGGCACTTGACAGAGTATTGGCATCTAGAGGTCGAAGAGCCGTTCTGCGACTTGGATTGCACAATGAGTATGCAGGAGAAGTTCGTATCCCACATCTGCCAGACGCTAGCGAAGGAGATGCCCGAAGAGCTCAAACTTTTCGGCCGCGACCCGAAGGACATGCTTGCTGTTAAGCCGCCTTTCAAACGGATAACGTACGACGATGCGATTGAGATAATAAAGAAAGAAGGCGGGGATGCGAAGTGGGGAGACGACCTGAGCTGGCTGCAGGAGAAGATACTCACTCTAAAGCACAAGATTCCGTTTTTCGTATACAAATATCCGAAGGGTGTCAAAGCGTTCTATCACATGCCCGACCCAAAGCGGCCCGAAGTCACGCTGTCCGCTGACCTCATGGCGCCCGAGGGCTTTGGCGAGCTGATAGGCGGAGGTCAGAGAACGCACGACTACAAGCAGATACTCGAACGATTGAAAGAGAATCACCTTGACCCGAAAGCGTACGACTGGTATGTAGACCTGCGCAGGTGGGGGACTGTGCCGCATTCAGGCTTTGGCATGGGCATCGAGCGCTTGCTGATGTGGATACTGAGGCTCGACCACATACGCGACGCCATAGCATTCCCAAGAACTCTAACGCGCGCTTCACCTTAAGAAAACAAAAACAATTTAAGACAAAAACTAGGTATGTAAAAGAAGTAAAAGGAGGTTGGAAGACAAACGAAAGCCCCGATAGCTCAGCTGGTAGAGCAACTGTCTCCAATTGGGAAACCTGTTGGGGGTTGAAACTGTTAAGTGCGGAGATGCAAAACAGAAAGTAGCTCTTGCTGCCGCAGAAATCAGTAGGTCATGCGTTCAAATCGCATTCGGGGCGCTCGGCTTAAGCTGATAAAAATAAAGAGGTGACAAAGATGACTGTACAAACAAAGAAAGGGGATGTACGGAACTAGCCCCATCGATGTAGAAAAGAAAAAACTTGTTCTAAAAATACAAAGCGAACTAATGCGTTCTGTTCGAAAATTCTTGGAGCAGAAAGGATTTCTGGAGATTCTGTCGCCCGTGTTCGAGCCGTTCACGGATTCTGGAATAGGCGACGCAGAGTTCTTTGAAATCGACTATTACGGCAAAACATACAAGCTGCTCAGCGCGCTGACCATACACAAGCCGCTGATAGTAACGCAATTCGGCAAGTTCTTCTCGTTCACGCCGTGTTCACGAAAAGAACCAAAACCAAAAGAAGGAGAGGCAAAGTCAGACGGAAGACATCTAGCGCAGTTCTACCAGATCGAGGTCGAACTTCCTGGCAGCTCGGATGACGCTATGAAACTGCTCGAGAAAACAATCAAATATGTAGTGGAAGATGTTAAGAAGAAGTGCTCGATGGAGCTGGAGATGCTCGGTAGAGATTTGGAAGTTCCATCCATTCCGTTCAAGCGCGTGACGTACAAAGAAGCAATTCAGCATGTACAAAAACTCGGATTCGACATTAAAGAAGGCGATTCGATAAGCTGCGATGTTGAAAAAGCACTATCGTCCGCAATCGGCGAACCGTTCTTCCTTACAAGTTTCCCGAAAAGCCTGCTGGACGAAAGGGGCTTCCTGTACAAAGCGAAAGATGGCGACGACGTACTGCTGGATTTCGATTTGATAATGCCCGAAGAGTTCGGCGAAGTCTCGTCAGGAAGCGAGCGTGAGTTCGAGTACGAGAAAATCGTCGAAAGCTTAAGAAAGACAGGACGCCTTTCAAGCTACAAAGAGTACTTAGAGTTGGCCAAAGAGGGCATCGCACCGACTTCAGGGTTCGGAATCGGCGTAGAACGTCTCACAAAATTCATATGCGGGCTGAAAGACGTGTCAGAAGCGTCGCTGTTTCCAAAAATTCCAGGAGTTACAAGTTAAAGTTTTTTTGTAACCCCAATTTTTGGGCACAACTTACCCAACACGCATTTGCTACAGAAAGGAATCGGCGCTTTGCAAACAGCGCGGCCATGCGCTTTCAGCTCATACGGAATCTTCTTCCAGTTTTCTTTTGGAAGTATTTTCATCAAATCTTTTTCAACTTCGTCTCCTGTTTTCCCTTTAGTCCAGCCGAGTCTGTAAGAGGTGCGAATTACATGCGTGTCTGCCGGTATTCCTTCTACAACTCCAAAAGCATTAATCAAAATTGTGTTCGCGGTTTTTCTGCCAATTCCAGGCAATCTTGTGAGTTCGTCCATACTCGCCGGGACTTTGCCTCCAAATTTTTCTACCAAAATCTTGCATGCGTTTTTTATGTATTTTGCTTTATTGCCCGCAAACGTCACCGTACTTATGTCCTTAATCAGCTCGCTCAAGTTCGCGTCTGCATAATCTTTTGCTGTTTTGTATTTTTTGAAAAGCTTCGGCGTGAGGCCGTTCACGACTTCGTCTCTGACTTGCGCTGACAGAATCGCAGCGACCAGAAGCTCCAAAGGGTTCGAAAAATTTAGGTAATATTTCGCATTCGGGTATTCTTTTTTCAGAAGTTTGATAACTTCCAATACTTTCGTCTTTTCCATAATTGTTATTGTATTCTTTCTTGAGCTTTATTTATCTTTTCGATTGTCTCCTCTGCTTTTTTGGCTGCCTTCGCTGCTGCTTCGGCATAATTATGGGCTTCTGATGTGTGAGCTAAAAGTAAGTACATGCCAATTGTTGGCACGTGGTCGTTATACGCTTCGGGTTGCTTTATGTTGTCGATGCGATATTTTCCCAGATTTTCTCTTAAGGTCTCGTAGAATCTTTGTACATCTTTCTCCTCGCCTGCCACTAATATATTTATATTGCCATCTGTTTTTTCCATAAAAAAGTGCCCAAGTCCGAAGTACAAAGCCGTGTCTATCAGAAACATCTTATACCTACTAAAAATCTTGTCATCTTGTTTTTTCGCTTCTATGGATATTTTCACTTTTTGCGAAGCCGTATAAGCCATATGTTCACTCCCAAATATAATTCATAAAGGCAATTTTTAAATCTAACCAAACAGTATCCTTTTACAGAGCTTCAAAGGACCCGTAGTTTAACTTGGATTGCTGGCTTGTTTGGCACAAACAGAGCCGCCGGCTTCGGACACCGATTCGAATTCGGACGAAACGGCTGATGCGCGTTCAAATCGCGCCGGGTCCATCCTGTTTTTATTTTTAACCTCTGATTCTAAATCTATGGGCTCTTTGTGCAAGTTCGGAAAAGCGCTGACAATAGGCAACATAACAAAAGACAGTATTATCGACAAAGAAGGGAACAAATTATCCGGGTGCGGGGGTACATTATATGCGTCCGTGGCAGCCAAAAGACTTTCATACGATTCTTACCTAGTGACAAAAAACGGTAGCGTGTCTGAACACAGTCATGGCGATGAAACCATAAGCTGCATTATCGATCTCAAAAACGAAGGCATTAAATGCTATTGGGAGCCATCCAAACACACTACGAGCTTTGTTAACGATTACTCCAGCGGTGTAAGAATACAGAGACTGCTAGATAGCACAGACGTTATAACCTATCCGCCTGCTGCGCGTGACAGCGACTTCGGCGAATTTGACGTAATACTTCTTAATCCGCTTTTTCACGAAATAACACCGGAAACAGCAAAGCTTGCGAGAAAAGACTGTAGCAAGGACGGATTGGTAGCATTGGACGTCCAAGGGCTTGTAAGAAAAGTAGAATATCCAAGCAAAAAAGTATCAATCGCTTTCTGGGAAGACAGAGAAGAGTATTTGAGATATGTGGATGTGTTGAAAATCGGGTTGCAGGAAATAAAAGGCGTTTCCAGATTTAAAAGGCACAAAGATATTTGTGAGGAGCTGTACAGTTTGGGCCCAAGCATGAAAGCGATCGCTCTTACATTCGGTCAAGATGGATCTGTTGTTTACGATTGTGAAAATAACGAATTGCATAAAATACCAGCGCTGAAAGTGAGAGTGGTGGACGAGACTGGAGCAGGTGATTTATATGGCATGGCCTTAACCACTAGGCTCTATGAGAATAAGAGAAAAGAAGCATTAGACGTGGATAAAGTTTTAGACGCGGGTATATTTGCAACTGCTGAAGCTTCATTTGCGGTCGAAGGCGTTGGTATAAGCAAGATTCCTAAAAGAGAAGAGGTTGAAGAAAGGTACGAAATTTTGAAACGTGAATTACTTAAATAGATTTGATTTATACACCAACAGATAGCAATAAAAATAACTAAAAAACACTATATTGATAATACGCGTTGATACTACGCGATAATTACGCCCTGCTAAGTGTAGGCTTTTCCTCTATTCGCAGGGTGCGCTGATTGGTGTTGTTCGAATGGAAAATCTAAACAAAATAATTTCGGCCTTCAGGTCTGCAGTAAGATCTGCATTAAAGCCAACGCTGAATGAGCTTGAGATCTTGGCAAGCAGCATAGGTAGCCATATCGATGCAAAAAGGGTTGAGGGATTGTTCCTTCCGAGCAATGTCGTCATAATGTCCGTGCTTGCGCTTGCTTCGTACATCTTCGTATTCGGCCCTGGCGCTCATCCGACATCCAGCACTCTTCTCCTTTTCACAGCATCTTCGTCTTTCTGTTTCATAATAATGGAACTCATACGTGGATATGCGAACGAATCGAATAAATTCAACATAAATTCGTTAAGGCTGACTATAGTATCGCTCATCATACCTTTGATGCTGTTGCGGGCTGTTGGACTTCCACAGGTTTTCGTATTCAGCACAATAACGTTCCTGCTTATGTCTCCCCTCGTTTACTTCATACGTTCGAAGTGGAAGATAAGCGGGCACATGTACACTTTCACAGCAATTACTACAATCATGTCAATGTTCAGCTCTTGGTTCACTCCTCTGTATCTTTTAATTCCGGTAATAAGCTGGTCGAGGCTGAAGCTGAAGACGCACTCGGCTGCGCAAGTTCTGGCCGGGGCAGCTCTCGGATTCATAATGCCTTACACAATCGCTTCCTTGATGGTTGTCTAAGAAAATTATTTTGGTTTTGTGCGACTTGGTTTTTGTACTGTTTGGTTTTGCAAAAATTCTAATTGTATACTAAAAAATATATTTTACAGTATATATTTAGAAACTTAACAAAACGTCGCAACCCCTCACTCAGAACAAAACCTAAAATTTAAGAATTAACAAATTTTAAATAGAAGCAAACGAAACGAACAAATGAAAAGTAAAGCTCCCTTCGTCTAGTCCGGTCACGCTTCGGCGCCGATAGGATTCGAGCTTCTCGAGCTTGAGACACGGGTTCAAATCCCGCAGGGAGCATATTTGCAAAAACGCAGGGGTCTCGTAGTCTGGTCAATCGAGCGAGGCTTAGGACCTCGTGGCTTAGAGGCATATTGCCGAGCAATGCCTTCGTGGGTTCGAATCCCACCCCCTGCACTTACGGCACAATTGCATGTCCCTAACCGATAATACCTTTAAAATCGAACGTGGTTAAGTGGCTGCAATTGAAGAAGTATACGAATATGAGAAGGTTCTGAAAGGCGTATTACATAGCCTTGAGAATTCCAAGATTTGTGAGCCAGACAAAGGTCTAATCGAGAAGTTCAGCCGCTATCTCTTTGCTCAGGGATTGAGCTATGGAAGGATAATAAAGTACACTATAGAGGCTAGAAAGGTTGCCGAGACGCTTAACAAGCCTCTGTTAGAGGTTGTTAAGGAGGATATCATCGAGCTTGTCCAGAAGATTGAGAGAAAAAGTGACTATACCGAATACACCAAACACGACTACGGTCAAGACTATACAAAAATGTCTCAATTCTTGGATATAATCTGTCCAATGGCGTATCATGTCAGCTTTCATAGGCAAGCAAACTGGGTGGGTGCTGTGACAACTTTTGTCAAGCAGA
>Ga0315280_10000462_pt1 | contig 75775 bp, 57 predicted proteins | sample YL17G06_40_MG_FD_203697 | JGI IMG/M metagenome (GOLD analysis project Ga0315280, IMG submission 203697) | Sediment microbial communities from Yellowstone Lake, YNP, Wyoming, USA - YL17G06_40 | ecosystem: Environmental > Aquatic > Freshwater > Lake > Sediment | place: USA: Wyoming | collected... | reverse complement strand
GCGAAAGAGCCACCTGCATGGTCAAGACGTGTTGTGGATTGAGCCCGGGATTCACGTCCCAAAGGCGCTGGAGAGTCCGGATGAGGAGTCCAGCCCCCGCCAGCAAGACCAGCGCCAGCGCGACCTCCGAAACCACAAATATGCTTTGCGTGCGACGCTGCCCTCCAACCGCACTTCGGCCACCTTCCTTGAGTGCTTCCTGGAGATTCGAGCGCGCGCTTTCCACAGCAGGCGCCAAGCCGAAGAGGATGCCGGTTAACAAGGAGACCGCCAAGGTGAAAAGCAGGACGCTTCCATCCAGCGCGATAGCCTCGTTCTGCGGCAAACCGCCGGGAACAGCAGCCAGGAGAGGTGCGCTTCCCCAGGACGCGAGCAGCAGGCCAATCCCACCCCCAGCCAGGCTCACTAAGACACTTTCGGTGAGGAACTGTCGGATCACTCGGCCACGGCTCGCACCCAGTGCAACCCGGACAGCGACTTCCCTTCTCCGCGCGACAGCCCGGGCAAGAAGCAAGTTGGCTACGTTCGCGCAGGCGATTAAAACCACGAAGCCCACTGCGGCCTGGAGCAAAAGCAACATTGGCCGAACATCACCCACGATATCGTTCTTCAGTGGCACAACCGTCGTGCCTTGGCCTTCATTCGTTTTCGGATATGCCTCGGCAAGGCTATGGGCAATACTACTCATGTCGGCCCGCGCCTGCGGGAGGCTGACTCCCGGCCTCAGTCGGCCTACGACCCGGATGCCCGGATGGAAGTCCCGACCCTCCAGCATCATTCGTCGGCTCCACTTGGCAAGTGGGGTGATTACCTCAGCCGGATCCAGCAGGTGGCAATCCCTTGGAACGATGCCCACGACGGTGTAGACCTGTCCGTCGAGCACAAGGCTTTTGCCAAGAACAGCGGTGTCACCGCCGAACCTCCGCTTCCAGAAACTCTCACTGACCATGGCGACCGGGTTGGCGCCCTCCCGATCTTCATCCGGAGTAAAGGTGCGACCCTGCAGCGGCTTCACGTCAAGCACTGAAAATAGGTTGGCTGTAACCACCGCCCCGGGAATGTATTCGGGCTGACCTGTGCCCGTGAAATTGAAGCCCTCACCTCGGAATGCCGCCAATCCTTCAAAGGAACGGTTCATCCTCTCCCAATCCAGAAAGTTCGGATATGAGACCGACATCTCATTGAACTGAGCCGACCTCTCGTAAACCTGCACCAGGCGATCGGGTTCTGGATAAGGAAGAGGCCGCAGAAGGACTCCGTTCACCACACTAAAGATAGCCGTGTTGACCCCGATTCCGAGCGCCAGCGTCAGCACCGCCACCGCCGTGAAGCCTGGGCTCTTGGCGAGCATCCGGATGCCGTACCGAAGGTCTTGGAGCAGGTTTCCCATCGTTCGCCTCGTCGACTTCGCAACGCAAGGCCCCGTTTCCGGGCTTGCAGCGTTTCAAGCTCCCTCGAAAGGAAGAACCGCAACGATAAAGAGCGGACGTTGCGCTACATTAGTTCAGCCGAATGCGGTTGAAGGCGTCCCAGGCCGACATATCCGAGAGGATGACCTGATCGCCGGGGTTCAGCCCCTCGAGGATTTGGACCGTGTTTACGGAGCTGCGGCCGAGCCTTACCTGCACGCGGGCCGCGCCCTTGCCATCCTCGTCGAGCTTGAAGATCCCCACCGTGCTATTGGGCTGGCCAAAGGCCGGCCGGCCCACGTAAACCACATCGCTCAGGTTCTCAATCTCGACGGTGCCGTCCACGCTCAAGTCAGGACGAGCACCCTTGGGCAGTGGGCCTTCCAGCTTCACATCGACCGTGACCGTCCCGTTTTGCACTGCGGGGTCAACGCGCATTACGCGACCTGGGATAATGCCATTACGCGTGTCAACAGATGACACCTGCCCGATCTGGACATCCTTGGCCTGGGTCTCGGGAACCTTAAGTTGGGCTTTAAGGTGTGTCGGTTGAGCTACCTTGGCGAGGATAGTACCAGCCACTACCCGTTGCCCCACTTCAACGGGCAACTCCTGGAGCACGCCTTCCGCCCCCGCTCGAACTCGTAGGGAATCAAGCTGCGTCCGTTTGAGTTCGTACAGAGCGCGAAGTTGCTCCACCCGGGCCTTTTGCGCTTCCAGTTGTGCCTTCACGGATTCCGTGCTCACCTGGAGCCGCTGCTGTTCGATCTCGTTGCGAGTCGTGAGTGCTTCGGCCCTGGCACGCGACAGCTTTACATTCAGTTCGGATCCTAGCCCCCGTTTGGCAAGCTCCTCGTCCTTCTCCGCATTGAGCTTCGCTTGGCGGTAATCGGATAGCACCGTGGCCGCCGCCGCTCTCTGGTCTAGGAGCTGGCTGTCAAGCTGCGCTTTCAGGCTGTTGTACTGTGCCTGCGCTGCCTTCAGTTGCCATTCGGCATCCAGGGCGGATTGCTCAAGTTCGGGATTGCGCAACTCAAGAATCACCGTATTCTCTGTTACCGGCGATCCCGGCAGGACGAACTTGCGGACAACGCGCCCGTCAGTGCTGGCGGGAATCCAAAGTATCTCCTCGGGTACCAAGGTGCCCAAGCCACGTACCTGGAGGAGCATTGGGCCCCTCTTCACGGTGTCGATCCAGACAGTGGCTTTGTCCACGCTGGGCGCAGCCGGCTTGAGGCGTGAAAGGCCAAGCGTGACCAAAAGGACTGCCAGTAACCCCGCCGACGAGTAAATGATTCGGCGGATGCGTCTTCGGCGCGCTGCAGATTCCCGCGGGATGTCCATCTGCTCCTCCGCCGCTATATCAGGCAAGGGGTTTGCCATAATCTCGCTCTTTGTAAGCGATTGATGTGATTAGCGTTAGCCACAATAGGTGACACACTTCGCGCACTCAAGTGTTCGGAAATGGGATTCTGCTGTGCGGATGCAGACAGAATCGTTCAGCCACAGAAACACGGAGACATAGAGAAAAGCCCTCTGAAGGGGAGAAATGGCGACTCCTCTTGTAGTTTCGGGCAGGAGAAAACCTCCTTCACGGGCGAGGATAAGGGGCTGAGCTCCATTGTGCCGGACTTTAGCCCTGCATTTCCAGGCGCTACTCCTCATTTCCAGCACCCTGCTGCCCCGCGCGCCTTCTTGTGCTCTACCGGAAACGGACCTTCTCAGCACGCTGCAACCCCGCAGGAAAAAGGACTCGCTTTTTCTGAAGTTGCGCGTATAATAGAGGCCCTCAGACTGCGTTGAACATTCTCCTCTACAACCCGGACAACGGCATCACGAACAATTTCATGCCGCACCTGTGGATGTTCCTTCTGCAATCCCTCACGCCAGCCGGCCACCGTGTTCTTCTCATGGATGGCAATGCGCAACCCATGAATGAAAGTGAACTCGTCGCCTACATCCGCGAGAACGCCGTGGAACTGGTTGGGATTGGCGCCATGACCCGCATGGTGAGGAAGGCCTACCAGATGGCGGACGCAGTCCGGGCGGCGGGAGTGCCCGTGGTCATGGGAGGGCCACACGTCACCGAACTGCCGGACGAAGCGCTGGGGCGCGATGGCGGACCGCGGCACGCGGACGCGGTCGCCCTAGGCGAAGCGGACGAGACGTGGCCCCGGATCGTTGCCGATGCGGAGCGCGGCTCGCTGAAGGAAGTCTATGCTCCCGTCAATGCGGCCGGCAAGGAGGTGAAACCCTCGCTGGAGGACTATCCAGTGATCCCCTGGGACCAGATGGATCTTGACCAGTTTAATCTGATCCGCCACTTCCCCAGACTGGCCCGGCGGATTCTCGCGCTGGTCGGCATGAGCTGGCAGAGTTTTCACCTGGTCCCCATTGAGTCCGGCCGCGGCTGTCCCTACGGTTGTGAATTCTGCACCGTCACCGGATTCTTTGGCGACTCCATTCGCTTCCGCACGAATGAGAGTGTCGTCAAGGAACTGCTGATGTTGAAGGCCCTGGAGAAACGGCAGAGGGGTAAGATCGCCGTCTTCTTCATTGACGACAACTTCGCCATCAACCCCAAACGGACTAAGGCGTTGTTGCGGGAGATTATCGCCCGCGGCGCGCAAGTCCCCTGGGTGGCGCAAATCAGTGTGAACCTCCTGCGGGACGAGGAATTGGTCTCCCTGATTGCGCAAAGCGGCGGCAAGTGGATCTTCATAGGGCTGGAGTCGATTGACCCGGAGAACCTCAAGAGCGTGAAGAAGGGCTTCAACCGGCCGGCAGAATACACCGAGGTACTGGAACGTCTCGCGCGGCACCGCATTTATGCTATTACCTCGTTCATCTTTGGGATGGACGGCGACCGTCCGGGCGTGGCCCAGCGCACGCTGGAGTTGATTCGTTCCTGGCCGCCGGGTTTGCCCGTTTTTGGCCTGCTGACGCCCTACCCGGGTACTCCGCTCTACGACCGGCTGGCTTCCTGCGGCCGGCTTGCCCGGCCGAAGCACTGGCTGGAGTTCAAACCTTTCGTTATGGACTTTAAACCTCTGGGGATGTCCTCGGAGGAGCAGGCAGAAGCCGAACTGAGACAGGCCTGGGAGTCGTCTTACAGCCCGGCAGCCAACGCCGCCGCCCTGGAATGGCTGGAGAGAACGTCGTTAGCGGATCGCATCATCCACCTCTTTGGCCGCCTGGCATTTCGGGGAATCTATTTCCCGCAGATGAAGCGGAAGGATTGGGTGAAACTCCTTATCAGGAACCGAGGCCCGATTCTCCATCTGATCTACCAGGCCCTTGAGTTAAGACTCAAATCCTGGTGGGCAGGCACCGCCGCCGGACGACCCGTGTCCAGCCGTCCGGCTCCGCCATTGGACGCTCCCGCTTCCGACGCGGGGCACATCGGTCCCCCCGTGTGAGCTTCTCCTGTTCCAGCTATTCCACACCAAGAAAATGGCTCCTGCGCCAGTATCTTGCTTGTGCGCGACAGCCCCCTGGCAGGAGCCAACCAAACCTATGGTTCGAAGACCAAGTAGCTGAGCAGGCCCATGAGCTTCTGCCAGGCGTCATGCTTCTTCGGTAGCACCGAAGTACCCCAGACGTCGCCGCGGACTTCTGCGCTGGCGAGCGCAGCGATTCGGTCCGAAGCTGTGAATAGGTCTTCGTATACTTTCCGATGCATGAAGAGACTGATTGTGAGAGGTCCGAGCTCTTCCCGCGAAAGCTCTTCGAGGAGCACCGTAGCCTGCGGAGTGAACGGCACGACGCCGTTGGCCTGCCCGAATCCCGCTGCAGCGATTTGCTTCGCAAAGTGATCCGAGGTGGTGAGCGTCTTGATTCGGTGGTCCACTACCTGCACCACGAGGCTGAAATACACCTGATCTTCGAACACGGCGAGAATCAGGAGGGCTTGGGAGGGGAGCTCTTCTTTCAGGAAACGTTGGGCTTCGGCGAGACCGAGGTAGCCGATCTGAAAGGGCCGGAGGGGATGCACGGCGAAATCCGCGCTTGTAAGCTTGGCGGCTTGCTCAATCTTGTAGTTGCGGTAATCGTGGACGTCCAGTTCGCCGGTCCAAGTCCCACAGGCCACGGAGTAGCGATCCAGGTTCGGCTGGTCATAGACCCAGACTGACTCAAGGGGTGCGTACTGCTCATAGAGCTGCCGCGCCGCTTCGCGGGCCTCCGCAAACGGCCCCGGCAAGGGAACCAGCGGGGCGTCGCCCAACGACGCCGCCAGGGGCTTGCGCCCGTCGTGTAAGACAAGCAGCCTCCTGCCATACTTTGGAGCCAGCGGACCTCGAGCGCGAAAATTCCACCACTGCTCATTCTCGACATCAATGAACTGAAAGTAGGGGTCGATGATCATGCTGTGACCTCCCATACGCCCGTGGTGAAGGGCAGAAGGCTTATCTCGATGTTGCCGTTCCCAACCAGGTTCTGATTGCCCCAGAGGTCGCGGAATTGCCGCGACCCCGAGAAGGAGAGCTGTGTTTCCTGGGCTAACGCGGTCGGATTGGCCACGAAGACCAGCGTGCGACGGCCATCGCCACTGCGATGTACCGCGACGTCAACCGCGACGTTGTCGCGAGCGAATTCCGGCTTGGGCACCCGCGCGGCAAGCAATCTCACGAACTCCTCGGCGTTTGCCGCCACCGCCATGCTGCCACGCCCCAACGAAGTCTTGCCAGAGAAGAATGCCTGAATATCCGCGTCTGGCCTTAGATCTTCGTCGAGGGTTAGTGCGACAGGACCAACCACCAGGTGTCCCCCCGCGAGAACGTAGGCGCGCAGTTTCTCGAAAGCGCTCCGGCTTAGGAAATCCGTCGTCACCATTCCTATCGCCGGGTACGTTTTCAAACGCTCGAGTGGCACCTCGGTGTTGCCGAAATCAAAGTCGTAACCTGATTGATCGAGCGCCGCATAGAATTGGCCTAGGGCCGCACGGAACCGCTCCACACCGCACTGGAGCCCCAGGTCCACCTGCGGGTTCGTGACGGGCCAAGCCGCCGGCGCCACGCCCTCTACGCGCCGGCTGAAAGTGCTGGACAGCCGTTCTGAGTCGAAGTTGGCGAGGAATGCAATGGGCGCGAGCTTTTCGAACTCCTCCAAGCGCTGATCGCGCACGAAGCGAATGAACTTCTGATACGTCTCATAAAACCCCGGCCGCCGCCGGTTATCGCGCGTGATGGGGCAGCCCAGCCAACGGTCCCGCTCCACGATCATGTAATAGTTGAACCCTTTGAAGCCGTGCATAATCGCCGCCAGCGAGCAGAACTCCGCGTCCTGGACATCGCGGGTTCCCCAGTCTGAGTAGAACCAGATCCCGCCGCCAAATTCCGGCATCTCGGCAAAACGGGTGAGAATCCGCGCGGCACGCGTCAGGCGCTTTGCGTCGGCGTAGTCGTACTTGCCGGGATACAGGTTGATGCCGCTCCAGGAAAGGACGCCTGCCTCTTCGACCTTCGGCAAGTTGAAAGGCGTCGTATAGCCTTGGGGCGTGCACTGGAAAATGGGGATGCCCGCGATGCCGCGTTGGCGGAACATCCGGCCCACGCGGTTTTCGCTCGCCGTCAAGTAGTGCTCCCGGTATTCTGCCCAGTCCAAGTAATAAGGGACATCTTCCTTGCTCTTTCCCGCGAACTCCCGTGGCGGCTCGACTTCCGCAAAGGAGGAGTAGTGAGCACGGTAGCGACGGTTTAGCTTCTTGATGGACCCATACTTGTTTTCCAACATCCTCCGGTAGGCAGCGATGGAATCCGGATGGTAGTCACCCGAATATGCCAACCCATGGTGAAAGAAGAAACTGTTCTCGTTGTCCGACTGGATGGCAATGATGGGTCCCGCGGGGTACACCAGGGGACGCAGCACGGGCATGAGGGCATCGAAATAGACCTCGACCTCCTTGAAGAACCACTCGCTCGCATAGCTGGGGACCGGCCAGGGCGTGGGCCAGGAGATCACGAGGCGGGTGCCCGACGCCGCCCGCAATTGGGCGCGGTCGTCGAAGAGCACACGCTGGGGGAAGCCAAAGTAGGTCAGCTCGGAATTGATGTGCGGCCCCGGTCGAACCAGAACTTTGAAACCTTTCTGGTGGGCAAGCTTCAAGAACGCGGCAATATCCTTGCGCACGTCCACTTGGCCGAAGTCGAACTTCCCCCGCTCGATTTCATGGATACTCCAGGGGATGTATGTCGTTATGGTCCGCAACCCAAGATCTGCGATATTGTCGAAAATCGCCGGCCAAAGCTCACGGTCGTGCCGCCAATAGTGGAAACTGCCGCCATAAATCGGCCACAGCTTTCCGTCGATCAAGAAGCCATTAGAGGCCACTCTGACTCGTAGGGCCCCCGGTCCTTTGGCGGCAGATTTCTCCCGGAGCAAGCCGAAGCTGCGAGGAGTACCGCCTGCCAAGCCCACACCGGCCAACGCAGTCGCCCTAAGGAACTCGCGGCGATTCGAGGAAGCCATGGTGAACCTCCAGTGGTGTAAGCTTCTACAACACCTCCTATCAGTTAAGTCAAGTAGAATCCTCAAGCGGCAGCCGGGGCTTGGCCACTAGCCAGGAGCACCGAACGGGCGCACATTCTGCGCGCGCTCCAGGAGACACATTGGGTGATCGGAGCCCCTCAGGGTGCAGCCGCCCGCTTGGGAATGAAGCGAACCACCCTCCAGTCCAAAATGCAGAAGCTCGTAATCTCGCGGCGGAAGCAGTGACATCTATCGAACCGGCATCATCCCTGAGGCTTCCCAACGGACTCATCCGATCTTCAGCCCCGAGCGGACGGGCGTAATCCGGTCAGTGTGGGGTGGGCCCTTTGGGTGAGACAACCAGTTAAGACACTGGTTACGGTTCGATGATAAAGCCATCCTTCCGATCCGGCCAGCATTACTCTGTTAGATGGTTCTTCGTAAGGCCGACGCTCATGCCGAAATCGGCTCCGCACGCAGGCCCGGAGGGCCGAAAGAATGTAGCCCAGGGCGCGAGCCTGCTTGCTCAGGCACGCCCTGGGGACCACGGGCCCTCACCCCGCCTTTGGTACCCGTCTCCCGCCCAGGCGGGAGAGGGGAAGGGGTAAGGGAGGTTCGGTAACTAGAGTCGTGTAACGCAAGTCCGTTGCTTAAGTCTAGGCGCCTCGTGAGGCCGACCTTCAAGCCCCGCAAGGGGCGAAAGATGCTAGTCCAGGGCATAAGCCCTGGGAAAATGCCTCCTCACCCGCCCTGACGGGCACCCTCTCCCCCTGGCAGGGGGAGAGGGTCAGGGCGAGGGGGCGCGACCCAACCCAGGGCTTTCACCCTGGGCTACCTTCTGGCGCTCCTCCGGAGCTTACTTATTCAGCGAACTTTGATTACACAACACGAGCATTGTGTGGAATTCGACCCGGTGAAGCCGGGACGGTCCCGCTCATCAGCGGGATGGCGAGCAACCCGATCGAGGAATAGCCGGCCGAATCTCGCTGTCCCCCTCCGGCGACGGCCCCGACGGCCACGAAAGCCCCTTCTCGGTATGGAATGGAAGAGATGAGACGCATTAACCCGTAACAAGCCGTGGCGGCCGAATCGCCCTGCGCTCACCGGCAGCCGCTGGAGCGCAAAGTTTAAAAACAAACTTCCACCTTGCGGCGCGCTCGCGAGCGATTCGTTCTGCCAGGAAAACCTTCATGAGCGCGGAGTTCGCGGGTTTCGAACTCCGCGGCTTGCGAACTGGCGCTCGTGAAAGAGCGGGAGAGTTACACAACAACTCGGCGGTACACGGTCAGGCTCTAGGAGCTAGAAGCAGTTGCAAAACCGGGTTCCGACCATTGAAAACAAAGCGCTTAACAGGGCCCATCCGATGTTTTGCAATAGCTTCTAGTCGCTTCAGCGCCTTCTTGTGCCTCACGCTCATTAATTCGTGCTGGCGCAGATTGCTCGCCCACTCCCGTACAGTCATCGGGCGGAACGTCTGACCACAAACCGGGCAGCTTCTTGCGGTAGCCGCTAGCGGCAGTTTCTTTCTCCGTGGCATACGGTGATTCTCCCCTGTGCTATTGGGTGCTCTGCGGATTCCCTCAAACCCTGGCGACGGCACGGTTGTTGTGCTGTGGGTTTTTCTTTTTGCCCCTCCATCACGAACCCCCGCCATAAAGATCATGCCGTGGCTACCTGCTCTGCCCCACCTGCTGCCAGCGCGGGCTAGGCGGCTCAGGATTCTGGGAGCTGAAGGTAATCAATGGCTATGCAGCCCCCGACTCCGTGAGACTGAGATGCTAATGCAGCTCCGATCAGAGTCGCGAATTTCTTAAAGTCGACACCCATTATCACCACCTCTCCAGGGAAGGCCACTGCAACACCGGCAAACTCTTCCGCATTCTGGGCGAATGGGTTCAGATTAAAGTTGGCTATTCCAATTACTGTGTCTTTCGAAGGGTCGTTGCCGAGTAGGAGAACCGGACCGCCTGAGTTTCCTCTATTCATGGTGATGTCGAGCCACGCTACGTCGCGTTGAGCACCTTGGCCCAAGTAGCCAGGTGCTTTCCACTTTGTCGAGACCATCCCAGTTGCTACAACTACTTGTTGGATGCCGAGAGGATAACCAGCCAAATACATCGAATCGCCTTCTGACACATCTACGAAGTGTCCCAACTTGAGAGGCCGAAGATTATTCACCGGAACGGATAACAGAGCGACGTCCCTGCCCAGAGCCGTCTGAAGCCCCTGTCCCGACACTGTCGGGTGGGGCATGCCGGGCAGAACGCGGCCATCTTGCAGTTGAACCTCAATTTTGGCCGCATAGGTTACCTGGGTTTGACCATTGGGTGCCGGTGACAACTGCTGGACTACATGGAAGTTGGTCGCGACGAGATTTCGCGCCACGACGAAACCTGTCCCTGAGGGATTGCCATTGACTAATATCCTGACAGTGCTCTCCTTCACTCCCTGGACTCTTTGCTGCATTGCGCTCCTCGACTGGCCGAGTAAGAAACTGCCGCTACCGAAGCAAGCCGCTAAGACAAATACAGCTCCACTCCTTCGCATGGTTGTCCCCCCTCCCCCGCCCAACGGGTGGCTGGCCAGGGAACAGCCCCAACGGCAATCGACGATCCGCGGTGGAATTGCTCATGACGCCTGGCCTCCCGGAAATCCTCACGCCGGCGACAGGGATGGCTTAATTAGACTGCCACTTAGCCTGCGAGTCAAGCCCACAGCATCCCGCACCTCGTCCACTTTCACCGGTGCAGCACGTTCGGATTCACCTCACAGGCGCGCGCCACCTCAGCGATCGAGGCCCCCAACTCCAGCCACCTCACTGCGGCTTCCTTGAATTCCTTTGTGCGCTTCCTTCGAGACAGACTCATGGCCTTTTTCTCCCCTCGATGAAAGTTGAGCCTTAACTGTCTGTCTCACTTGAGGGGCCCACTTTAGTGCAATGCCAGAGTCCGTTCGAACTCGGTTCCTAAACAGTTGTCATTTGGAAGGCCTCAAAGTAATCTACGCATCTTTGCAGGCCGGGCGGACCCCATGGGCGAAAGGCAAGGTTCAGGCACGCACATCCTGCCGCCGACATCCGCGCTGACGGCTCGGGCGTCGCCGGCCCGGCTCGTTCCCCGCCCCGAAATCACGCCTGCCGTCTTTCCGTCTGCCAAGCTAGACAGGGGGAGTGCAGGCGGACTTGTGCCGATATTTTCGGCTGGTGACGAAATATCGGCAGTAACCAAATACTCGCGGTGATGAGCAATGATAAGGGACAATCGGCAATCCATTGAAAGGCAAGCGGTTATTGAGAATTTGCGATTCTAGATACCGTGGAAGTCATGTTGCCATTCTCCAAATGTCAGAGGTGAAGAATCATGCTTAGGATCACCACTGCCGACCAAGGCTACAAGGTTACCATCAAGCTTGAAGGCAAACTCTCAGGGCCGTGGGTGGAGGAATTCGCGCGCTGGTGGAAGGCCATAGGGCGAGCATCCAATGACTTGGTGGTGGATCTGACGAGTGTAACGTTCATCGATCCGGCCGGAAAACAACTGCTGGCTTCGATGTACGGCCTAGGAGCCAAGCTTGTGGGAGCTGGCCTCATGGCTACATCCATTATTGAGGACATCACAAGACCAGGCGGTAGCGGAAAGACCCAAGATCAGCAGGGGAGTGGTCGAACGAAGCACAGCGTTCTCATCCTTCTGGCTTTGGTGTTGGCTTCCGCTTGTGGAAGTCTGCGGGCCGCAGACCAGCCTCCCCTGCCGCTGACCTTGCGCGATGCCGTGCAGTTGGCGCTCAGGCAGAATCCGCAGACCCGGATTGCCACGCTCAATGTGGCGCAGAGCGAGCAGGACTACGCTGTGGCCCGCGCAGCCTTACTACCGCAAGCGGAACTTCAAGGCTTCGAGCGGGTCCAGCGCGTCAATCTGGAGGCCTTCATCGGGACCCGCCTTCCCCGAGTCCCCCAGCATGCCGGTCCCTTCACGACCTTTCAGGTAGGCCCAGGCTTTTCGATACCAGTGTTCGACCTAACGCTCTGGCGGCGGTGGCAGGCGTCTCGCCAAGGCGTTAAGGCCACGGAATCGCAAGAGATAACGGTCCGCGAGCAGATCGTACTGCTGGTTGTCTCGCAATACTTGGGCAGCCTGAGGGCTTCAGCGGCAGTGAAGGCGGCAAGGTCCCGGGTGGACCTCGCGCAGGCCCTTTATGACCAAGCGCAAGACTTGCAGAAGCACGGCGTTGGTACGGGAATTGACACCCTGCGCGCCAACGTGCAGCTCCAGAACGAGAAGCAACGGCTGATTGTCACCGAGACTCAGTTCCAGACGGCCGTTTATGGGTTAGTTCGGCTGCTCAACCTCGATCCCCGCCAAACCGTAACCTTGGCCGACGAGATGAGCTTCTTTGAGACCCCGGGATTCGAGGCCAATCAGAGTCTGGAGCAGGCGCTTGCAACCCGCCCGGAAATGAAAGCGCTGCTAGCTCGCGAACAAGCCGTACGGCTGCAGAAAAAGGCAACCAGCGAGTCGCGACTGCCGACGGTCAAGGTGGGTGGCGGGTGGGCTTACCAGGGCCTTTCCGCAGCCACAGTCATTCCGTCCTATCAGTACCAGGTGACCGTAGACATGCCCTTGTTCGCCAGTGGACGAATCCGCGCTGAGAACACTAAGGCCGACCTTGAACTGAAGAAAGTGGCTCGAGAGAAGGATGACCTGCGGAACCAGATCGCCTGGCAGGTAAAGACCGCGATCGTGCAACTGGAGTCCGCGCGGCACGAAGTGGAAGTAGCCAACCTCGGCGTCAAGCTTGCCCAGGAGGAAGTGGCTCAGGCCCGCGATCGCTTCCAGGCCGGGGTGGCCAGCAACATCGAAGTAATCAGCGCTCAGGATGCTCTCGCGCGCGCTAACGACAACCAGATCGGCGCCCTCTACCGGTACAACCAGTCGCGCGCCGACTTGGCACACGCCATCGGCCAAATCGAAGGGCTCTATACAAAGTGAGGTAGCGAGACTATGGAACCGAACTTTGCCGAATTGGAAAAAGAACTCACCCGGGAGGCGACCGTGCCGCAGGGAGCGACCTCGAACAAGGGCGGGTTGGCAGATCGATGGGCCGATCCCAGATTCCGCCGGCCTATCCAGGCTGGAGCGGTGGCGGTGGCTGTTATCACCGCCGCATTGATCCTTCACTACCACAACCGCGTGAGCACTGACGACGCGCAGGTGGACGGGCACATCGTTCCGATGGCCTCCAAGATCTACGGCAACGTTTTGGAGGTTCGCGTGGAGGACAACGAGCCCGTGAAGGCGGGGCAGGTGCTGGTGCGCATTGACCCACGCGACTACCAGGCCAGAGCGGACCAGGCAAAGGCGACGCTGGCGCTGGCCGAAAGCCAAGCTCAGGCTGCCAGCGTGGGCGTGCCCTGGGTGCGGGAAATCACGCAGAGCGGAACGTCAGGCGCCGAAGCGCAGCTTGCCGTGGCGCAAGCGGAATACGAGCGCGCGAAAGTCGTTTACGAAAAGGACTCCACGGCCGAGTTAGCGTACGCGCGGGCCAACATCGAGGCTCGTCAGGCCAGCTTCGACCGCGCCCAGGCAGACCTGGAGCGCATGAAGCCGCTGCTGGCCAAAGCGGAGATCTCGCAGCAACAGTTCGATGCTTATCAGGCCGGCGCACGGGTGGCGGAAAGCGAACTGAAGGCCGTCAAGGAGAAGCTGAGCTCAGCGGAAAAGGGCGCAGAACTGGCCAAAGCTGCCGTGCTGGCCGCGCAGGCGAAAGTCGCGCAGGCGCGCGCCGGAGTCGCGCAGGCGCAGGCCAACCACAAGCAGGTCACGATTCGTGAGGCCGAGGCCTCCTCGGCCTTGGCCGCCGTGGCACAGGCTCGGGCCAGCTTGGAAGCAGCTCAACTGCAACTGAGCTACACCACCCTCATCGCGCCCGTGGATGGCGTCGTCACTAAGAAGTCGGTGGAAGTCGGCCAGATCGTTCAGCCGGGTCAGAGCCTGCTGGTGTTGATCCCCCTTCACGATGTCTGGGTAACGGCGAATTTCAAGGAAACGCAGTTGGCTAAGGTGCGCCCGGGACAGAAGGCCGAGATCAAGGTAGATATGTACGGCAAGACCTTCACTGGCCACGTGGACTCGGTCGCCGGCGCCACTGGAGCTCGGTTGAGCCTGCTACCTCCGGAGAATGCCACAGGGAATTTCGTAAAGGTTGTTCAGAGGATCCCGGTGAAGATCGTTCTCGACCCGGTGCCGCCCGAGAAGGCCGTTCTTCGGCCCGGGATGAACGTGGAAGCAACGATCATCACGAAGTAGGGGCGCAAGGCCTTGCGCCCCTAGCGTCCGTTGTCCGTAGTTCGTGGTCCGTGGTAAACGTCGAATGCCAACTGCAACGGACAACTGACAACGAGCAACTGACGCGTGAGACTATTGTGTGATTGGGTGATTGAGTGATTGAGTCATTTAAGGAAAGAGGCTTCGATCGCCCGATGGCCTGATGACCCGATCCTCTTGTCACTTGCTCTTGATGGCTGACTGCTGAAAGCTGACGGCTGAGAGCTTCTTTCCCTACATGAGAACTCTGCTTGCACGCGCTCGACAGAACGGCGAAACCCACCCGTGGGCGGTTGCCTTTGCGGTGATGATCTCCACCTTCATGCAGGTCCTGGATACGAGTGTGGCCAATGTTTCCCTGCCGCACATCGCCGGGGACCTCTCGGCGGCGGTGGACGAGAGTACCTGGATCTTGACCTCTTACCTGGTCGCGAACGGTATCGTGCTGCCACTCACCGGCTGGCTCTCGACGCTTTTCGGGCGCAAGCGCTTCTACATGTGGTCCGTGGCGCTGTTCACCGTCGCCTCTTTTCTCTGCGGGGTGTCGCACAGCCTCGGCATGCTGGTGTTCTTCCGGGTTCTCCAGGGGGCCGGTGGCGGCGCGCTCGTCCCGATTTCGCAAGCCATCCTGGTGGAAAGCTTCCCCCGCGAGAAGCGCGGCATGGCCATGGCGGTCTTTGGGATGGGCGTGATATTCGCGCCCATCATCGGCCCCACGCTCGGAGGATGGATTACTGACAACTACACCTGGCACTGGATTTTCTTGATCAACATTCCGGTGGGGATCCTTTCCCTCGTGTTGACTTCCCTGCTGGTCTTCGATCCACCGTATCTGGTTCGCAAGGACCTGAAGCAAGGACTGAAGATTGACTACTTCGGCCTGGGACTCCTGAGCGTTGGCCTGGGCTTCCTGCAAGTGGCCCTCGACAAGGGGCAGCGCGAAGACTGGTTCGGATCACCCTTCATCGTCTGGTGTTCGATCCTTGCCATCGCAGGATTGGTGGGAACGTTGTTTTGGGAACTCTCGCGGAAAGATCCGATCGTCGATTTCCGCATGTTGAAGGAGCGCAATTTCTCCCTCTCGTGCCTCGCCATGTTCATGTTGGGCTTTGTCATTTACAGCAGCACCATGTTGCTACCCATCTTCTTGCAGACGTTGCTGGGCTACACCGCGATGCTGAGCGGCCTCGTGCTTTCCCCCGGCGGAGTTGTGACGCTGGTGATGCTCCCGATAGTAGGTCGGCTGCTCGCCAAATACGAGGGGCGCTGGCTGGTGGTGTGGGGCATGCTGGTGGTTTCCCTCTCGCTGTTCCACATGGCCAACTTCAATCTCTACATCGATTTTCGCACGGTGATGATGGCGAGAATCTACCAGTCATTCGGCTTCGCTTTCCTCTTCGTACCCATTAACACTATGGCCTTCTACTTCATCCCCAAGGAGAAGGTCAACAACGCCACCGGGCTCATCAACCTGGCGCGCAACATTGGGGGCAGCGTGGGCATCGCCCTGGTTACGACCCTGCTCGCCCGCCGCGCCCAGTTCCACAACACCGTCTTGGTCAGCCATTTGACTCCCTTCGATGCCCGGTACAATGCCGCGCTACAAGGAGCCAGCCAGATGCTCATGGGACGGGGCTCAGACCCCGCCCAGGCCGCCAACCAGGCACAAGGCCTGCTCTATGGCATGCTCCAGCGCCAAGCCACCATGCTGGCCTTCGTCGATAACTTCTGGCTGATGGGGGTCGCGGTGCTGGTGATGATCCCGCTGATGTTCCTGATGAAGAAAGCGAAGCCCCACGCCGGCCCCACGGCAGTGGATTGATCTAATGCTGGGCTCAGGTCGGCTCGGGTACGCGCACCTCCCGCGCGCCGTGGCCGGCCAACAATGAGCCCCCGATTCATTGTAGAATTGGAGAGTGCGAATCAAGCCTCTTCGGAGGCCCGTCAGCCTCATTTGTGAGAGTGAACTATGAATCGCTCAAGGATTGATTTCCCGAAGGAGAAGATCGCTGAATTCTGCCAGCGCCATCACATCCGCAAGCTGGCCTTCTTTGGCTCAGTCCTGCGGGATGATTTCGGGGCTGACAGCGACGTGGACGTGCTGGTCGAGTTCGCGCCGGGACACGTCCCGGGGCTGGCCTTCTTCGCCATGGAAAGCGAACTGTCAGAAATCCTGGGCCGCAAAGTGGACCTGAACACACCCCAGTTCCTCAGCCGCTATTTCCGCGACGAGGCTCTTGCCGAAGCAGAGGTGCAATATGCCGCACCCTGACCGCTTTGCCCGGCTGCGCCACATGTTGGCCCATGCCAAGGAGGCCGTCACACTGCTGGCCGGCAAAACGCGGCAAGACCTTGATACCGACCGGAAGCTCAATCTGGCCTTAGTCCGACTCTTGGAAATCGTGGGAGAGGCAGCCACCCGCGTCCCCCAACCAGCGCGTGCCCTGTATCCCGATTTGCCCTGGGCGCAGATGGCCGGCCTCCGAAATCGTCTTATCCACGGTTACGACGAGGTTGATTTCGACATTCTCTGGCAGATTGTCACCGAGGATCTGCCTCCGCTGATTTTGGCATTAGAAAAGACTCCTCCGCTCGAGCTTTCCAGCGACTAGCCTGAAGCCGCTCGCAGGGCTGCCGGCCAGGCCCACCGCTCGCCCGCAACCCCTCACTCAGCCGCAAGACTTGGCCTGCAACAACCTCCAGCGCCAAGCGGCCATGCAGGCCTTCCTCGATTGCTTCTGGCTCATGGGCGCGGTCTTCCTTTGCATCATCCCCCTTATGTTTCTCATGAAGAAAATGAAACCTCACGCCGGCCCCACCAGCGCGCACTGATGTGGCGGCGGGCGGAACCCGTCGGGCCGCAGGCGGGAGCCTGGGCTTTTTTCTTGTTTCTCGCCCTGACCCGTAGCCCCCAGTCCCTTACCCCCAACCTCTAATCCCTAGCTAGAAGCAATTGCAAAACCCCGTGCCCCGCATTCAAAACAAAGGGGTTAGGCGAGACGATTCGGGGTTTTGCAATGCGTCCTAGCCCCTAGCCCCCGGCGTGTCCTCTTAATCGCCAATCACCAACCGGCGATCGGCAATTCCGAACACGCCCCCACCGCGGCGGGCTGCATCCCGGTGCAATCTGTCCGGAGATGTCTAACTAGGCTCAATTGATGATTGAAGATTGACGATTTGCGATTTTGGATCTCGGCGAGGCCACACGAACGGACTTGGCCTTGCGGCGGAATCTGCTTCAACCAAGCGGGAGAATGGTGATACATTCTCTTCATTATCGTGGACGTCGAAAGGAGGCTGGTAACCACGAATCATGAAGCTGCCGCCGGAGCCACCCGAAGAAATCAAAGACCTCGACAACCTGAAGCCGATTGACCACGCGGTCGTGGCGCTGCCGCACACGCCTGTTTACAAGATGCACCGGTACTTCGCGCGGCGACCGTGGAGCGTCTTCCGCGAGCTAATAAAGCACTACTCCAATCCGGGAAGCATCGTGCTCGACCCGTTTTGCGGCGGGGGAGTGACAGTTTTCGAAGGTCTCGCGACGGGGCGTAAAGTCGTGGGTGTAGACTTCAACCCAATGGCGGTGTTTATCACCCGAATGGAGGCCGAGATTCGAGACATCAAGGGGCTGGAGGAAGCATTCAAGACGATTACGCACAAGAGTCAGGGGGATATCCTCGAACTCTACGAAACAGCTTGCCCCCAATGCGGAGGGAGCGCGTGCGCGGTTTGGATTGAGATAAGCGTCTCCGTTCGCTGCTACGGGTGCGGCGGCGAGCTTCGCTTAGCGGACGCGCGAAAACTCGGGCGCGCGAAGTACGAATGCCCGAGTTGCGGATCGCCAATCAATCCCGCCAACTCGGAACGGCTTGACGATAGACTGACGCGCATCAAAGTCAAGTGCGCTAGATGCCAGTGGAAGGGCCTGAAGCAACCGGATTCGAAAGATATCGACAGGGCCGAGTACATAAAGGAAAACTGGCGTCGAATGGCAGAACACGCCGATCTGTGGTATCCGACTGACCCCGTTCCGCGGAGCATAGAGGTTCACGGTCGGGTTCTACGCCGGCGGTGGTTCACGAACTTCGACAGCTTCTTTACGCCCCGGAACTTACTTGCCCTGAGCTACCTTTGGAGGGCGGTCTCGTGCCTAAGTCCAGACGAGGTTAGGCGAGCCTTTTCTTTTTGCTTTTCGTCGATGCTGTTCGAATGCGCATGCCGCCTCTGCCACATAAAATCAGGCACAGTCGTCAAACCTGGCCATCACTTCTGGCCCGCCATGACCTTCGCAAGCAACAACGTGTGGCTGCACTTCGAAAGGAAATTCTCAGACCTACTATAAGGGTAGAAGGGCGGCGCGGGTTTCGCTTTCGCGTGGGGCACGATTAGCATCTCGTTATCCAGAATTCAGCCAATCCTCCAACGCGCTTGTTTTGTGCCAAAGCTCCACTCGCCTTCCCTTGCCGGACGAGTCGGTTGATGCCGTTATTACCGATCCCCCGTATGGGAATAACGTCAACTATGGGGAGCTCAGCAACTTTTGGCTCGCGTGGCTGCGCGACGCCGCGGGCGGGGGACCGTTGGCGCCAATGGAATCTGAGATCGTGGTAAATCCCTACCAGGAAAAGGGAATAAAGGAATACAGAAAGGGCCTATTGCAGGTTTTCCAAGAATGCCAGAGGGTCCTAAAGCCGAACAGATACATGGTCATGACCTTCCATAACAGAGACTTTCAGGTGTGGAACGCGATACATCTCGCCGCTCATGACGCCGGTTTCGTCTTAGCGGAAACGGACGGCATGATATACCAACCTGGAATTCAAGCTTACGCCACAACTTGGCATCAGCGTGCAGGCGGCTCAATGCTGGGCGACTTCATCCTCTCGTTTCAGAAGGCTGAGAAAGTGCCTCAGCAGAGGGCTATAGATTACGTGGAGATTGGGAAGAAAGTCGAGGAGCTCGCCGCAGAAGCTGTCCTCCACCACGGCGGCGCGACGCTCAGTGCGATCTATATGAAACTCATCCCCTTCCTTCTTAACAACAACCTGCTGGACAAGATCGGCGAAAAGGAGGTCATTCCCTACCTCAAGGAGAACTTGTACGAGCGGGAGGACAAATGGTATCTGAAGGACAATCCCTCACCCGGCTTGGACAAATACTTGGCGGACTACAGCCGCAACCACTACAAGGAGGAATACCGACACCTGAGTTTCATCCCGGTTGAAGCCCGCTTGGAATATCTTGCACGCCGCCTGCTTTACGAGAAGGGGTCCGCGACTCAGGACGAGATCCTGAACGAGGTTTACACCAATCTCATCAACAGTAACGCGGCAGAAATGGGAGAAATCAGCCGCGTGCTCGGGCGCATCGCTGTGCTCGTTACCCCTCGGAAGGGTGGCCGGAAAGTCTGGCGGCTAAAAGACACGGTCGAGAAAGAGAAACTGCTGCTGGCTGTTGAGGAAGCCGCCAAGGAAGCGCTGGGGTTCAGCGAAGAATCCACCCACGACTTAGTAATCCGGCGGCTGGTCGAGGTTGGAGCTCACCAGGGCTGTCTTGCCCACATTGGGCGGACGGAGCAGAAGAAATACACCGAGTTCAGGAAACTGTCGCATGCCGGGGGAGGGCTGCTTCGAAAACTCAAACTGCCGGACACCGGGTTGAGCCGAGTCGCGGAAATTGACGTTCTCTGGTTGAAAGAGAAGGCGGTCCACGCCGCGTTCGAAGTTGAGAAAACAACCACCATCGACAGCGGGATTAGCCGTTTCCGCGAACTCTTTGCCTCCCTGCATGGGATTCCTATTGCTGCCTACTTGGTTGTCCCGAAGGCCCGTGAGGCGAAGGCGAAGGAAATCCTAGGCAGCCCTGCGAATGTGAAGGATTCAATCACCAGAAAGGTCCGGTATATACTCTTTGAAGACATGAGACTTGAGCAGCCATCGCAGCCCATCGATATTGAGGCAATTGCTAAGAGGGTTCCGTTATGAAGGAGACTGCCGAAATTTCCGCTGAAAAGCTCGCCGAGCGGGAGGAACTGCTTCGCCTCTGCCTGGGAATGGACGCAGTAAGAGCCAGAGAGTATGCCCTGAAGTTTGATGACGACCAATTTGTGGAACTCATCAACCAGATTGAGCAAGACTTGGCGGGGAAGGGCATTAAGCGCCCCTCCACATTTCCCGACAGCTACTATGGGCAGTTCTATACAATCAGGAACGGATACCTCAGTCCAGTCAGCGCGTGGCCTGGGCTCCGGCAGACGATCTTGGATGCTATTTCTGCCGATCCCCGCCAGAGGGTGAAGGACGTTCTCGACTACTTGCTCAACCAGCCAAACTACACGGCTGACTTCACCCAGTTTAAAGTCCGCTTCGAGAAATTCCGGAACGCGCTCGACACCTTGCTGGGATTCGGGCTAATCAAGAAAGAGACAGTGAGGGATGTCATCCGATATTCCCTTTACAAGGAAATTGTGCCCCTGATCAGGGAAGTGCTGGCGTCTCCCGAGGTCGAGTCGTTGCCGGTGTACAAGTCCGAGGCGGCCCAGGAAGAGCTCGAGGAGGTTCGAAAGCGAGAACAGCAGTTCAATGACTTCCTAAAGAGGCTGCTGGACGAGCGGCCCGAGGAGACCCTGGAATTCGGCAAGGCTCTCAGCATCGGATTCCTGGCCGAGTATTTCGAGGAGATGTTCGGCCCCTCCCTCTACTACGACGCCTTGCTCGCCCTGGCGCAGCAATACGCGATGACAAATACTCCGGTCATTAACCCTGAAGGGGGCAGTGCCTTCCACACGGGCTTTCAATTGGCTCTCTTCGGTTCACCCGGAACAGGGAAGACATTTGCGATTAAGGATCTGATGATCGGAGACCCGGACAAGGGTGTTAAGGCGCACGGCCTTGTCGGCGTGAACCGTTACTGCGGTGGGATTACGCCCGCATACTTCATCAGGATTGGGGAGGCCTATCAGGGCAAACGATTCAACTTTGTAGTCACGGAGTTTAACGACTGGTTCAAGTACAAGGGGATGGTGGAACCTCTGAAGGTCGCGCTCGAGCAGGGAGATATTCGTTACGAGACCAAGACGGAAACGGTAGGCCCATATAGATTTTCCTCATTCTTCTCCACAAACTACAACACTAAAGTCGAGGGTCACAATCTCTACCGCGTGACGGTGTCAGACCCGAACTTCAATGCGATTGAGGATCGAATGGTGGCTCGCCTGCACCGGATGACCAAGGAACGCTTTAAGGAGCTTTTGGACAGCCAGCGGCGGCTGGCAATGGGCGAGATCAGGATGAAGTACGCCGACGCCATTCGAGACCACTTAACGCTCGTATACGCGATCCAGACCGAACATGAACTGGTTCGGGACAAATTTAAGCCGAAAAAAATCATCATTCGGCCAGCCGCCTATGAAAAGGTAAAGCGAGCTCTGGATTTAATCCTCGACCAGATGCGTGGTGACCTGAAATTCAGTCCGCGCGTGCAGCACAACGCCTTGAAACTGGCATGCGCTTTTGGCCTACCTTCATTTTTCGCTCAACCTGGAGAGAAGCTGGAAGTAACCGAAGAAGCGCTGAACCTGGCCCTGAAGTTTCTTGTGGAAGAAGTCGCGGTTCGTCAGCAGGTTGAAATCGATATCGACCAGGTGTTGTTCGCTCTCGGGATTAGTGAGATCAACCGGTTTGTGGAGCGGATGGACAAAGCCCGGTTTGAAGTTAAGGAAGCTGAATCCTCGGAGGCTGCGGAAGTGTTCGCGGCCAAGGTGGGCAGAGACGCCCACTACTTGACGATCGACCTTCGTTCGCGCAGGAGGTTCAGAGAATGTGAAAAGACGTTGCAGGCCGAGCTGGGCGACCTTTGGCCCAGGCTCGAAGATACTACGCGCCAATTCCTGGCGACCGGGGACCTCTTGCTCCAGCTCATGAGCGAAAACAAGAACGGGGAAATGGATTTCGCACCGGTGGTGATCGAATACGCCAAGGCCATCGAGACAGAAGTCGCAGGGAAGGTGTTTGCTCAGTTCCGCAAGTTATTGGGATCGGCAGCTAAGGACGACGCACTCTACGGCACGAACGCTCTGGATGGCATCGAGACACCAAGCGACCTGCGGTTCTTTCGAACCACCCTTAAGACCATTCGTGCCTACCTCACCGAAACTGGAGATTTGACCCTGGGTGCCAGTGTTCACTTCCTTCGGCAGGCTGGCCGGGAACGGTTCTCGGCCGTGCCGCTTGTGAAGAAGTTTGAGGAGTTCCTGCAGTCAAACCCGGGATTGAAGCCAATCGTTGACAGGGCATTTGTGGAGAACCTTCAGGAGTTCATTGAAAGGTATCGGAATCGTGCAGCGCATGCCGGCATGATTTCGAAAGCGGAGGCGGAGAAGTGTCGGGAAATGTTAGTGAAATCCGGCGCAATCCTGCGTGGCGTCGCGAGCGTCTGAGCGGGCTTCGGCGGGCCCGCCGCCCGCGCAGAGTGTTGTGGCTTCTTTGCCTCGGCGATCATTCGTCGCAGCACCGGTATTAGGCCAATGCCGAGAAGTCAGGCAAGTGTTCTTAGCTCAGGTCCTCCGGACACTGGGTTGTTCTGATTTCAGATTTGCGATTTTGGATTGCGGATTGGTAAGGCAGCGGGAAGGAGTCAGGGGAATGGCGATTGAGGATTGCCGATTGCACATTGGAAACCAAGGTGTCAGGGGTCAGAAGTGAGGAGACAGAAACCGAAGGCTGAATTATGAATTGTGAATGCTGAAAAACAGGAGTCAGAAAGGAGAAGGCAGAACCACAAATCAGGAGTCAGAAGTCAGAAGCCGGAAGTCGAGGGTCAGCCGAATCGGACATTATGTCCCTCTCCGCCGCAAGCTATTTTCCAGTGGAACGACCTATCACGGAAACTGCCTATCCCCACCCAGAAAAGACCACGCACCTCGCCCTTCCCGGAGAACTCGGCGGTCATAGACCGCCGCTACAGGCGCTCGCGAATCATCTCCCCAATCACGGCAGCGTTCGAGCGCTTAGCGTCGCGGGCGGCGAAGACCAGCGTGACTTGCTTGTGGCGGGCGCGTTCGATGAGCTCTTCCAGCAGAGCTCTGCGCGGCGGCTAAGGAGGAACACGCGCCCTTCACTTCGGTTACAATGGAGGCTATGAGCCGCAGCCAGTTGGTGATGAAGAACATCTTGCGCAATCGACGAAGGTCTTTGCTGACGGCGGCGAGCGTCGCGATCGCGATCTTCCTGCTGACGATCTTCGTCGCAGCCTATCGTTTCCTAGGCGCCAGCGGCGGCGTCGCCGACAGAACCCACCTCCTCCTGATGGTGCAGGCGCGCACCTCAATTGTTCAGCCGATCCCTCTCAGTTACCGCGCGCGAATCGCAAAGCTCTCAGGAGTTTCCGTAGTCAGTCCGGTGTTCTGGTTCGATGGCCGCTACAAGAACGAAGACACCATCATCCCTGCAATCGGCTTCGACACAGAAGTCTTTTCCGCCTTCTTCACCCATTGGAAGTTGCCCGAAGACCAGAAACAGGCTTTTCTCCATGAGAAAGTGGCAGCCTTGGCCGGGCTCCATACCGCCAAGAGGTACGGCCTCAAAGTCGGCGACCGCATCTACGTGAGCAGCCCCACGTACTTCGGCGTCGGCCTGGATCTGATCATTCGAGGAATTTATGAGTCGCCGCCGGACGAGTCGTTCCTGTTCTTCCATTGGGATTACCTGAATGAGGTGCTCGGCCGGGCGAATCTGACCGGCCAGTTTTGGGTGCTGGCGAAGTCGGTTGACGACGTCCCGCACCTCATGAAGGACATCGACGAAGAGTTCCGCAACGCCGAAATCGAAACGCGCACGATGACCGTGAAACAGGTCATGCTGAGTTTCATTTCCTGGTTGGGGAATGTGAAGCTGATCCTGGTGAGCGTCTCAGGCGCGGTGGCCTTCGTCGTTCTCCTGATTCTCGCCAACACCATGGCGATGTCTATCCGCGAGCGGACTGCGGAGCTTGCCATCCTGCGCGCCCTGGGATTCCGCACCGGCGAGGTGCTGGGCATGATTACGGCGGAGTCTTTGGTCATCTCGCTCGCGGGCGCCGCCGTCGGATGCCTGGCCGCGTGGGTGGTCTGCAGGCTCTGGAGAGGCTACCCTGTTGGCGGATTCCTGCTCCTGGAGCTCGAGGTCGGGTGGCCTGGAACGGCTCTGGGTCTGGGAGCAGCCACTGCCATCGGCCTCGCCAGTACTTTGATTCCTGCCTATCGGGCTTCCCGACTCAGCATAGCTGAGGCTCTGCGTCACGTAGGGTGAGGTCAAGATGTCCCCGGAGAATGGCCTGAGCTCGGCGCATTGCGCTCGCTCGCGGGTGAGTCTTGGGGGTAATATGAGGTTGCCCCCGTGACGCGCAACAGTTTGGTTGCCAAGAACCTGCTCCGAAATCGTCGGCGTACGCTGCTGACCGTCGCAAGTGTGGCCGTCTCGATCTTCCTCCTTTCGATCTTCTGCGCGACGTATCGCTACATCAATGCGCCCCCCACTCCAGGCGGCTTTGACTTGCTGTTAATGGTCGCGCCTCGCGCCTCATTGATAATCCCCTTGCCACTCAGTTACGGAGAACGGATTCGGAAGCTGCCTGGTGTGGCCGCGGTTTCGCCGGTCAACATGGTGGACGGGTTGTATGGGAGCGAAGATACGCTCCTGTGGGCGCTGGCGTTCGACGCCGAGGCCCTCGGGAAGATTTTCCCGGATTGGCATCTACCCCCGGACCAGCTTCAGGCGTTCGTAAGTGAGAAAACGGCCTTCATCGCCGGGCGGAGGATGGTGCAAAAACACGGCTGGAAGCTCGGCGACCACGTCACCCTGCACAGCCCCGGCTACAATATCAGCCTGGACTTGGTGCTGCGGGGCATCTACTCCTCCAGCGAAGACGAAACCTCGCTGGGGTTTCACTGGGACTATTTGAATGATGCCCAGGGCCACCCGAACAAGGCCGGAGCTTTCTGGGTGCGGGCCCAGTCTGCGGAGGACATTCCGAGGCTTATGCAGGAGATCGACGCCCAGTTTCGCAACGCCGAGATGGAAACTCGCACCCAGCCTATGAAGCAATGGGTGCTCGACCTTCTGAATATGCTGGGCAACGTGAAGCTGATCCTGGTGAGCATTTCGGCAGCCGTAGTCTTCGCTGTCCTACTGATTGTGGTGAATACCATGAGCATGTCGATCCGCGAGCGGACTGCCGAACTTGCCGTGCTGCGCACGCTGGGATTTCAAACGAGGCAAGTGCTGGGTCTGCTGGCGGCGGAATCTCTGGGGATTGCCCTCCTGGGAGCGACCGTCGGCTGTCTAATGGCCTGGGCCGCCCTCGCGCTGACGGCGGGCTATCAAATCGGAGGCGCCATGCCCATTTACATCCAGGTGGACGCCGCAACCGTGGCGCTGGCGTTGGGCGTGGCGGTCAGTATCAGCCTCGTGAGCACATTGATCCCAGCCTACCGCGCCTCGCGTGTCAACATTGCCCAGGCCTTGCGGTTTGCGGGATAGTGTCTAGGCGGATGGGTCGGGGACCGCATGCTAGGGAGACTGCTCGTAACTCCTGTCGCGAAAGATTGAGCAGACCTTATGACGCGTGCCCAATTGGTCGTCAAGAACGTGCTCCGCAACGGTCGCCGAACGCTGATAACTGTGGCCAGCGTAGCGGTTTCTATCTTCCTGCTCGTTATCTTCTCTGCAACGTCTCGTTATATCGACGCACCACCGGGGACGGATCGCTTCCACCTTGTCCTGTTTGTCGGACCGCGCACCTCCTTGATGGTACCTTTACCGCTCAGCTACAGGGAGCGGATTGCCAGACTGCCAGGGGTTGCCGCCGTCACACCGGTCAACTGGTTCGACGCGCGCTACGGAAGCGACGACACCTTCCTCGCGTCCTTTGCGTGCGAGCCGGAGTTTATCTTCACGTTGTTCCCGGAATGGCGCTTACCTCCGGAGCAACGACAAGCCTTTGTGAATGAGAAGGTAGCATTGGTGGCCGGGCGGAAGTGGGCGGACAAATACGGCTGGAAGCTCGGCGACCACGTTACCTTGCGCAGCCCCAGCTACCACGTTGCCTTGGACCTGATCCTCCGTGGGATTTACACTTCGAGCGAGGACGAAACCAATCTGGTCTTTCACTGGGACTACTTGAACGACGCTCTGGGTAGCCCCAACAAGCCCGGGGCGTTTTGGATCATGGCCCGGACAGCAGACGATGTGCCCAGGCTCATGAAAGATATCGACGCGCTGTTTCGCAACGCCGATGTTGAGACGCGGACCCAGACAATGAAGCAATTTGTGCTTAGCTTCCTGGCCATGTTGGGCAACGTGAAACTGATTCTGCTGAGCGTCTCGGCAGCCGTGGTCTTCGCCATCTTGCTTATCGTTGCCAACACCATGGCCATGTCGATCCGGGAACGCACGTCGGAACTGGCCGTGCTCCGCGCGCTGGGCTTTCGGACGCGGCAAGTGCTGGGCTTGCTGGCCGCGGAGTCGCTAGCCATCTCACTGAGTGGGGCCGCCTTGGGTTGTCTGGCCGCCTGGGTGCTTTTCACGTTGATTAGGGGGTACCGCATTGGCGGGATGATGCCTACCTTCGTCCAGTTGGACGCCCCAACCCTAGGTCTGGCGCTGATGGTGGCGGTCAGTATCAGCCTCCTGAGCACCTTGATCCCAGCCTACCGCGCGTCCCGCGTCAACATTGCCCAGGCCCTGCGGTTCGTGGGATAGGCACTTTCTGGAGCGCCATGTTCTCCCGACTTGCCCCGGGCGTTGCGCGGGGGCGAGCACCCCAGGTTTCACGGACCGCGTGCGGGAGCATTGCCCTGGTTCGTGGCGGGAGGAAGGCCGGGGCACACGAATGACGGGATGTCACTGTTTCGTCTGTATCGCGGCTCCACAAGTTGCCGGAACATAGCCTGAAGAGCTCACGTAAGATTGATTAACGGCCATGACGCGCCCGCAGTTGGTTATCAAGAATCTGTTTCGCAACCGGCGGAGGACATTCCTGACGACGGCCAGCGTGACAGCCTTCGTTTTCCTGCTCTCCTTGCTGTCCGCCACCTATCGTTATCTTTTTTCGCTGAACGATCGGGATTTCACCTACCTCATCTTGCTCGTGATACCTCGCGTTTCCAGCCAGATCCCTCTCCCCATCAGCTATCGGCAGCAGATTGCCAAACTGCCGGGCGTAGATGCCGTTTCGCCGGTTGTGACCTTCGACGGTTTCTACGGTGACACCTGGCTTGTCGCGTGGGCATGCGACCCGGAAATCGTCCTGAAAGTGTTCTCGGAATGGCAGCTCTCGGAGGACCAGAAAGCGGCTTTCAGAACAGAGAAGGTCGCCGTGATCGCCGGAAAGAAAATGGCGGAGCAGCACCGCTGGAAGCTCGGGGACCACATTCCCATTCGGAGTGAAAGTTACAACGTTACCCTGGACCTGGTGCTACGGGGCATCTACACCTCCTCCACGGACGAGAGCTTCCTGGCGCTTCATTGGGATTATCTCAATGACGCCCTGGGCGGAAATATGGGCGCGGCGTTCTGGGTTCTCGCTCACAGCCCCGAGGATGTCCCCCGGCTGACCAAAGGCATTGACGATATGTTTCGCAACGCCCAGGTAGAAACCCGTACGCAAACCATGAAGCAGTTCACCCTGAACTTTCTGGCCATGCTGGGCAACATCAAGCTGATCCTGGTGGGCATCGGGTCGGCGGTAGTCTTCGCCATTTTGCTGATTGTGGCCACCACCATGGGAATGTCAATCCGCGAGCGGACCGTGGAGATCGCCATTCTGAGATCCCTGGGATTTCAGGCGCGGCAGATCATGGGCCTGTTGGCCGCCGAAGGCCTGGCGATCTCTCTCGCCGGGGCTGCGATTGGGTGCCTGGCCACGGCAATCCTCTGCCGCTGGGTGAGGGGGTATCGGGTGGGGGGCTGGGTGCCTTTTCTGATTCAGGTGGACGTCTACACCGCTGCCTTGATTTTGTGTGTGGTGCTCCTGGCTAGCCTCGGCAGCACGCTGGTTCCGGCCCGCCGCGCCTCGCGCGTTAATATTGCGGAGGCGCTGCGCTTCGTGGGATAAGCAAGGAAATCGAGGCATGTGGCGACTGGTAGCGAAGAACCTCTTACGTAATAGGCGTCGGACGTTCCTCACGTGGGCGAGTGTAGGGATCTCGCTTTTCCTCTTGTCCACGCTGGCCATGGTGTATTCGGCGCTGGGGCGGCCGTATGAGGGCGCGGAGGCGAGCCCGCGGCTGATGGTCCGCCGCTCAACGGGCATCGTCTTTGCGCTGCCTGCCAGTTACGAGGCAAGAATCAACTCCGTGCCGGGAGTTATCGCTTGCACGGCAATGAACTTCTTTGGCGGCTACTATGTGGATGCTTCTAATTACTTCGCCAACTTTGCCATAGGACATGAGACGGTCTTCGCCGTCTACCCGGAGGCAAAACTCCCGCCAGAGCAATTGGAGGCATTCAAGCGTGAACGGATCGCGGCTGTCGCCGGCAGGAAACTCGCCGAGAGATTCCGTTGGAAGCTGGGCGACCACATCACGCTGCTCGGCAGCTTTTATGGTGTTACTCCTGAACTTGTCCTGCGGGGGATTTACGATGCACGCAATGAAGCCGATGAGGAAATGTTCTTCTTTCATTGGGACTACTTGAACGAGCTCCTGGGCCGCCCGGAATTGGTTAACAACTACTGGATCCGCGTGGACCGGCCGGAATCCGCGGCGCGCGTATCCCGGGACATCGACGCCATGTTTCGCAACAGCCCTGCCGAGACGAAGACGGAAACCGAGAGCCAGTTTCTGCTGGGGTTCATCTCTATGCTGGGAAATGTCCGTGGTATCATACTGCTGATCGGATCAGCGGTGAGTTTTGCCATCCTGCTCATCGTGGCAAACACGATGGCTATGTCTGTCCGCGAGCGTATTCCAGAGGCCGCTGTGATGCGAAGTCTGGGGTTTCGTCCGGCGCAGATCACGGGCCTCTTCGTGAACGAAGCACTCATCCTGACGTTGACCGGATGGCTGGTGGGCTGTGGCGGGGCTAAACTCCTCTTTGACGCGCTCACCATCAACCAGGCCCGGCAGATGATCTGGGCTGACTTAAGGATGCAGCCGGAGACCATGGCCTTCATCCTCCTGCTGGCCTTGGTCATCGCTTTGCTGGCTTCCGGCTGGCCAGCCTATCGCGCCGCGCGCGCTAATATCGCCGAAGCTTTGCGGTTTGTGGGATAAGGAAGAATCTTAAGATGTGGCGCTTGGTCTTGAAAAACCTCTTGCGGAACAAACGCCGTGTCCTGCTGACCGGCTCCAGCGTGGCGGTGTCGCTTTTCTTGTTGTCTTCGCTGGCCATCGTGTACACGGCGTTGGGGAAGCCCCTTGAGGGCACGGAGACAATTCCTCTGATGATGGTACGCCGCGCCATCGGCATCGTCTTTCCTTTGCCGGCCAGCCATGGGGCCAAAATCAAGACTGTGCCGGGAGTGGTGGCCGTCACCCCCCTGGCCTGGTTTGGCGGGTACTGGGTTGATCCTGCCAACACGTTTGCCAACTTTGCGGTGGATCCGGAAACCATCTTTAACGTGCTGCGGGAGGGGAGTACCATCCCGCCCGACCAACTGGAGGGTTTCAAACGGGAGCGTGTGGCGGCCGTGGCGGGTAGGCGACTCGTGGAGAAGTACCATTGGAAGATTGGCGACCGTATCACTTTGCTGGGCAGTTTCTGGGGAATTACTCCCGAGCTCGTTCTGCGAGGCGTTTTCTCGGGCGGCCCCGACGACCAGTTCTACTTTCACTATGATTACTTGAATGAAGCCCTGGGCCGGCCGAACATCGTGCCGATATACTGGGTGCGAGTTGACCGCCCCGAAGACGCGTCACGGGTTGCGCAGGCGATCGACGACATGTTCCGAAACACCGACGCTGAAACCAGGACGGAATCCATCAGCGCGTTTCTGCTCAACTTCATCTCGATGCTCGGCAACGTGCGCGCGATCATTCTGCTGATTGGGATAGCCGTGGCGTTCGCCATTTTCCTGATCGTGGCCAACACCATGGCCATGTCGATTCGGGAGCGCACCGCGGAAGCCGCCGTGTTGCGCGCCCTAGGATATCAAACGTCCCACATTCTCGCGCTTTTTGTAGGAGAATCTCTGATTCTGACGCTGGGCGGAGCGCTGGTGGGTATCGGCGGCGCCAAGTTCCTCTATGACGCGCTGGCGCTGTCGCAGATCGGTCAATTCGTTTTCGCGGATATGCGGATGCGCCCGGAGACGTTGGTATTCTGCTTCGTCGTGGCGCTCGCCCTCGGCCTGCTGGCTTCCGGCTGGCCGGCCTACCGGACCGCCAGAGGCAACATCGCCGAAACCCTCCGCTATACGGGCTGAAGAAAGGGCTGCTTTATGGCAATTCCGCTGAAATACAACTTGCGCAACCTGCGAGTCCGTTGGATGACGACCCTGATGACGGCCGCCAGCATCTTCCTGACAGTCCTGGTATTTGTGGTGCTGATGGCCCTTGCACAGGGACTGCAGCTCTCGCTCAAGACGACCGGCCAATCGCTCAACGTCATTATCATGCGTGAAGGCTCACAGTCGGAAGCCACGAGCTCGGTGACCCGCGAATCGCTGCAAGTCATCAAATACCTGGCCGGGATCGCCAAGACAGACAAAGGTGAGCCGTGGGTTTCTCCGGAACTCATTGTCTTGATCAACCTCCCGCGACGCGGCCAGACGCAGGGATCGAACGTGACCATTCGTGGGCTGGGGCCCGACGGACCCTCTCTGCGACCCGAGTTCAAGATGGTAGAGGGCCGTTTCTTCCGCTCTGGCTTACGGGAAGTCATCGTGAGCAAGCGGATCGCCGAGCGATTCGAGAATTGCGCCCTCGGGGACCGGCTGAAATTCGCCAAGGGCTACTGGACGGTCGTGGGCACATTCGACGCAGGGGGCACCGCCTACGACTCGGAAATCTGGACGGATACGAATGACCTGGGGGGGGACTTTGACCGCGATGTGTATTCCACCGTCATGGTGCGTGCCGTAGATGCGAGCGCCCTGGCCCGGCTGAAGGACCAGATCTCCAACGACCGCCGGCTCCACCTGAAGCCCCAGACGGAGCGAGAGTACTACGAGAACCAGACTCGCTCCGCCGCCCCCATCAAGGCGCTGGGAATGTTCATCGCCGCTCTGATGGCGGTAGGTGCTTCGTTTGCCGCCATGAACACCATGTATGCGGCTGTAGCGCGGCGCACCAAGGAAATCGGAACGCTCCGCGTGCTGGGGTTCTCGCGCGGTAGCATCCTCCTTTCCTTTGTCATTGAATCGGTCCTCATCGCGGCGGTGGGAGGACTGCCGGGTTGCCTGGTTTCCCTGCTCGCCAACGGCGTGACCACCGGCACCACCAACTTCGCTACGTTCAGTGAGGTGGCTTTCAACTTCCGCGTCACTCCCGGGCTGTTGCTGAACGGCATGGTCTTCGCTGTCGTCATGGGTGTCATCGGCGGCTTCTTTCCTGCCTGGCGCGCCGCGCATGAGAATATTGTGTCGGCCTTGCGTTCCGTGTGAAGTTCCTGAAAGGAAACAAGGCGTGATGTGAAAAACGAGAACGGTGATATGGCCCCTGGTGATCCAGTGCAGAAAGACTTAAGCGTGCTGCAGATAGACCGATCGCAGAAGGGCACATTGGATCGGAAGAGCAAGGTCCCTTGGGGTCCGCTCCTTTATGTAGGCGCCGGTGTGCTGTTCGTAGCGGTCGTAGGGTTTGTGGTGTCGCATGTTTTCGCCAATGTTCCTGAAGTCGAAGTGCGCCGGCCCAATCTTGAGCTAGGGACCCCGTCCGGAAATGTGGTTCTGACCGCCGGGGGATACATCGTGGCCCATCACCCCATACAGGTCAGTTCCAAGGTGGTCGGGAAGGTGGCTTGGGTGGGAATCGAAAAGGGCAACCGGGTGCAAGAAGGCCAAGTGCTGGTGCGTCTGGAGGACAACGAGTACCAGGCTCAACTCGCGCAAGCCCGGGCCAGCCTGGCAGTCGCGAAGGCCCGGCTGAAGGAGTTGGAGACAGGTTCGCGCCCGCAAGAGATAGATGCCGCAAAGGCGGTAGTAGAGCAGGCAGAAGCCAACTTTCGTAACGCCCAGGTCAACCTCAAGCGGATCGAAGACCTAGCGCGCCAGAACGTGGCCTCCCAGGCCCAACTTGACACGGCGCGAACCCAATTCGAGGTCACCCAGGCCCAACTGGCAAGTGCCCGCAAGAACTACGAGTTGGTGAAAATCGGCCCCCGTGTCGAACAGATCGAATACGCTCGCGCCCAGGTGGCCCAGGCCCAGGCGGCCGTTGCGTATGCGCAGACCATGGTGGATTCCACCCTTATCCGCGCCCCCATCACCGGGACCGTCCTGGATCGCCTGATCGAAAAAGGTGAGATGGTATCGACGATGAACTTCGGTGGCCCGGGCGGCGTCAAGGCCTCCGTGGCGGCACTGGCGGACTTGAACGACCTGCAAGTCCAGCTCGACATCAATCAGAACGATTTTCCCAAGATCACGCCGGCCCAACAGTGCGCCGTGACGGCGGACGCCTATCCCGACCGCGTCTACCAAGGGGTGGTGGCAGAGATTGCTCCCGAGGCCAACCGGCAGAAGGCCACGATCGAAGTCCGCGTAAAGATCCTGCGCCCCGATGCCTACTTGCGCCCGGAAATGAATGCCCATGTCTCGTTTCTCGCGCCCTCGGACCCCCGGCAGACTTCCTCGCGCGAGATGCTTTCCATCCCGCGCAGCGCGCTGGTGCAGAAAGAAGGCAAAACCGCGGTGTTCGTCTTGGAGGGCTCACGCACTAAGCTGCGTGACATCCAGGTAGGCCGTGACCTCGGTGACCGGGTCGAAATCGTCAACGGCGTGTCGCCAAACGACAAGATCATTGTCCGCGGGCTCGAAGGCTTGACCGCTGGACAACGCGTTAAAGTAAAAAGCGCAGGTTGATCAGAGGGATTGACAGGCAACAGTTCAGAGCGGAAAGGCACCTCTGGCAGCCCTGAACTTTCAACTTTCAACTTTCGACTTTGAACTGCTGACTGAAGCGAAGGGAGAGGACAACAATATGGCGAAGCCGGTCGTGGAGATTAAGGGGCTTTCAAAGGTATTTCAGCGCGATTCTTTCGCGGTCTCTGCCCTCGAGAACATCGACTTGCTCGTCGAGGAGGGCGAATTCCTCTGCTTGATGGGCCCATCAGGATCGGGCAAGACCACACTGCTCAATATCATCGCCGGGATCGACCGGCCAACTCAGGGCGAATTGCGCGTGCTCGGCGAAGACATCGCTGAGATGAGTGAAGACCGGCTGGCCGCGTGGCGAAACGTTCACATTGGCTTTGTCTTCCAGACCTTCAACCTCATCCCCGTCCTTACTGCTTACGAGAACGTCGAACTTCCGTTGTTGCTCACCAAGTTGTCCAAGGCGGAACGCCAACAACACGTTCTGGCCGCGTTGAAGCTGGTCGATTTGGAAGACCGCATTCACCACTATCCCCGCCAGCTCTCCGGCGGACAGGAACAGCGCGTAGCCATCGCCCGCGGCATCGTGGCCGATCCCACGTTGCTGATGGCCGATGAACCCACTGGAGACCTGGACGCGCACTCCGCAGAGGAGGTGCTGGAAATCTGTTCGCGGCTGAATCGCGACTTCAAGAAGACTATCATCATGGTGACGCACGACCCGCGCGCCGCCCGCCATGCCACAGTGACCCGCCATCTGGAAAAGGGACAACTGCTTCCTCCTGGGCTGTAGTGAGCGGGGACGGCAAGTCAGCCTCCCAGTTCGCTAGAGCAGAGCGGTTTCACCAGTATCTGTCCGCAGGTGCAACCCCTTTAGAGTGAATCGGAAAGGGAACCTACGGCTTCGAGCCTGCCCGGTAGGATATTCTTGGTGGCATTACCACAGCGATATGTTGTCCACAATCAGCTCTTCCGACTTATTCAAGTGGCCGAGCCGTAATCGCCTGAATCGAGTTGAGTTGGGCGCTCATATTAATTATAATAGACGCTGAATGGCGGTATCTACGAAACCGGGCAAACCCGAAGGGCAAGGTGCGGCTGGCCGTCGAAGTACTCGCCTCCCCATCGCGATCCCCATTACTATCACCGGGAAAGACTCGAACGGGCAGGAGTTTAAAGAACACACCCGCACCATCATCGTCAACAGACACGGGGCGAAGCTTGCCACCAGTCACCAACTAGCCTTGGGTGCTGAGCTGACGGTCGAGAACCGTCAGATGGGCCAGACCGCCAAGGTGAACGTGGTTTGGTTGGGTGAGAGGCGCACCCCGAAGGACCCTTACGAGGTGGGCGTTCAGCTCATAGAGGCCCAAAATATCTGGGGTATCGAGTTTCCCCCTGACGATTGGCAAGAAGGCCCCACGGCTGAGGCAGCCAGCCAAAAAGCCGCTGCCCCTTCGAACGCGAAGCCATGGGAGGTCCCGGCACTTCCCAAGGCGGAAGCTAGGGCCAACAGCGCTGCTGTCCAACCTGCGGCGAAACCCGTCACGTCGGCTGCGGCGAAAGCGCCAGAACTTCCTTCGCCTGCGATGCCCCCGCCTGTGGCGGGCCCCCGAGCACTTGAGGCCCCTAGCGGGCTCTCCGAAGCCGCCTTAGCCCGTTTCACGCAGCAGCTCGGGGAAGCCATCGAGGTTCAATCGAGAGCATTTGAAGAGAGGCTTTCCAGGCTCACGAGCCAGATTGGCCTCCAGGCGCAAGTCACTCTCCAGGAAGCCGCCAACAGCCTGCAGGAGAAAACACTGGGTTCGTTGGAACAGCAGTTCAATCCTCTGAGCGAACGTTTGAACGCTTCGCGGGCGGAGGTTGAAGGACTGCTGGCTAAGCTGCAAGAAATCCATCAGAGTGCTGGGACAGCGGTTGAGGATGCTCTCACCAAGATTCAGGGTGCCAGCGCTGAGGCGTCGGAATTCGCCAAGGATGAACTGGAGCAAAGCGCGCGGCAGACGATCCAGACTGAAGCTGCCAGCGTCGCAGAGCAAGTCCGCAACCGCATCCAGGATGAGTCTGCCGGCGCCATTGAGACTTTTCGCACGGAAGCTACTGCGCGACTGGAAGCCCTCACCAAAGAGTACTACCCCAGGTTCCAGTCTGAGGTTCAGGACTGGCAGAGTAAGCTGGTGGAGCAGGCCAAGGAGCAAATCAACCAAGCTGTCCAGCCTGCCATGGTGGAGTTCAGCGAGAAGCTAAGACAACACGGCGAAGAAATCGCCGGCTCGCTGGGCGCGGACATCGCGAGGTCGCTGCAGAAGCTTCAGGGCCAATTTGCCCAGCACCTTCAGAAGACCGTGGACGAGATGCGGGAATCTTCCGCCAAGCAGCTCCACAAGCAGGCGGGGGAAACTTTGGCAAAGTTGAAAGAGGAACTCAAGGCTTCAGGAAAGGCACTCGCTGAGGAGGCCAAAAGTCACTTGGCCACCTTGACCAAGGCCACAGTGGAGTCGATGAACCGGGAAGCCAAAGCCGGACTCGAAGAATATCGAAACCACCTGCGCAAAGGCCTCCAGGAACTTGCGGATAAGGGCGCCCGGGAACTCACGACTCATCTTGAGAAGGCCATGGAGAAGCAACGGGAGGCACTCCTGATGCAACTCCAGAAGGCTGCTGAGGAAGCAGGCGAGCAGGCGGCGGCCCAGGTAAAGAGCCGGGCTGAGCAGGTCGTAAAGGAAGCCTCGGAAACGATGAACAGGCAAGGTTTTGCGGCCGCCTCGGTCCTGAGAGACGTGGAAGAACAGGCCAAAACTCGCGCCAAAGCGCATTTCCAAGAATTCGAACAGCAGGCCAAAGCGTCAGCCGAGGATTTGCGAAAGCAAGCCGCTGACGCCTTGAATTCTGCCCTGGAGAAAATCCATGGGGACTCGCAAGGCCTGGAAGAGGACCTCGAGCACCGCTTCCAGCAGGCCGCGCGCGGCGTCGAAGACAAGAGCCGGGAAGCCGTGCAGACCAAAATCCAGAGAATAGCCGATGACCTGGTCGAATCTTCTGCCACCCAACTGCGCACACAGGTTGAGGAAACCCTGGAGCTCTTCGCAGAGCAACTGAAAGAAAAACAGGAGCGGGCGGTCAACGACGCCGCCGACTCTTTCCGCAGCAAGATCGCTGAAATCCTCGCGGTCTTCCAACCCGGCGGCAAGAAGTAGTAATCCTCAAAACGTTGTGCCCCCTCACGATAGATCATCCACCCGGACCCCGCTGTGTGGGAGCCGCCATCCCGTCAGAATCGGACCACGAATCCTTGCGCCTGGGCGAGTTGTGCCAAGAGCAGGTAATGAGAGTTGGGCAAGGGCAGTCAGAACCGTGGCTGCCCCTGCCCGATGGGGAACTGGCGCAGGTGGTGGGACGTTCTAGACCTTCAAATTCTTCAGGTACTCGTAACTAACCTTGACGCTCTCGAGCGGCGGAATCTCACAGTAATCCTGTTCGACGAAGTAGTGCTTCATCCCGCCCTGCGGAGCCGCCGCAAAGATCCTCTTCCAGTCGATCGTACCTTTACCCACTTCAGCAAAAAGTCCCACGCGGGCGTCCAACTCCTGGGTGGGAGGATTCCCCGCCTTCAGGTCCTTGATGTGCAAAAGCGGGAATCGGCCCGGATGCTTCTTCAAGTATTCAACTGGGTCCTGGCCCGCGTGCGTGACCCAGAAGCAATCCAGCTCGAAATTCACGAGCTTCGGATCCAGTTCCTTCAGAAGAAAATCGAAAGCAGTGGTGTCACCGTATTTCTTGAACTCAAAGTTGTGGTTGTGGTAGCAGAACTGGATGCCCGCCTTTTGGGTTTGCTCAGCGGCCTTGGTGAACAGCTCCACGAGCTTCTTGTAGTCATCGAGAGACTTGCGCTCCTCGGGCTCCAGGATGGCGTTCACCATATACTTGATGCCCAGTTCCTTTGCGTCGGCAATGTGCTTTGCCCAATCTCCCTGGATGTGCTTCGTCATGTAATGCCCGCTGGGAGCCGTCAGGCTGTTGTCCTTGAGAATCGTGGCGAATTCCTTCGCGGTCTTGCCATAAAAGTCATACACCTCGACTTCTTTGTAGCCGATCTCCGCCACCTTTTTGATTACGCCGGGAACGTCTTTAACAAGGTCGTCCCGCAGCGTGTAAAGTTGAAGGCCAACGGGCTTGCCATAGGGACTTGCAAAGAGGACCTTCGCCCACCGTGTCCCCGCCGCGAGCGTGGTCACGCCTAAAGCCGTATTGCGCAGAAAATCTCGTCTGTTGGTCATTGGAATAAACACTCCCCTGTTGCAATTGTGTACTGAAATTACTACACCAGTTCACGCGCCTCGCGCAACCCGAAACCATCAGCCGAGACGGAAGAGACATTTCGACTGCCGAGAGCCAACGCAGATATGAGACGGTCCGCGCCAATCGACACAATGCTGCCGTGTTACGATATGCATATGCGCCAGCAACTACGTTCTTCCTGGATGAAGTCGGAGGACCAAGACTTCATGCGGCGCGCGCTGCGCGAAGCCAAACGGGCCGCAAAGGAACAAGAAGTTCCCGTAGGGGCGGTGGTCGTCCGGGGCGGCCGGCTGATTGCCCGTGCTCACAACCGACCCATTCATCTGCATGACCCTTCTGCCCACGCGGAAATCCTGGCTATACGCCACGCGGCCAGGAAGCTGGGGAACTACCGACTGGCGGGTTGCGAGCTCTATGTTACAATTGAACCTTGCGCGATGTGCGCGGGCGCCATCGTGCAAGCTCGCTTGCGACGCGTAGTCTTCGGAGCAAGTGATCGGAAGGCAGGTGCGAGCGGTTCTGTCCTGAAGGTCCTCAACCACCCCAAATTGAATCACCAGGTTGAGGTGGTTTCCGGCGTGTTGGGGGAAGATTGCGCGGCGATTCTGCGCGACTTCTTTCGCCGCCGGAGAAAGTAGCGCCCGGCTTCAGGCGCGCACTGTAGCGCAGACCCGTTCTGTGGGTCTGCGGCTCTTGTCATTGGAGGACGCCAGCCTGCTGGCTGCCTGGCAGCCGCACAGAAGGAGCAGACGCGAGTTTCGATTTTCGGATTTCTAGTTTCGTTCCCCGCGGAGAGGTACCGAAGCGGTCATAACGGGGGCGCCTCGAAAGCGTCTTGCCTGCCAAAAGCGGGCACGTGGGTTCGAATCCCACCCTCTCCGCCACGTACCCTTCCAAGTTCGCCAGCCGCTCCACTCCACAATCTCGAAAAACTCCCTTAATCAGCTTAGAATGGCAGGCCTAAGATCCGCCCTGCGCGACGGCAGGGTGTTGGCGTGGAGTAATTCCGAATGCGGCTGGAGTTCCTGGAAGCCCTCGGTGAAAACTGGCAACCTGTGTCGAAGCCGGCGCGGACGGCCTGGCTGGTGTTCTACGCGGTCTTCCTACTGTACGCACTCACGAACAAAAGCGGCTTTCTGATCATCGATTATGCCTTCTTGCCCATTCATGAAGGCGGACACTTGCTGTTCGGCTGGTTCGGCCAGACGCTCGGCGTGATGGGCGGCACGCTACTTCAGTTGGGGGTACCATTCACGGTTGCCGTGTATTTCGTCTTCCAGCGGCATATCCCTGGCACAGCGTTCGCGGCGTTTTTCTTTTTCGAGAACTTCCTCAACGTCGCGACTTACATGGCCGATGCCCGGGCACAAGCGCTCCAATACGTGACAGTGGGCGAGGGAGAGGCCGAGCACGACTGGACCACCATGTTTATTAAGCTCGGACTGCTGGAATACGACACTACCATTGGCGGCGTGGTAAGAGTGCTGGGCTGGCTTGGCATGCTGGGTGTTGTCATCTGGTTGTGGTGGAGAACCAAGACAAGCACCGGAAAGTCATCGAAGGGCAAAATCTAACGCAGGCCAGATTTGTTCGTCTGGGGCTTGCTGCTTGTTCCCTTCTCTGGGCGTCGGCACCAGTCGCAGTGAAGTTGAGAAATCGGGGCGGCTACTTCTAGGCAGGGGGAACGGAGCAGGCTTCATCCCATCGGATGCCGGATGATAGTTCGCAGCCTTTCCGCAGGAACACGCCTCGGGTCCGACAGATAGATCTCGTGATGACGGCCACGGCAGGATAAGCCTTTCTGCTCTGCAAACTCCCTCATCCGCGCAAGGGTTTCGCTCTCCCGGGAATAAGGCCCGACGTGCAGCATCTGCACACACTGGCCCTCGTTAATTGTCTCCAGCCTCACTTTGGCCGCATCCGCCGCCTTGCCTTTCGCCCGCACCGTTTTGACCGCGGCATCGACATCCGCCTTTTTGCTGAACTCGGGGACGCGAATCAGCAGCTTCCAATTCAAAGCGCTCGGCCCTGCACTCAGAACCTCGCCGGCCTTCCCTTTCGTCCAATATAGACCTTCCAGGTGGCACACCTTGTAATCCTGGCCAGCGAACTTCCTCGTCATCTTCACCGTAAAGGCAACGCTGTACAGGGCGCCGACCTTGTTCTGGAACTCAGCGCACGCGGGCGCGCCTTCGCCAGTGATGGTGAGATACCGCGCGGGTCTGACATGTACGAGCACAGGCTTCTTGGGCGTGACGTATTCGGCTTTGTGAACTTTGTAGAGGTCGAGCTTCTTATCAGCAGCCATTGGATTCATCCTTTCAGTGAGGGACAACACAAATTGCCAGCAGCCGTAACCGCAGGCTGTAGATCTCGCCGCAGAGGCCGGAGCCGAACGCTCAGTTCGTGGCGATTCTAGCCGCCGTGACGGCTCAAGGCAACGGTTGGATCGTCAAAAAGTGCGCAACGCCTCACAAGTTTGTGGTAAGCTCACCGCTCGATAAGCCTGCACGAGCATCTTCGAGGAACTCCCGCTTTGCCAAGACCCTCAAGCCTTAACCTCTTGCGTGGAAAGGTGGCCTAATGAGACGAATTGCCTTCATACTGACTGTCCTCAGCGTCCTCCTTGTCGTCAGCTTGGGACTCTGCTGGCCCGTTGCGGCAGAGGAAAGGCCGGCTCCAGACATCACCAAGGACAAGATCCTATACACGGTGACCTGTTCACACCTCGATACGCAATGGCTCTGGACTATTCAGAAAACCATCAACGAGTTTCTGCCCAACACGCTCCATCAGAACTTCGCTCTCTTTGAGAAGTTCCCCAACTACAAGCTCAGTTTCGAAGGTGCCTACCGTTACCAGCTCATGAAGGAGTACTACCCGGAGGACTACGCAAGACTCAAGGAATACGTGGCAAAAGACCGCTGGTGCGTCGTCGGCAGTTCCGTGGATGCCGGCGACACTAACATGCCTTCTCCCGAATCGATCATCCGGCATGTGCTGTACGGGAACGGATTCTTCAAGAGGGAGTTCGGGAAGAGAAGCTACGATATTTTCCTGCCCGATTGCTTCGGCTTCGGCTATGCGCTGCCATCGGTGGCGGCACATTGCGGGCTGAAAGGTTTTTCGACCCAGAAGCTGACCTGGGGCTCAGCGGTCGGAATTCCGTTTGACATTGGAATCTGGGAAGGCCCGGATGGAAGTTCCATTGTCGCGGCTCTGAACCCCGGCGGTTACACAGAAGAGATCAAGAGCGATTTGAGCGACAGCGCTACGTGGCTGGAGAGCATTTACAGAACAGGAAACAAGTCCCGCGCCTATGTCGCCTACAAGTATTTCGGGGTTGGCGACCAGGGTGGCGGGCCGACCGCGGAGACTGTGTCGTGGCTCGAAAAAAGCATCGCTGGCAACGGCCCCATTCGTGTGCTCAGCGTCGCGAGCGACAAGCTCTACCAGGATTTGACTGCCGACCAAATCGCGCGCCTTCCTCGCTACAAAGGCGAGTTAGTGATGACTGCGCACGGCGTGGGGAGTTACAGCTCGCAGGCGGCGATGAAACGTTGGAATCGAAAGAACGAACTGCTCGCGGACGCCGCGGAACGCGCCTCTGTGGCCGCCGAATGGCTGGGAGGAGCCCGGTATCCAAGGCAGAAATTGACCGACGCCTGGATGCGCTTCCTCTGGCTCCAGTTCCACGACATCCTGACCGGCACCAGCATCCCCAAAGCGTACACCTTCGCATGGAACGACGAAGCTGTCGCACAAAATCAGCTCTCTGCCGTGCTGAACGATGCCGTTGGCGCTGTAACGCGGGCGCTTGACACTTCCGCGAGCGGTGTCCCCATAGTGGTTTACAACCCCCTTTCCATTGACCGCGAAGATGTTGTCGAAGCGACCGTAAGATTTGCCAGGGGCGCCCCCGGGTCCGTGCGCGTTTACGACCCCGCCGGCAACGAGGTTCCCTCACAGGTTGGAGAACGGAGAGCCGAAACCCTGAAGGTCGTCTTCCTGGCGCAGGTCCCCTCCGTGGGATTCAAGGTGTTTGATGTCCGCCCCTCCGCCCCCAGTTCTCTGCATACCGGCCTGAAAGCTACAACCACGAGTCTCGAAAACAGCCGCTACGTGGTGCGCCTCAATAACGATGGGGATGTGGAGAGCATCAGGGACAAAGCGGCAGGACGTGAGCTGCTATCTGGTCTCGCGCGCCTGGAATTGCTTTTCGACGACCCCGGCCCAGCATGGCCTGCCTGGGAGATTGCTTACGACACCGTGGCCGCGAAGCCACGCGCGTACGTGGATGGACCGGCGAAGCCTCGAGTCGTAGAAAAGGGGCCTGCACGTATAGCGCTCGAAATCAATCGCCAGAAAGACGGCTCTACCTTCACTCAACAAATCCGCCTTGCCGCAGGTAAAGCAGCCGACCGCGTGGAGTTCCAAACCTTCATCGATTGGAAAACCAAAGAAACGCTTGTCAAGGCTTCCTTTCCGCTGGCCAACCCGAATGAGAAGGCCACATACGATTTGGGCCTGGGAACTATCGAACGGGGCAGCAACACCAAGCAAGAGTACGAAGTTCCCGCGCAGCGGTGGGCGGATGTTGCGGCCACCGACGGCAGTTACGGCGTGGCGGTACTAAACGACAGCAAGTATGGATGGGACAAGCCGAACGAAGGCACGTTGCGCTTAACGTTGGTGCGTACCCCGAAGGCGTACGAGAACTTCGCCTTCCAGGGGAAAAATGACCTGGGACAACACCGGATTCTCTACGCGGTCGCTGGCCATAAGGGTGACTGGCATGACGGTGGTGTGGTGGGCGAAGCGGCGCGCCTGAATCAACCGCTGCTCGCGTTCCAGGCTGTCCCCCACAAGGGGAAGCTCGGCAAGAGCTTCTCCCTGTTTTCCGTCAGCAGTCCGCAGGTGGCGGCGGTAGCGCTGAAGAAAGCTGAGAACAGCGACGAGATCGTTGTCCGTTTGCAGGAGACCAATGGCCGGCCAGCCAGCGGAGTGAGAGTATCTGCGGCGGTGCCGATCTCAGAAGCTCGCGAAGTGAATGGAGCGGAAGAACCACTGGGCGCGGCACAAGTCGAGGGAGGCACGTTGATCGCCGACCTAGGCGCTTACCAACCCAAAGCCTTCGCTCTCAAGCTCGCGGACGCTCCCGCGAGCGTGACGCTACCGACCAGCAAGCCGGTGGCGCTCGAGTTCGACCTCGACGTCGCCAGCCTCGACAGCGACAGGAAAGACGGCGATTTCGATGGGCAGGGCAACTCACTGGCAGGCGAACTGCTTCCCGACACCTTGAACAGCGAGGGAATCGAGTTCAAGCTCGGCCTCACGAGCGACGGCGCTAAGAACGCTGTTGCCTGCAAGGGCCAGAAGATCAATTTGGAGGCTGGGAACTACAGAAGCCTATATCTCCTTGCTGCGGCCTCAGGAGGAGACCAAACCGCTCTCTTCAAGCTGGATGGTAAGCCGGTGACGATCCAGGTACAGGATTTCTCGGGATTCATCGGCCAATGGGACCGCGGCGGCAAGCCCGCTTACTCCAAGCCTGACTCTGTCGCCTGGCTCGGCACCCATCGGCACACCCGAGAGGGCGCGAATGAGGCATACGCGTTCAGTTACCTCTTCAAGTACAGAATCGATTTGCCCACGGTAGCGAGGCAACTGACGCTCCCTAAGAACGAAAAAGTCAAGATTCTGGCCGCAACCCTGGCTGACAATCCGAATGAGCTGGTGGTGGCTTATCAGGCAGACTAAGCCAGGCTGGGCGCGAGTGTAGGAGCGGGTTTGAAACCCGCCCTTCGTTATTTCTTCAGGTACTTGTCGTACCACGCCAGGACGCGCTTCAGGAGGTCCACCTGGTGCGCGCGCTCCTGGAAGCCGTGGTGTTCGCGCGGATAGACCACCATCTCCGTCGGCACGCCCAGCATCTTCAGGCCGTTATAGAACTCCCAGCCTTGGCTCACCGGCACCCGCTCGTCAGCCTGACCGTGCAGGACAAGCGACGGCGTCTTGCAGTTCTTCAGGAACGTCACGGCAGAGTGGTTGTCGTACGCCGCACGGCGATTGAAAGGAATGTCCAGGAAGTACTGGCGCAGGAAACTGGGGGTAATGTCCGTGGTGCCATCGAAGCTGAAGAGGTTCGTCACCCCAGCGCCAACAACGGCCGCCTTGAAGCGGTTAGTCTGGGTGACAGCCCAGGAGGTCATGAAACCGCCGTAGCTCCACCCGCCGATGCCCAGACGGTTAGGATCGGCAATCTTCTGCTCGATAAGGTAGTCCACGCCGTCCATGATGTCCTGGAAATCCATTCCGCCCCAATCGTCGCGGTTGGCTTCTGCGAATTGCCATCCCTGACCGTTCGAGCCGCGCGGATTCGGCAGGAAAACCACGTAGCCATTGGATGCGAGCATCTGACCCCATTCATGCCACGAGCCATGCCACCCCAGCCACCAAGCCCACTGCGGCCCGCCATGAACTTCGACGATCGTCGGATAAGGTTGGCCGGGCTTGAAGTCGGGCGGGGTGATGAGAACGCCGTAGGTGGTCTGACCGTCCCTCTTGTTTCTCCAGGTGATTTCCTTGACCTCGCCCAGACGCCAGGAAGCCACCTGGGGATGAAAAATGGTCAGCCGTCGCGGGGATTGCCCAAGGGGTAGCGTCCACACGTCGCTGGGCGCCTCCAGAGCCTGTTGAAGGTATGCGACGGCGTGGCCATCGGTGCTGACGGTGAAGGCAGGCCCCCTCGTCGCAACGTCCGCCAGCTTGGTGAATGTTCCAGTTGCCGTGTCAACGCTCAAGAACCTGGCTTTTGTGCCTTCCTGACTCTCGACGATGAGGGCCTTTGCATCCGGGGCCCACTCCATCCCCCAAACCGTGCCGCGGTAGTCCTTGAGCAGGTAACGCGGCGGGCCTCCGCCCGCCGGAATCAGCGCCAGCCAGGTGGCGATCTTGTTCGGTGTGAATTCGTCGAAGGCGATCATGCGGCCGTCCGGCGACCATTTGATTTCTCCGGAGGCGCTTTCGCTCAGCGTCCGCAAAATCTCGCCGGTCAGCCGCCGGACAACCACCAACTTCGAGTGCCAGTACGCGTCATCGTTTCGCGGCGTTGCCGACACCAGCAAAGCCAGCTCGTTGCCGTCCGGCGACCACGCGAAGTTGCTAACGTGGAGGTCTTGTTTGGAAACCTGCTCGGCCTTCCGGTCAGATAAGGTCAGGACCCACAGACGCGCGTACTTGTAGTCGTGGTCCACGTAGACCGCGTCGTCCCGCTCTTTCTGCTTCTTCTGCTCTTCGTCGCTCAAGGGATCCTTGACGGTGAAGGCGATCATCTTTCCGTCCGGCGACCACTTGAGATCCTCGACGCTGCCTTTGAGGGTGGTGATCTGCTCCGCTTCACCGCCGTCGGTGCGTATCAGGAAGATTTGATTCTTCGCCTCCTTCTCTTCACCGATGGGCTCGCCGCGGTTCGAGAGGAATGCCACGTAACGACCGTCAGGCGACCAACGCGGCGACGTATCGCTCTTGGAGCTGGAGGCGAACGACCGCGCCAGCTCGCTGGCATCCGTGGGGACAATCCAGATGTTCGAGTCGCGAGGCTTCTCAGGCTTCTTGGGATCGGCAGGTTCGGTCACGACAAATGCCACTCGCCTGCCGTCCAGGGAAATCTGCGGGTCGCTGACGCCGCGAATGTCCACCAAATCCTCCGGCATCACGGCGCGCTTCTCTTCAGCTCGTGAGCCGTAGGCGAAGATAATCGCGATTACCAACCCGAATGCAAACATCCTCGAAAGCCGAACTCTCATGATTTGCCCCTCCCGCTCGTTTTCGAATTCTGCCTTTTTACCCTCAAGCACTCGGAGGTGCGCCGCCAATAACTCGCAGCTCCATCCCCGCAAGCGACGCGATCTTCTCGATACTCCCTCGCACATGGCCCACGCCCAAAGCGCAGTGGTGTGTGGGCCCTGCGCTGCACCATGCATCCATGAAGGCCGCGGGTTCAAGGCCGAACCGCAATCGGCTATTGGTGTTCCCAATCTTCAGCCGCTCGCCGCTCAGCGATTCACCCTCGGCTGCTAGAAGCTTGAGACGACCGTCCCGCGTCTGTGTAACGCCCAGGATCGTGATCGGGCCTTTCCGCACGCTGGCTTCCACGCTGACTCCGAAGCCACGTTTTCCGTGGTACAGTCCTAGCCCCCGCAGAAGCGGCCGGCCTTCTGCAATGCCCAAATGGAACGGCCCGTCGTGGCCCATTAGGATGAATTGCTCGCGGAAGTCCAGCGCATAAATCTCGGTGTAGCTTCCACCCGCACCCAATAGGTCCAGGATCTTCATGGCCTGGCAATTCTTCAGATCACCCTCTCCCGAACACGGGACTCCTCGAGCGGTCAGCAGCGAACAGCCCAAGGTCAGGCCAGCGGCCAGTTGCTCGTAGCGATTGCCGCCCAGGCCGCGATAGTAATAGGTGAGCCCGTCCAGGTCGAAGTCTTCTACAAGCCGCTCAAGTCCGGCAGCGACCCGGCAGGCCCAAGCCATCTCTTCCGGCGTTGGCTTCTTCGCCAGCGGATCAGCGGGGCTGTCCTCGCTGGTCTCAAAGATCTCCTGCACTTCCTCCTCTTTGCGCTTGATCTCCCATTCAGTCGCGGCCTTCACGCGCTCGTCGAGATCGCACATTTCCAGAATTTCAATGCGTGTGCCGAGCTGAGCGTGGTGCTGGGTGAAATCGCTGTACATATCCAGCATTCCGGGATAGGTATGCCAGGAATCCCATGCGGGCGCGACGCAGATTCCGCACTACCGCTGCCGCCTCGCACCATTCCCGGATATCTTCCCACGCCGACTCCCAGGGCTGGCGCACATCCGGCTCCAACATTCCGGTCACCAGCCGGAAGGAGATATCCGCACGCGCGAACGCGCAGGAAATTTCAGGCACACAGCACGCGGAACAGTTGGCCAACCACTCGCCGGTGTCCGTGCGGGGGTAATCCAGTGCCGCCCGGGGTTGCAGGTTCAGTACGACGACCGGAGCCTTGGAGCGCTGGACGACAGGCAGAACCTGAGAGGAGGTCGCATAGGTCCCCACATAGCAGAACAGCAAATCCACGCCCTCACGCAGAAGGGCCTCACCACTGCGCTGGGCATCGGCCGGATCATCAACGAGCCCGGCGCTGATTACGTCAGCCCATTCACTGATGCACTGCTCCACCTTCCGCTGGTAGCCCTCCAGTCGCTCCTTTAACCCTGGAAACTGAGGCCAGCACGCCGCGAGCCCGATTCCAAATACTCCAATAGTTGCCTTTTCCTTTTGTGTCATGTTGTCACCCGGTGGAGTGCTGAGACCACGTCCTTTCGAACCTCCGAGGTGATCGAAGCGGAAGTCTCCGCCGACCGCAGACGCTGGTCACCTCAACTCTCTGGTAGGTTCGAGCGTTCCATTATTTAGACGCATAATGCCTTCATTTCCGCGAGACGAACTTAAGCCCGCGGCCAAGATGTGTCAAGGCAAAGCGCAGACGTCAGATTCTGGACACTAGAGGGGCCCGTGTCCCGGCCACTCAGTCAGCCATGTCGCTTCTGCCGATACCATCGAGGCTAGGTATTCTGAAATGGCGCATTAGTAGTGTTACCCATGCGGCGGAGATTGAATTCCAGTGTATGATATGCGATGATGAATCGCCTCTGTCGCGCGAAACATACAACGTACCCGGTCGACTGGCCCGGGGAAAGGGTCATGCTCCGGAGAGAGCTTCTCCCGGATTTGGCGCGCGAGTCTGAGAAGAAGGAGTAAATCGATGAAACGTGTGGGGCATAGTCTTCAGCGCCTAGTGCTGTCTTCCCTTCCCGGGTGGCTCGTAATTGCTTCGGTCATATATGGGCTAAAGCTACCCGAAGATGCAAGAACAATCTCAAGTCAAGCTGAAGAAAGCCAACTTCTGTTGCACCCGCAAGCCTTGAAAACCGCTGCGGCGCCAGCTACGGTGCAAGAGATCCGCGAACATTTCCAAGATCCACCGGCTGAATTCCGAACGGCGCCCCTGTGGGTGTGGAACGACGATATGAATCCGGAACGAATAAGGGAGCAGTTGCGGCAATTCAAAGAGCAAGGCATAGGACAAGTGTTCATCCATCCCCGGCCCGGTCTGATGACCGAATACTTGGGCAACGAGTGGTTCGAACTCTGGAAGGAAGCCCTCGCGGAAGCGAAACGGCTGGGAATGCTCTGCAACATCTATGATGAGAACAGCTACCCTTCAGGCTTCGCTGGAGGCCACGTGCCTTCGTTGGCCCCGGACACCGCCACCCAGTATGTTCAAGCGCAACTGAGGGAAGCTCCTCTCAGCATGTCGCCTGCAAACATGCTCGCGCTCTTTCAGGTCGAGCGCGACGCAACCGGTCAGCCGGTGCGAGCTAGGCGCGTTCTCGAGCGAGAGTACGCAAAGGTCCAGGGATCTGTAGCGGTTTTCACCCTGAAGCGCGCCAGTGGTAACCCCTGGACAGGCGAATTCCCTTACGTGGACCTCACTAATCCCATGACCGCCAGGCTGTTCATTCAAACCACCTTCGAGGCCTACAAGAAGCACGTAGGGAGTGAATTTGGCAAGACCGTGAGATGGTCGTTCGACGACGAGCCGCTGCTGGCCACGGCGGGAGCCTACGAAGAAGGTCAGCTCGCACTTCCCTTGAGCTTCTATATCCTGGCCGAATTCCACAAACGGAACAGCTACGATCTGCGCGACGAATTGCCCTCCGTGTTCTGGGACGTTGGGGATTGGCGGAAGGTAAGATTCGATTACTGGCAGACGCTGCACGACCTTTGGAAGGAGAACTACTTCCGTCCAATTTTCCAATGGTGTGATCGCAACGCGCTCCAATTCACCGGCCATTGGATGGAACACGAGTGGCCCTACCCATGGATCACCCCGGATGATGCCTCCTTCTATGCTTACGAACACATGCTCGGCATCGACATGCTGGTAGGTGATGAGTTACGTAAGAAAGGCGCTGACCCCCACATGCTCTTCACGATTCGAGAGGTCGCCAGCGCGGCGCGTCAGCTCGGGCGGCGAGCGTTCTGCGAAGCCTACGGCGTCTCGGGCTGGGACAGCACCTTCGAGCATTACAAGCGCATGGGAGATTGGCTCGTCGTCCATGGCATCAACTTCCTCGATCAACATCTCTCGTTCACCACCATCCGTGGCGCCCGGAAGAGGGATCACCCGCAGTCATTCAGCGATGTGGCGGCTTGGTGGCCTTACTATCGCCTCCACGCCGACCATGCGGCGCGCCTCTGCTACGTGCTGGCCCAGGGCATCGCTCCGAACCGGCTTCTGGTTCTCCAGCCGACCACCAGTGGCTTCCTCTGGGCGCGGCGTGGCGGGGAGACTCCCGAGTTGAAACAACTCCGCGAGACCTACGACGCACTCAACCAGTTCCTCGCCGACCACCAGGTGGACTTCGACTTGGGTGATGAATACCTGATGGAATGGTTTGGGGAGGCGCGGGGCAAGCAACTCGTCATCGGCAATGCCGCTTATGACTTCCTGGTCTGGCCGCAAGGCATGGTGAACCTCCGTCACCAGACGTTGCCAGTCCTGGAGAAGTATCTGCAAGCTGGCGGAGAAGTCCTAGCGCTGGATACACCGGCCCAGTACGTCGATGGGCGTCCGAGCGATGCCGTGCGAAATCTGCAAAGCCGCTTCTCCGCGCAGTGGCATTCGGTTTCAAGCCTTCCGGAATTGCTGATGGAGATCCGCCGCCGGTTGCCGCCGCGCATCGAGTTCGACGGGGAAGTTCCCTCTGGCCTTGGCCATCGCATGGAAACTCTGAACAGCGGAGGAGCGCTGCACTTCCTTACTAACTCCACCTCCCGCCCTGTTTCCGTCAATGTCCGGATTGAGGGCGCAGCGCTCGAGGAGTGGGACACCGTCACGGGCAAGATGAGTCCTGCTGCCTTCCGCGCCCCTGAAGCGGGAAAGATTGAGTTCACGCTTGATCTGCCGCCGGCTGGAGCCCGCCTCTTCTACGTTCCCTTGCAGCCGACGACCGAAAAGGCCGCCCCGCGGACGCTTGCTGCTAAGCCCCGAACACTCGTCGTGCGGGACTGGAAAATTTCTCCTGCCTCCCCGAATGTGCTGGTTCTCGATTATTGCGACTTGCGGGTGGCGGGGCAGAGCTTTCAAAACATCAATACATGGCAGGCAAATTGGCTGGTCTGGCAAGCGCACGGATTTGAGCGCCCAGCTTGGGACAATGCCATTCAGTTCAAGAAGCGTATCCTCGACCGTGCGCCTTTCCCACCCAACTCGGGTTTCGAGGCCACATTCCACTTCCGCGTGACGGACGAAGCAGCGCTGAATGGTGCCCAGCTTGCTTTGGAAAGCCCGGAACTCTACATGGTCTATGTCAACGGTCAATCGGTGAACGGCTCGAGCGGTCAGCGTTGGCTTGATCCCCACATCCAAAGCCTTATCGTCGACAAACTACTGAGAGTCGGCCAGAACACAGTACGCCTTGTGGCCTCCCCGTTTGATGTTCACATGGAGCTGGAGAACATCTACATCCGCGGGAATTTTGCCCTCGAACCGCAGGAGCAAGGATTCTCGATACGGGCGGCGCGACGGCCGGACTTTGGCTCCTGGGCAAAGCAGGGCTATCCGTTCTACTCTGACAGCATGTTTTACGAAGGCCGTGTCGAAGTCCCCAAGGGTACTCGGCGCCTGCGCATTCGCTTTCCTCAATGGGCGGGGAGTGCGGCAGTGGCGCTCCTGGATGGAGAGCCCATCCAGGTTTTCGGCTGGCAACCCTATGAATGCGTAACTCCGGCGACGCCTGGCTCCCACGTGGTCGGGCTTCACATCGTGGCGAACCCGCGGAACCTCTTTGGACCATTCCATAATCCTACGAAGCCGCGGATGATCGCCTGGCCCGCAGCATGGCGCGAATTTCCGGAGCACCAGCCTCCAGGAACGGAATACGACCAGCTAGATTATGGGCTGATTGAACCTTTCTCGGTCGAAGCTCTGCGGTAGGAAGCGTGATCAACCGCGAGGTCCAGGGCACGGCCTTGCGTTAAGTCCGCACGATCGTGCCAGGGTTTCTCTTCAGACCAGGGGACGTCGGATCTGAAAGAACCAGTGGCTCGAAGCTTACTTCACCAGCCGTCCGCCATCCATCAGCAAGGTCGAGCCAGTGATCCAGGAGGCGGCATCGGACGCGAGATAGAGCGCCGCCTGAGCAACTTCCTCCGCCGTCCCGACTCTACCCAAGGGATAGAATCGGGCCATTTCCCTCTTGCGTTTGAGTGCGCCTTCGGGCGAGAGATAGGTCTCGTGGATGGGGGTATCCACAACCGCGGGGCAGATGGTGTTCACACGCACACCTTCGGCGCTGTGCTCCTGCGCGAGTATCAAAGTGAGCATGTTTGTCGCCGCTTTGGTCATCGCATAGGCGCCAAAACCGGGCGAGGGTTTAAGCGCCAAGCTGGATGAAATGTTGATGATTACTCCGCCTCCCCGCCGGATGAGCCAGGGAACAGAAAATTGCGCTACCCAGAATGGATTCTTCACATTGTGGGCCAGCAGCTCGTCGAGAGAGGCCTCATCGACGTCCACAAGCTTCCTGTAGCGAGAGATCCCGGCATTGTTGACCACGATGTCAAGGCCGCCGAGCTGCTCGCCAGCGGTATCAACCGCCTTTCGAGCCTGCTCGCGCCGACTCAGGTCGGCTGCCGTAGAGAACACATTGGACCGGTCCCCGCCAATCTCCTTCGCAACTCCCTCGAGTTTGATGAGAGTACGCCCGACCAACGCTACCTTCGCCCCTTCTTGCGCGAACAAGAGGGCGGTGGCCCGGCCAATGCCCGAACCCGCGCCCGTAATCAACGCTACTTTCCCTGACAGTTTCATACCATCTCAACCTTCCGCAGTCAGTTGGCACCGCACCAAGAGCTGCCGCACCGCCGACTTAAGTCGTTTGCCGGCTCACAGCCAGAGTATAACATTCGCAATGGGGCTGCTCAGCCACGGCAGAGAAGGTAGGTCGAGCCTTCGAATCATGCCGAGCCGAGCTGAAGAAGTGTGGGGCTGCCTGTATGAGCATTCGAGAACTGCGGCGGCGGATTTTTCTGGTGGACCTGCTCAAGGGTCTGGCGCTGACGTTTTCCTATCAGCGTCCCAGTGCCACTTACACGGAGCAATATCCGCTGGAGAGGCCACCGGTGGCGGAACGTTACCGGGGCGCACCGCGGCTGAACAAGCATCCGGAGACGGGCGAGACGCTCTGCATCGCCTGCAACCTGTGCTCGCTGGCCTGTCCGGAGAACCTGATTGTGGTGGGCTGGGAGCGGACGGCGGATCGCAAGAAGAAACTGACCACGTTCACTTACGACCTGTCGCGGTACATGTCCTGCGGGTTGTGTGAGGATGCCTGTCCCGTGGACGCGCTGGAGTTGACGCAGGATTTTGAGCTTGCCCACTACACGCGCGAGGGAATGATCTGGGACCGCCACGCGCTGGAAGAGGGCCCTGAACCAACCCGCTATACGCGATAGACCCTTAGCCTTGGTGCAGATAGCTTACGAGGGAGCGAGCCACACGCGCTTGGTCTCGCGCCAATCGGCTACGCACCAGGCGCCGACGCCGCCCTCCTGGCTCGTCTTCCCAGCGTGGAAGCTCGCCAGGCCAAGAGGCCAATCAAGCGACTCATCTGCCGCCCGCACTCTAAAGCAGTTCGTCGCCTCACGTGGAAGGCCCACCGCCCTTGAGCCACCACTCAGATTGGTCCACCGACCACGCAAGCAAGGCGAACCCCTGAACCGCCAGGGGGAGGCGCCGCGGGCCACTCTTGTGACCCGCGGCCGGTAACCTATTTCTTCTTGGGAGGCACGACGGCGTCTTTGAACGCCTTGGCCAGACGAAACTTCACCACCGTCTTCGCCGGGATCTTGATGGGCTCACCGGTTTGGGGGTTGCGCCCCATCCGAGCCTTCCGGTTAGCCTTGACGGCTTTGCCCAGGCCAGGAATCACGAACTGCCCACTGCTCTTGCACTCCTTGGTGGCCAGCGCCGCGATCTCCGCCAGAACCGCGGCTGCGGCCTTCTTCTGGATGCCCGCCTTTTCCGCCAGATGAGACACAACTTGGGATTTGGTCATCACTTTCGCCATTTGCTACTCCTCTCCTCAATGCAAGGTTTTTTGGATCCGCATCACGATGGCTGCGCGACACTCTATGCAATAAGCGCGAAGCTGTCAAGCGATTTTCCGCGTGCCACCTGTATCCTACCCACAAAAAATGCGCCTCCAGTCAAGTCCTCTGCACACCTTCGGATCCCTCCGGGACGCCGTAATTGAAAAGCCTGCCAGGTTCCGCTATATTTCAAGAAGGAGGGTGAGAATGCCGCTCTTCGAGTACAAGTGTCGGGATTGCGGGGCTAAGTTCGAAACGCTTGTCACCTCCTCGGCCGCCGAGGTGGCCTGCAAGAAATGCGCCAGCCCTCGCGTGGACAGGCTGCTTTCGGTGTTCGCGGTGGTCGGGGCTTCCCGCTCCACGCCCTCCTTCGAGTCCGACCCATGCGACACTTGCGACGCCCGGCGGCGCGGCATGTGCGGAGAATAGCGCCAGCTCCAAGGGGCATCCTGATCTCTCCCAGGCAGGGTGCCAGCGGGCTCAGCGCGACTAAACCTTGGCTCATCGCCCTATCCCCAATTTGCACCTAGGCCCTTCGCGCTGGTCAAGCGACGATTGGCGGGGAGTCTTTTATCCGCCCGGCACAGCTCCCGCCAATTTCCTCTCTGAGTACGCCAAGCACTTTGACACCGTGGAGGTGGATTCCACTTTCTACCGTACGCCTTCGGCTTCCATGGTGAAGAACTGGCGCACGCGAACTCCGGCGGGATTCATCTTTGCCGCGAAATTCCCCCCGGCCATCACCCACGAGCAGGTTTTGCGGGATTGTCGCGCGGAGGTGAGGGAATTTCTCTCCACGATCGAGCTGCTGGAAGATAAACTCGGTCCGCTCTTGCTTCAATTCCCGTACTTCAATAAGCAGGCCTTTGCGCGGTGCGAGGATTTTCTCGCCCGCTTGGCGCCGTTTCTGGACGAGTTGCCGGTGGGCCACTCCTATGCGGTAGAGGTCCGCAACAAATACTGGATCAACGAGCGCTTCCTTGACCTGCTGCGGAAGAAAGAAATCGCGCTCGCGCTGATCGACCATTCCTGGATACCGCTCATCAACCATTTGACCGCGAAGTACGACGTGGTGACGGCCGACTTCACCTACATCCGCTGGCTGGGCGACCGCAAAGGCATCGAGGAGAGAACCAAGCACTGGAATCGGATCATCATCGACCGCGAAGAAGAAATGGAAATGTGGATTCCCGTCATCCGTCAACTGCTCAAGCGAGGCATCCGCGTCTTCGGATACTTCAACAACCACTACGCCGGGTTTGCGCCCGCCTCGATCAAGCTCTTCAACGAAGTGTGGGAGCGAATGCCGTTGGCCGCTGATCGGAAAGCTCCGTAGGGGTGAGTCTAACGCAGGTCTGTACCTGACGTTGCAGAAACAGGCGCAAACCTCGTGCGCGCAGACGATCTATTCACAGGTAATAATGGCCGGCGGCTTCGGGCTGATACAGGATCTGCTGGACTTTCAATTTCCTTAACCCCGCTGGGACTTCCCACTCAATGGTATCTCCGACCCGATACCCTAAGAGCGCGATGCCGAGAGGAGCTAAAATCGAGATCTTTCCTTTTTCGATATCCGCGTCAGGAGGGAATACTAAAACCAGATCCATCGTCTTTCCTGATTGTAGGAACGTCACACGAGCCGTTGAGTTCATGGTGATGACATCGGGTGGAATCTCTTCGGGCGCAACGACATGCGCTCGGTCCAATTCCTCCTCGAGTTGTCCGAGATACTCTCGATCCTTGCTGCTCCAGAGCTGAGTGCCTTCGATTAACTTACTCAGCCGATCGAAATCAAACCGTGTGCCGTAGATGTCGCGTTTCTGCATGGGTCTCTCCCTTCCCTGCCATTGCCATGCCCAGAACTAGATACCCAGGCCAGAAGCGGTCAGAACCTCACTCTCGCCCCGGCAACTTGCGGCAACAAGCGTTCCGCGCCCGATGCCCAAACATCCTATCTTATCTCGGCGAGAGACGGAACCCCGCACCGGCGGAAGAGCTTCTGCGCGCAAAGACAGTGCCGCCCAAGCAACGCACAACCTAATGCAGGTAGGTCAGCACCGACCGCAGCGGGACCACCTGGCTCTTACCGCATGCTTTGAAGGACAACCGAGGTGCCGAAAAACGATTCCGGTCTACCGGGCCACTCCTCAACGGTGGTATGGTAGTCGTTCCTAACCTGCCGGAGGCCGAAGGTGAATTCATGCCGCGGGTTGAAATCCGACTGCTGAAGAGCCACGCAGAGTACCGGCAATGCGAACGCATCCAGATGGACGTGTGGGGAAACCTCGGCGTGGGCAGCGAGGTGTTAGGCGTCACGCAGAAATACGCGGGCGTCGTGATTGGTGCCCTGGTGGACAGGAAGGTGGCGGGTTTCATTTACGCCTTCCTGGCCCGGTGTCACGGCCGTTTGATTCACTGGTCCCACATGATGGCCGTCGCGCCCGGGTATCGCGACCAGGGACTTGGCTTCCGGATGAAGCTCGCCCATCGCAAGCAGGCGCTCGCGCGGGGAATAAAGTCCATCTGCTGGACGTACGATCCCTTGCAGAGCCGCAACGCGAGCCTCAACATCCATCGGCTGGGGGCGCGAGCCGAAGAGTACATTCGGGACTGCTACGGGCATTTTCCTAGCGTGATCGAGAAGGGCCTGCCGAGCGACCGGTTGGTGGTGAACTGGCGCATTGCCAGCGCTCAGGTCGAACGTCGCATGCGCGAAGGGCCGCCCGTCCTGCAGGCTCTCGATTGGCGCCGGGTTAACGAAACGCGCGCGGGCACCGGGGGTTTTCTTGAGAACCGACGCATTCATCTCCGTCTTCATGATTCGCGCCTATTAGTCGAGATACCCCCGAACACGGATGTCATGCGAGAGCAGGCTTTGTCCCTCGCGCGCCGCTGGCGGAGGGAAACGCGCCAGATCTTCGAGCGGTACTTCCATGCCGGATACACTATAAGGGATTTCCTCCCACCGGCCTTCGAGACGGAAGGCCGCTGTTACTACCTGCTCCACCGATCCCGGTGAAGCCCCGCTTGAAACGCCGCCCAGCTCAAAATACAATCGGCGCTTTCAACCCGACTTATGACCAGCGAAGTAGTGTTTACGCGGGCGGGATCCGTCGCCGAGGTGATCGAGCGCTTGGTTCAGGCGACTTCTACCTCAGTTGACGCGGCTCTTTACCGCTTTAACTCGGCACGGCTGGCTTGCGTTCTTGAGGATGCTCTCCGGCGGGGCGTGAGCCTTCGCCTAGTCCTCGATCACGGCAAATATGAAGAGAGCCCTGCAACTCGCCAACTTCTCGCGGGGGGACGTATTCCTTGTCGCTTGTTGCGCGGGCGGCAAGGTCCGGGTTCGAAGATGCATCACAAGTTTGTTATTCTGGACGCGCGAATGGTACTCACGGGTAGTTACAACTGGACGGTCGAATCTGAGGAATTGAACTACGAGAACCTGGTCGTCCTCCGTGACTCCCAGTCGGTGCGGAATTACGCGCAGGAGTTCGAGGCGCTCTGGGCAGAGGCAGCAGAAGTGGGTCAGTCCTGAATTTCGCGAGAATCAATGCCCCACCCGGGAAACCTGTACTCTGGACACAGCTTATGACACCCAAGGACACATCGGAAGGCAACGAGGTACGGCAAGCCGGGTACGAGTTTTACATCATGCGACACGCGATTGCGGTGACGCGCGGCAGCGCGGGCTTTTCCGACGACTCCAAGCGCCCGCTGACCCCGGAGGGCAAGCGGAAGATGCGGGAGATCGCCGAAGGGCTGACCCGCATGGGTTTTGGTGTGGACTGGATTGTCACCAGCCCTCTGGTGCGCTCCGTCGAGACGGCGGAGATTGTCGCGGAAGTCCTCGGGTCGAATGTGCCGATGGATTTCTGTGACGCGCTCCGTCCTGGTGGATCAGCCGAGGCTCTGATTGCCTTTCTGGCCAAACGCCCCAACCGCAAACGCGTTCTGGTGGTGGGCCATGAACCTGACCTGAGCGAAATGGCCGCGCGGCTGATTGGCGCGGGCCGCCATGCTAACCTGGCTTTCAAGAAGGGTGGCTGCTGCCTGATCACCTTTGATGAATTCCCGCCCAAATCTCCCGGGTGCCTTGTCTGGTGGCTCACGCCGCGCCTGCTGCGAAAGATGAGATGATTCGCTCTCCACGACGCGCGATGACGATCCCACTTTCGCCACACACATTGCCGAGAATGCGATGTATGCGTGACCCGCGAACACAGGCCCACCCGCTCACGGTGGCCGAAATCGAGCCACTGGCCGCTTCAGGGAGCGTTGTAACTTACCCGGACTCAAGGTAGACTGTACCCGCAACAACGGGACAAACTAGCTTGGCCTCCTTTGCCCAGACGGCAGGGATTGCTTCCGGAGGATCGGAGAGTAAGCACCACCTCCTTCTGAAGCCCGTTCGAGGCATTTCCCATGGACGAATCAAAGGACTCGACCCTTCCTGAAACGGCCGAAGCGCCTCTCGGCCCCCTCACGCAGCGAGCGGAAGAACAAACGGCCACGGAACAGCAGAATGAATGGGGCAAAGTCCGGGGGCTCGCCCGCCGGCAACTGGACCGCTTCATGTCCTATGAGCCGAAAGTGCTCAAAGGGGACGACCCGGATGCGATTCACGACATGCGGGTGGCGAGCCGGCGTTTGCAGCAGATCCTCGACTTGGTTTATCCCAGGCCGCGCCCGCGCGAGATTCGCCGGCTGCGTCGCAAGATACAGCGCTGCCGCCGGGCGCTGGGGGAGATCCGCAACTGCGACGTGCTCCTCCAGCATGTCGAAGCCTTGCTGGCAAGGAAGCGGGCTGTTCGCCGGGAAGCCTGGACGGCTGTCAGGCATTACCTCCTGGCGCGCCGCTCCGAGAGTTTTCTGCGGGCGATCCGCAAACTCAGCAAGGTGAACCTGGCGGTTTTCTACGTGCGCATGAAGGAGTGTCTGGCTCTGATCGGATCGGCGCCAGGCCCTGGCCGGCACCCGCACAACCTTTCCCTTCCAGACATGCCCCTGCCTGAGCCCTTTCCCGAGCGCATTGCGCCGGCACTGGAAGGAGTTTGGAACGCTTTTGAGGAGCAAGTTGCCCTGTCGCAGCGCGATCGCCGTGCACCGGTCATTCACGGCGTGCGCATCGCCGCCAAGCGGCTCCGTTACCTGCTTGAGGTGGTCCACGAGTTCGACGTCCCCGGCAGCGCCGAAGCGCTGGCCTGGCTGCGCCGACTCCAGCGGCACCTGGGGAATTGGCACGACCTGGAAGTCCTAGAGCAAATGATGATCGAAATGATTGCCCGGCCGGAGTTTCTGCAAGATCAGTTGCTCCTGGCCATGGAGATCGAGAAGCTGGTTCTGCGGAACCGCACGGCTAAGAAGGCGTTTGAGGGAAAATACATCACCATGACGCAGGAGTCTGCGGAAGGGCGACGATTGAAAGATTGGGTGGGCTACCTGCTGGCATCTCCTTCTGCCGCTTTCGCCAAAGGCTGAGGCGTCAAGTCCCGCTTCTCCGCTGCAGCCTCGGGCTTGCTCGGCGACGGCATTTCGACCACCTTCGGACTAGCAGCCTCCTCCGCTTCCACCGGCGGGGCAGAAACCGAAAAGAGTGGCTCGCGCGGTTCGCCGCTCAACACCCTGGCGACACCCGCGCGGAGATGCTCGAAAACCGTTCGAATATCCGCCGAAGCGTCAATCACCCCAAAATCGTACTCTGCTGCCAACGTATCGAATTGCGCCAGCAACGCGCTTTGATATTTCCGGAAACTCTCATACATGTCTTCGCTGGGGTAGAGGTCCATGCCGGATTCCCAGTAGTCGAACCCGCACGAGAAGACCACGCGGGGGATGAGGTCGTCCACACCGATGCGCAGGTAAAAGACCGCGTCGGGTTTCAAAGCAAAACTGTAAGCGTTGCGAACCCAGGCGGGATCCACGCCTCGCACGATGGCCCGCGCCATTAGCGAATAGATGTAGCGGTCCGTGAGGACCACAAACCCCGCGCGCAGCGCAGGGATAATCTCATGTTCCAGCCGGTCGGCAAAATCGGTGGCGTAGAAAAGGGTCAGCGTGGTGCGGCCCAGGGTGTGTCCTTCCTTGGCCTGCTGGATGCCTTTCCCCGCCAGTTCAGAACGCTTGATGCCCGTGTCCAGCACGGCACGGCCCTGTTGCTCCAGCCAGGGCCTCAGCAGCTTGATCTGGGTGGACCGCCCCACACCATCGGTGCCTTCGATTACGATCAGTTTGCCGGTTAGTTCCGCCAGATTCATCCCTGGCAGACCCACCCCATAGGTTTCTCTCACGGCGCCACCCTCAATCGCTTGGCTTGCGCCAGCTTGGCTTTCACGATTTGCCGCATCTGCGCCTGCTGCTCCTCGATAGGCAGGACGGCATCCACCGTAGTAAGATCAAATTCGGAGATCATCTTCTCGTACTCTTCCAGGATGCGGCCCTGGAAAATCCGGAAGCTCTCCTCTGAATCCTCGCTGAGCCCCAGGTCCATCCCCGCCTCGTAAAACTTGACCCCGCTGCGCCCGTCCAGAATGCGCTTCATGGCTACGTCCAAAGGGACGCGGAAATAGAACGCCGCCGTGGGCTTCACGGCAAAACCATAAAGCTCGCGTACCCACGTGGGGTCCATTCCCCGCGCCACGTCGCGGGCAAACGCGGTATAGATGTAGCGGTCGCAGAGCACCACCGCCCCAGCCTTCAGAAGCGGAATAATGTTGTGCTCCATCCGGTCGGCGAAGTCGGTGGCGTGGATCAGGGAAAAGGTTGCAGGGGTCAGCATCTGCTTCTTCTTGCCCCGTTTCGTGGTGTCCCGAACGAGCGGCGAGGAGTTCCATTCGCTGAACACTACCCCGTAGCCTTCCGCCTGCAACCACTGGTGCAGGAGCATCAACTGCGTGGATTTGCCTGAGCCATCAATCCCTTCGACAACAAAAAGCTTCCCTGGAAATCGGTGCTCGCCGTAACGCTTCATTCAGGAACTCCCGAGGCTGTGGACACGATTTTTGCGCTAACCTATTAGTTTACCATAGGGGACACTCCGGCGAAAGCGAAGGCGGGGCAAAACTTCCGTGCCCGAGCGCCACTCCCCATGCCCGTCGCTTCGTCTGGCAGCCGAACCCTATCTGCTGTCTTTTCAGAAAGTTATGGGCACCGGTCAGGTGCTATCTGGCACGTTCCCGTCCGGACAATTTCGCCGGTCGTCTCTTCGATCAGTCGTCCAATAAGATGGCTTCATTGTCCAAGAAAATGGGTTCGTTTGGCCAAAAAATGGGTTCGTTGTGGGTTGGTTTTGGGTTCGTTTTTGTGCGCTCTCCTTGTGTTTTCAATAAGATAGTGGCTTCGTTTTCCTATTTTTAACGTCTCTATTTTTAGCCCTTTCCTCACCTCCCAGCCCTGATTTCGCCGCGACCCGCTGCGCCGCCCGTCTGCAGACGACTGCCAGTCTTCTGCCTCCTCGGGGCGCACTCATCGTCTTCTCAAATCTCCGATCTTCCATTTCAAATTCCCGTCTCGACCTTCAAGCCCCCAGGGGCTTAGTCACAACGGACCACTGACAACGGACTACTGACCAGTGACCGCTCACTGCCCACCAACGCCTGCTACGCACCACCCGTCGCCCTTTCCTGCCGCCACCCCGGAAGAGGAACCGGCAGCCGCTTGGCCCGAGCCTGCTCCAGCCAGCCAAAAGTGTAGGCTAGCACGCTTAGCTACCTTTGTCAAGAGCATAGTGGGGGCTATGGCGGCAGTGTCCGCATCGCCGTAAAGACGATCCGCTGGAACGTCTCCGGCGTCAGACGGCCCACCGGGCCGTCTCTACGGCGGCAAGTTCATGCGACGCAGGAGATCCTAGCAGCCTGCTGGAAGCGCGGCTTGCACGGTCAGCTTCTTGCCCGTTCAAGCGTTGACCACGAGCTGGTCCGCAGCCCGGATGTCCACAATACGCGAAGTTACGATTCTCCGATATACTGGGTGCTGGAATTCCAGGCGCATTCCTCGTCCGATAAACCGTAGCTTCAGCATCGAGCCACCCCACGTTGATCCTTCGATCCTCACGGGGACGGGATCAGGACAGTATTTCGGATGGCCGGAGATCAGGTCCTTGCCGGAGCCCCGAATGACGATGGTGTACCGATGATTCTGCGTCTCCACTTCCAACAGCGCGCCCTGAGATAGATCGTCCAGGCATACCCCTCCTTCGATCTCCGACTGCGCGATGTTCCGGTTCACCGCATCGCTGAAGTTGGGATGCGGCATGAACGGCTTTGGAACGGGGACCGCCGCCGTGGTATCCATTCTCGTTGTCTCCGTGCTTACAGCCTCCTGCTTACCGCTTGCTGCCTTTCCCGGCTCCGCCGAGAGTCGCCAAGGACGCTCGTTGCCTGCCGCTTTCTGCCTACGGTTCTTCACGGCGCTTCCCACTCCAGGGCATAGACCTCGGTCGTGCTGTGGTCGCGCATGACGAGAAGCGAATCGTCCGGGGCCAACCCGAACCACTCTTCCACAGTTCCCGAGGCTGGAGGGATCTCCTTCCCGCTCACGACCCGCTCGACCTTGCGACCGCTGAGTCGGACTCGGTATATGCTGTAATCGCCTTCAGCGAGACTCCCCCCAACCAGGACCCATGCTCCGTCGCGAGACCAGTTCGGGAAACCGACACCTCCTTTGAAGGCTGCCAACTCCACCCGCTGGCCGGTCGTAAAGTCGAAAAGGATCAGTTTACGCATCTCCATGTCCAAGGCGACGACGTAGCGTCCGTCTGGCGACCAGCGAGGCGAGAACAGCCCTTCGGAGCCGGGCAGCGTCGAAACCTGATTTGTTGGCAGATCGAACAGATGGAGGGCCTTGGTTTGCCCTGGTTCAGGAACCATTGTCGCCGGCAGGCGTCCAAAGAGGATTTTGTTCCCGTCGGGTGACCACTGGGGATCGGCTTCGTTGCGCTCATCCATTATGAGTTGCTGCGGTGTTCCGCCGTCGGCAGAAACAATGTAAATCTTCCACGCCTTACCGGGCATATTACCCATGAAAGCAACCCGCTTGCCGTCGGGCGACCAGCGCGGCAATAGGGCCACCATCGGCGGAACCGTGAGTTGAAGCTTCTGGTTGCCGTCCAGCTTGCTCCTCCACAACGTGCCTTCGGGAAACGCATCGTAGCAGGCCCACTTACCATCCTTGCTGAAAGCCGCCTCTGATGCCGAGATTCCCCCGAGATAGGGCGTGAATTGGCGGCTCTTGGCATCGTACCGCATCAACTCTCCTCGGGCTTGAGTACCCAAAGCGAAGAGCTGCTTCCCATCTCTGCTGGGCGCGGGCGAATAAAAGTTAACAGGACCTGAGGCCAACAGCACGGGCTGGTAGCTCCCTTTGTGGAAGAAACGGGTTTCTTCGCGAACCGCCCAGAGGCCACACTCATTGTCGTGGGTGCCCTGGAAGATGAAGTACTTGCCATCCGCCGTCCAGACGCCGCAACACTCACTGGGTCGATTGCTCCAGCCGGGGAGAAGCTGATGGAGATTGCTCCCATCAGCGTCAACTTCCCAGATGGCATTTCCCTCACCCTGAGAGCCCCCAAGAGTGAAGCGTAGATGCTTTCCGTCGGGAGACCAAGGGGGGATACTTGGCCCGCCATTCACAGTCAGAAGCCTGCGAGAGTCGCTCCCATCGCTGTTCACGACGCACAGGTCGTTGCCCCGCGCGTAAACAATCTTGTGTCCGTCCGGAGACCAAGCTGCATTCGGACCGACGTTGACCAGCACGTCGCCCACACGCCGCGGCGAGCCTCCGAGGACGGGCAGAATCCAAAGAGGGACCTCCTTCCCAGCTGCCGCCACCCAAGAGTGGAGAAGTAACTCCGACCCGTCTGGAGAGACATCCATATACTGGCCTTGAAACGGCGTTGACACAGGAACGGTCTCCCCACCCGTGGCGGCTACCTGAACGAGGGTCGATTCGCCTCCGATATCTTCCTTGAAGTAGAGGCGTGGCCCATCTGTGAGCAACGGGCCCGCCTTCCCGCGGCCATTGTTGGTCAGTTGCACGGTGCGTGTGATCCTTGGTGGGGGCAGCGGGCGCGTGAGCCAATAGGCGAGGACCGCGCCGGCGATGACGATAGCACCCGCCAGGGCAATGGCCGCCCAGCGCATCCTGTAGCGGCGCTCTATGAGCCCCGTCTCTTTCCGCCGGTCATAGACCGGCGCTGCAGCTACAACCCGCCCCGAATCCGTGTCTCGCTTCAGCCGCTTCAAATCAGCCCGCATCTCGGCGGCGCTCTGACAGCGGAGATCGCGGTCTTTCTCGAGTGCCTTGTCAATGATGCGTTCCAGTTCTGGCGGCAGGTCGGGATTCAGTTCCACCGGCGAGGTCGGCGCCTGAGTCAGAATTGCGGTGAAGATGACCGCCGTGGTGGTGCCCGGAAAGGGCTGCTTGCCGGTGGCCATCTCGTAGAGCACCGCGCCGAAGCTGAACAGGTCGGTGCGATGGTCGAGTTCTTCGCCACGCGCCTGCTCCGGCGACATGTAGGCGACTGTCCCCATGGCCACGCCCGGACTCGTCAGGTGCTCTTCGCCGAGGCAGGCGGTTTCGGCCTCTTGTAGGGGCGCCGCTTGCTGCGCCCCTTTGGGCAGGGCAAGCCCTGCCCCTACAGGGGTCAATTTCGCCAACCCGAAATCCAGAATCTTCGCCTGGCCGCGAGTGGTCACAAAAATGTTCGCCGGTTTGATGTCGCGGTGGATGATGCCCTTGCCGTGCGCCGCATCGAGGGCATCGGCGATCTGGATGGCGAGGTCGAGCAGCGTGTCTGTCGGTAGGGGCGCACCCTCACCCGGCCTGACGACCCGCCCTCTCCCTGAGGGAGAGGGGGTAGGGGTGCGGGCAGCAAGCCGCTGCTTGAGGGTTTGCCCTTCGAGCAACTCCATGGCAATGAAGGGCTGGCCGTCGTATTCATCAATATCGTGAATCGTGCAGATGTTAGGATGATTCAGCGCCGATGCGGCATGGGCCTCGCGCTTAAACCGCTCCAGGGCTTGGTGGTCCTTCGCAAGCTCTTCGGGTAGGAACTTCAGCGCGACCAAGCGGCCGAGCTTGGTGTCCTCGGCCTTATAGACCACACGCATGCCACCGCCACCCAGCTTTTCCAGGATGCGGTAGCGGGCAATGATCTTGCCGATCACGACGTTGCGTCCCAAAAATGGTTCAGAAGGGCCACTCGTATGCAAACATCATAGGCGTGGGAACACTGCAAATCAAGCGCTGGCGTGCGTCGTTTGCGGACTTGTGGCATGATGGAGCGCGTAATTGCTCTGATGTCTGGAAAGACAATCGTGCCACCCGCCCGGCGGGGCCGGGACAGGTTCCGGGCGGCGCCACATGGGAAGGTCTCAAATGAACAAACCGCACTGGTTTACGCTGCCTTTGGCTTTTGCAGCCGGGTGCTCGATTCTTTTCGCCCAAACGGGACGGCCGAAGATTGTCGACGCGCACGTTCACCACAACGGCGACCCGGCATTCCTTGCGAAGTTGTGCACGAAGCTCGAGTCTGTGGACGGCATGGCTTTGCTCATCACCGCACCCCAAGACCTCAAAAGCGTGACCGACTTCATCAGCAAGCATCCCAACCGCATCGTTTGCATGGGCGAAGTGCGCCTGGACGACCCGGTGGCCGTGGCGCTCGTGGACCGCTTCCATGCCGCGGGCTGTAAGGGGTTGAGTGAGATCACCTCCGCCCTCAAGAACTACGACGACCGCAGCTACTGGCCCATCTACGAGCGGGCCGAGCAGTACGGCATGATCGTGCTCTTCCACACCGGCATCGTGAACCGGCCCGATCCGACCATTCCCACCGACGTCAGCGTGGACCGCATGCGACCCACCACGCTCGACGCCATCGCGCGACGGTTTCCGAAGATCACCATCATCGGCGCGCACCTCGGCAATCCCGATTACGCCTGGTCGGCCGAAATGGCCCGCTGGCATCCCAACCTGTTCTTCGACGTCTCCGGGTCCACGCTCATCAAGAAGCAGGACGACTACACGTTTTTTAAGTCGATCTTCTGGTGGTCGGGGGTGGTGAGCCCCCACACACCTGCCGGCGGCCCGCACGCTTTTGAGAAGTTGGTATTCGGCTCCGACGTTTTCAATGGGGAATTGGAGGAATTCGACCGGGAACTCGACCGCTACCACAAGATGCTCGACGCCTGCGGCGTCCCCAAGACCGCCCAAGACAACATTTTCGCTGGCACCATGTGGCGCATCCTGAATCAGAAACCGTAACGCAATGTCTCGGGACTCGGGGTTAGGGGTTCGGGAGAACCACGGCTGACCGTTGCCGCGCTGAATCGGATTCCAAGTGGGCGGCTCCGCCGCAGTGTTCTCTCAGCGCGAGGCGGCGCTTACGTTGCGTCTCTTTTTTACGATGTCGGCGGTTGAACGGTCGCCCTTTTGGCGTGCTGGTCGCTGAAGGCTGACAGCTTCTAAGGGTTTCTCTCTCGTCGCGCCGGACAACTGACGTTCAAGCCTTTCGATTTCCACCGGAACGCTCTTTAAGGTGGGGTCGAGCGTCAAAGCGTGGCGAAAGGTTTCCAGAGCCGCGCGTGGCAAGCCCATCTTCTCCTGGATGTGTCCTTTTAACACCCACGTGTGCGAGTCTGCGTAAGTACGCTCGGCCAGCAACGCCTCTCCCAGTGCCTCCGGATATCTTTCTGTATGATGAAGCACTCTGGCCAATCCGAAGTGCAGCCGCCCGCCCAGCGGGTTTAGCGCGACGCCGTGGCGGTAATGCTCCTCTGCCTGCGCCCACTCGGTGCAATCTTCCAGGAGCATCCCCAAGTGGTAATCCCGCTCAGCCAGCATCAAGCGAGTCCGCTGAAACATCAACTCGCCGGCGCAAACGAGGACGGCCACACTGGCAAGTAGCGGGACGACGCGCCCTCGGGGGCGGTCGGCGCCGGTTCCGAGGCAGTCGGGGACCGCCGCTTGTACCCCGGTTTGCATCAACGCCGGGAAGGCCAGCAGCGTGAAGATCAGGATGAACGTCGGCGGGATCGAGAACTGGAAATTGAAGAACGAATCTACGAGCATCGCCGTGACGCCGCCCGCACTCGCGGCCAGCCAGAGACGCGTGGTGCGAGATGCTGTGGCGTCGAGCACCTTGTGAATCTCCCACCCATAAGTCCAGAGAACCCAGAGCAAGGCTACAAGGCCTAGCAACCCTGTTTCTAGCAAGAGCTGCAGAGGGTCATTGTGGAGCAACCGGTTGTTGGTCCAGTAACGGATCCACTCAGGATGGGTAGCCAAGAACTTGGCCTGAAGCTCCAGGTACCGAAGCTGATAAGTGCCCCATCCGCTGCCGACGAGCGGGTGCTCGGCAAACATCGGCCAACTGAAGCGCCAGAGATAGGTTCGTCCCTCTAGGCGCCTCAGAAGGTTTTCCATCAGGTTGCTGGCAAAGAACACCGCCAGCGGGATGAATGCCAGCGCGACAAGTCCACGGACCTTCGCGCTCTCGCGCTGCTTCCTGGCCGGCGCGGCATCGGCAGCTCCGTTTAACCAAGGTTTCCAGACGAATCCCGCCGCAAGGCCGCCCCACGCACCGAGCGAACCCGTGCCAACGATGGCCGCCAGCATTGTACCCGCCGCCGTCCACCACGAAGCTCTGGCCCCCGGCTTTGCGGAAGCGGCTCCAAGGGCCAGCGCCAGGAAGATGGTTCCGATCAAGTAGCCGGCGACAAAGTTGGGATTGCCAAACGTCGAGTACAGACGCATGCGCGCCACCATCTTCCCCCAATCAACTTGATAGCCTCCGAAAAGCAGCGGGTCGTGGCCGGACCATTGCAGCAGGGCAATCACGGCAACCGCTGCTCCTGCCAGCGCGCTCAGCCTCGCGAGGCGCGGCACGGCAGTCTCGCCCCACGAAACCAGGAGCAGAACCCAGGCAGGCCCGCAAAGGAAGCAAACAGCCTCGTGCAAACTGAAGAGAGGAGCGGGACTGTTCTTGCACGAAAGGATAACAGCGATGGCCAGCAGGGCAAGCGGCGGGCTCAACCGAAAATGGCGCGGCCACAAAAGCTTTCCCCAAGCCAGGCACAGCGCCCAGGCCGCCAGCCCCGTGATGATCAGGCTTTGCGTGAGGTATAGTTTGGGGTAGGAAAACTGCTCGGCAAAGCCGCGATGGAAAACCAGCGGCAGGACCAGGAGCAACCCTGCCGCAAGAAACGTCACGAGCCAACGCAGCTTGAGCGTGCGCGCGAACTCCATGAGGGGAGTGTACAACAGTCCTTGCTGCACCTACTTCCTACGCTTCTTCTTGACGATCTGAAAGGCGTGCTTGGCTTCGCTGGTGGGTTCACCGGCTACACCCACGAAGAAGCTGCGATCGTACAGGATGGTTCGTCTGCATCCTGCAGTCCGCGAAGCGCAGAAGAACTCGTCACTGTCGGAATGCGGGCGCAGAATCTCAGTCCTTTTGAGGCTAATGACCCGTGGTGCCTCTCAGGTGCGGGTCAGTGTGGCGTCTTGCGGAGAGAATCGACAATGACCTGGCTGTCGGCCGGGCACAGTGACGCAGCCACAAAGTTATAGGTCTTTCCGGAATTCAGAAGGATATGAAAAGTGCCGGTGTTCACCCCGAGGATAGTGTTCACGTCGATCTCTTTGACGTCTGCCAGCGCCGCGGAGAAAAGTTCCTTACCTCCCTCTTCATAGATGAGCTTGCCAGCCGGAACACTCAAAGTTCCCTTAGGTTTGTTAGGGTTCTGGAGAATGTTGACCACATCCCCGAGGTTATAAACCTCAAAACGCTGCGCACTGGTGCTAGCGGGTTCGGAAGCGGTGGTCACCTTAGCCGGCGCGGTGGGAGCTGCGGGAGCGCCGCCCGCCACCTCAAAAGGGATTTCCACTTCACGGTCACCAGGATTCACGACGAAAAGGCTGGTCGTGCCGGTGGAAGCGTCCGCGGCAATCTGGATGCGAGCCATCAGCTCGGTGCTCTTGGCACTACTCGTCTCCAGGACGCGGATGCCCGGATTTGAAAAGCTGACTTTGGCCGCCTTGGCGAAGTTCTTGCCGGTGATTTTCAGGCTCACCTGACTTCCGGCCGCGGCGCGGGGTGGCTCCACCGCCGCTACTTCTGGCGTGGCAGACTCAGAGGGTTGGATTTCAGCCGTCGGTGCTGCAGGCGCGGGACCTTGGGCACTGGCAATCGTAAAGGGTGCTTCAGCAACCGCACTGGCCGGATTGCTGACGTAGAGGCTTACCGCCCCGCCCGGAGCCTTCTTGCTGATAGCTAATTTGGTCTCGAGCTTCGCGGGACTGACGCGCCGCGTTGAGACCACGCGAACCGACGGGTTCGAGAAAGACACGTAGACACCGCGCGAGAAATTCCGCCCTTCAATCGTGACCGTGACCTCGTCACCGACCGTGGCTTGGTCAGGCTTGACCTGCTGAATTTCCGGCGTTGCCTCCGGAGAAACGTCCACCTCAGATTGGGGAGGCGCAACAAGAGCTCGCGAACCGCCCAGCCAAAGAACCCCAGCGAGGCAAAGTGCCCTCCACCGTGCCTTCTCGCTACGACCATCGGCGCGCTTCATTGCAGGCCTTCCGTTGTTCAGAGGGGATTTGAATCGATCGCCGGCATCTTATGCGTGCCACTCACCGATGTCAAGGCGACTACGCATCTGGGAGGGTCGTGGAGAGGGCGTCACGTGCGGATCTTTTCCGCCTTAATGATCCCTGCGCCTTCCTTGATGGTCAGAATCTGGTTGGCCTCAACCTTGGTGAATCTCTCAATCTTCTGGGTGGTTGGCCACTTCACCTCAATCACATCAACCTCCTTGGCCTGGCCCAGGCCGAAATGGAGGCGGAGGTCGCTTTGGGACATCACGCTGGTCCCGCAGTGCACCTCATCGACTTGCGCGTGCTTGCCCGTCACCACACGGACGCGAGCCCCGATCGCCGTGCGGTTGCACTGAGTACCCAGGAGCTTGATTTTGATCCAGTTATTCTTGTTGCCGCCGTCATTACGCAGCAGCGAGGGCGGATCGTTCATGTTCAGGACCAGGACGTCAATGTCGCCATCGTTGTCATAATCGCCGAAGGCGCAGCCGCGGCTGGAGAAGCGCTGGCTGATCCCTGGCCCCAATTGTGCCGACACGTCCTTGAACTTGCCGTTGCCCATATTCCGGTAGACGATCCGCGGCGTCTTCAGGCGCGCGTCGAGGTTATAGTCCTCGATTTCCGGATAGACGTGGCCCGTAACGTGGAAGATATCGGTCCAGCCGTCGTTGTCGAAGTCCATGAAGCCGGCGCCCCAACAGACGTACTGAGTGTTCACGCCCAATCCGGATACAAAAGTCACATCTGTGAAAGTGCCGTCTCCGTTGTTACGGTAGAGGTCCGGCGTGTCATCCTGGAAATTGGTCTTGAAAATATCCAGCCAGCCATCGCAGTCATAGTCGCCCACACCCACGCCCATGCCTGCTTGTTCCTGCCCGTCCTCGTTGTAGGCGCAGCCTGCCATCACGGCGATGTCTTCAAACGTCCCGTCGTGCTTGTTGTGGAACAAGATACTCGGCTCTGAATCCACCGCAACGTAGACGTCCGGCCAGCCGTCATTATCGAAATCGTAGGAAACGGCGGTAATGGAATAGCGCGGTCCGGGCTTCAGAATGCCGGCTTTTTCGGAGACGTCGGTGAAGGTCCCGTCGGCGTTGTTGTGGTAGAGGATGTTCATCCCCCCCGGCAGCCCGCGCGGGCCGCACATCACCGGGATGCCTTTCCACTGGCAGTAGCCCGTCTGGCCCGGGACCGGAACCTTGCTGATATCGAGCTCAATGTAGTTGCAGACAAACAGATCGAGGAACCCGTCGCGGTCGTAGTCGAACCACGTGCAGCCAGAGCCCCAGCGGACACGATCCTCCCACAGCCCCGCTTTCTTGGTCACATCCGTGAAGGTGCCGTCGCCGTTGTTGTGCCAGAGGATGTTGTGACCCCAGTAGCCACAGAACAGGTCGTCCCAGCCATCGTTGTCGTAGTCACCGACGCAGATACCCGTCCCCCAGCCGGTGCGTCCCAGCCCGGCTTTGTCTGTAACGTCGGCGAATGTTCCGTCGCGGTTGTTCTTATAAAGATGGGAGGTGGGAGCGTTTCCCGGGGTGTAAGTCTCTTCGAACCGGACGCCGTTGGTCAGGTAGATGTCCAGCCAGCCGTCGTTATCGTAATCGAAGAAAGCCAAGCCGCTTCCCTTGGCCTCCACGATGTACTTCTTGCTCTTGACCCCGCCCCAAACGTTCGGCACGGTGAGGCCGGCTTCTTTAGCCACATCCACAAAGGTGACTGGGGAAGAGGCTTCCGTATTCTGAATCGTGGCGGCGTGGAGCGCCGGCGTCCCGGTCCATCGCCAGAGCGGAGTGGTGAGCACCTCCAGCAGTTTCGATCCAAGCAGGACGGCAGAAGAACCCAGAAAATGGCGGCGAGAGGATTTCATCCCAGAATTGTAGTGCCGCGGTTCAGTGCGTCACACTCCACTCTGCTCGCTGATTCGCGGCGAGATAACCTCGGTGAGCAAGATTCAAATGGCCATTATACTACAGGCGGTTTCCCTCCCGGCAGAGGTACATGGAGCGCTGACCCACGGATGACGGCGTGGCCAGAATTTGCCGACCCTCTGGCCCTATCGGATGCAATGCCCGCGCCGCACAGGCCCGTTCGGGCGGCATGGCGCCGCTGCGCGGTCTCGCGCTCAGTTTCGCGACCGCCAATCGTTCCGTGGCGTATAATGCGTGTTTGCAGTCCAGTCAATATTCTGGCTAAGTGGAGGCCTGCAATGCGCCGCATGTTTTTGCTCACCGGTTTGTGCGTCTTGGCAATTTCAACGGCCGCGGCCGCCGTGCCTGTGAAAACCGAAAGCGTCAGCTTCAAGAGCGGAGAGGATACGGTCACGGGCTATCTCGCCCTGCCGGACTCGGCGGGGACACATCCGGCGGTCATCGTCATCCATGAATGGTGGGGGCTGAACGATTGGATTAAGGAACAGGCTCAAGGGTTCGCCGGGCAAGGATACGTAGCGCTGGCCGTGGACCTTTATCGTGGCAAGGTGGCTTACGACCCCTCTCTGGCACACGAACTCTCGCAGGGCTTGCCGCAGGAGCGGGCGATCCGCGATTTGCAGGCTGCCTTTGCTTACCTCGCTTCCCGGCCAGATGTGAACAAAGACAAGATCGGCTCGACCGGGTGGTGCATGGGCGGCAGCCTGTCTCTAGACCTCGCCATCCGCGAGCCCAAGCTCGCTGCTTGCGTCCTGAATTATGGCGCCCTGACCAAGGATCCCGAAGACATCCGGAAGATTCAGGCCCCAGTGCTGGGGATCTTTGGAGCCGAGGACCGCAGCATCCCGGTGAGCGCCGTTGAGGCATTTGAGAAGGCGATGAAAGCGGCCAACAAAGCGATCGATGTGAAGATCTACGAGGGCGCTGGCCACGCCTTCGAGAACCCCAACAACAAATTGGGCTATCGCAAAACCGCCGCCCAGGATGCCTGGGCGCGCATGCTGGCGTTCTTCAACCGCACATTGAGGTAGCGCAGACCCGCTTTTTGGGTCTGCGGCTCTTCTCGGGCTGGCGCAGGCCCTCCGGGTCTGGGTTCGGAGTGCGACATGGCGGGGTAAACTGGCCTCTACACTGGACTGAACAACTTCCCTCCCCGCACCGTCACCACCGGCACCAACTTTTGTTTGCCGATGCGCGTCTGGCCGTCGGAGTCGGTGAAAGCGAATTCACCGTCCCTCAGTTCGAAAACACTCAAGTCCGCTTCCGCGCCGAGCTTGAGCGTGCCGATGTCGGCACCAAAGTCGAAAACCCGAGCGGCATTGGCCGTGGCGCGCGCGATGACCTCGCGCAAGCTCAGACCCAAGAGCAGGAACTTGCTGAGGGTGGTCGGCAAATCATAAACCGGCCCCTGAAAAGTCGCGGTGTAGAGGTCGCTGGAGATCGTATCGGGAAGAAATGCTTGGCTCAGACATTTGTCCATGACCTCATAAGCAAAGCTGCCCGCGCCGTGTCCTACATCGAACAAGACACCGCGCTCGCGGGCTTCCAGCACTTCCGGCACGATCTTCCCAGTGCTGTCCAACAAGCCATGGGGGTGGCTGTTGAAGGAATGTGTGATCACGTCCCCTTTTTTCATCAAGGCGAGGAATTCCTTAAGGGGCGTGTAGGATCCTCCGATGTGGACCATCAGGGGCAGACCGACCTCGTCAGCGGCGGCGCGCGCGCGCTTCATACCCTCCAGATCATTCGGTCCCGTATATTGCTTGGAGAAACGGACCTTGAAACCCACAATGAGGTCGCGATTCTCGCTGGTTACGCGGGCGGTGAGCTTGGGATCGCAGTACCGCAGGTCTTCGAGTTCTCCCATGTTGGGGGCGCTTCCTGCCACCATGCCTATGGAAACCACGTGCAGCAGGGCGCGGACGCGCGTGGCGGCTCGCTCAATCACATAATGACGCAAGGCAGGAAAAGTGAACGCCCCCGCAGTCCCCGCGTCCACAACCGTAGTAACGCCGCGCGTCACGAAATACGGGTCAGGTTCGATCCCGTATGGCCCGACGAAGGGGAAGACGTGCGCGTGAAGATCAATCAAGCCGGGGGTCACAATTTTGTCTTGAGCATCCACGACTTGGCGCGCTTGCGCCACCGGGATTTCCGGCTCAACGCGTACAATCTTTCCCTGGCAGATCGCCACGTCCCGCACTGCTTCGAGGCCCTGTGAGGGGTCAATCACCTTCCCTCGCCTGACAAGCAAGTCGCAGGATTTCTCTTCGTCCTCGCGCGTCGCACTTTTCGCGCCCGCCTCGCCACCCATCGGTGCAGCTGCCAGGACTGCGGCACTTGCCGCCCCAGCCAGCAAGCGCCGTCGGACGACACCATTCGGATGCAGTTTCGTTGATGTCATCTTGATTCCCTCATGTGGCCCAAGCTTAAGACAAACAGAGAAGGTTACGGTAGCTGAATCTTCATCGCATGTTGACACGCCGGTAACGAAGGCCTAGAATTGCGCCAGATTGCGTGGCTCCGACGGGGCGGGTTATATCCTGTTTTTGATTGTGCGCCGCTCTTGAAAGAGATTTTCCATTCTGACTGAAACTACGGCCCGCGTGAAAGGACTTTTCACCCCGTGGGAGCGTGGCTCACAAGAAATAGAATGCTCTGAAGTGTCGGGTCTATGGGTCAGAGCCCTTTTGCAAAGCGGTCCGATTCTCAGGAGCCTGGAGCGGCCAACCGGCGCAGCACGCGTGTCGATTACGTCTGCCCAATAATCCTCTCCGGCTGGGAAGCGGCGGGCAAAGTCTTTCGCGAGAAAACCGAGACCTCCGTTGTAAACCTGCATGGCTGCAGACTGAGGACGACCTATCAGGTGCTGGTGGGCATGCTGGTAGTCCTGGAATGTCCCAAGACCGGCATGTCGGAAAAGGCCATCTGTGTCCGCGTGTGGGAACCACCGCCGGGCGAGACCGCGCACGATATTGCTGTGCAGCTACTGAAACCCCAGAACCTCTGGGGAATCGAGAGACCTCCTGCGGATTGGCAGAGGGTGGCTGAGACAATGGTTCATGGCCTTCCGCTTCGCCCCCTCCAGGGCACTGCCGCCACGACGGTTCCCGACAGCGGTAGTGAAGGGCTCGCTGCGTCTCCCAAAACGGTCCCTGCTCCGGCCAGCGTCCCTGTCATCAACGTGCAGCTCGCCGAACTGGAGCAGCGCTCAGCGCAGATCATGGAATCCGTTCTTCAGATTGTTCGGAACCAAACCGAGGAAGTCGCTCGGGACTCCGTGGAGGCATTCCGGCAGCAGGTCGAGATCCTGGTGAGAGACGCAGAGGGACGGATCAGATGGCGTGCTGAACAATCCTATGACGAGATGGAGTCGTGGCTCACCACGCTGCGAGCGGACCTGGCAGAGCAACTTGCCCACCGGACCGAGCAGATCGTGGCGTCCGTCGACGAGGTCTTGCGGGAAAAAGTCGGGGAGTTGTTCGCCACCCTGCTGAAATCCTCCCCTGGTAAACCCGCTGAACCCACTTCCAAAAAATAGCTTTCCTGGCTTTGGTGCGCGGTCACGGTGAGGCGATTGGCGAAGCGATTCGGGACTTGCTCGCCCAGCAGGGCGTGCAGGCGCAGCCGTGCGTCCTCGCCGCCGACAACCTCGGCGCCAAAGGCTGGAGCCTGCCCGCCTGAGACGATTTTGGATTCTAGATTTGGGATTTTGGATTGGGCTGACGTAGCACGGGCGCCCCGCCCGTGAAGATAGGGAGGCCACGGCCGGGATGGCCGTGCTACGACAAGCCGGACACTGGGGGCCGATTCGCATGCGTCGCCAAAGGCGCGATGTATGCGGCACCTGGGGGAGTGTTCCAAAAGGAAGCTGCGGGGTGTATACTCGCAGCAACCTGGGATTCAAAAATGGAGATCCGCAATTGAGATCACGCGCAATGCCTAATGATGCAAGCCAATCTGCAGTCCCGGCGGAACCTGGCAAGCATGAAGGAGCGCCTATGGCGGAGAATGGCGTGAGGGTTTCCACAAAGTACCGCGGCAAGCCTGAGTACTTCTTGGCATACGCCGAACTACTGGCAGCCGCACGTCGGAGGGGTACCGTTACGTACCGAGAGGTTGCCTTCGTGACTGGACTTCCCCTGCGAGGGGGCCAAATGGCGAAAGCGGTCGGCCACCTACTAGGCGAAATCTCCGAAGATGAGTACCGAAAGGGGCGGCCGATGCTGAGCGCACTGGCCGTCCATGAGGAAGATGGTCAGCCCGGTGAGGGCTTCTTTAAGCTGGCAAAGCTTCTAAACAAGCTAAAGGATACCTCGCACGACGGCAAGAAGCGGTTCTGGGGAGAAGAGAGGGCCGCTATTTATAGTCTATGGCGCAAGAAGGCTAGACTTTAGAACTCAGAACCGTGCACGCCCATGGCGGGGGCATGCCGGGGTTCGGCATGCCTGCGATCAGCGGGAATGAGTTCCAAAAGAATGGGAGGCCACAGGAGGAAGAACTAGATGAAAGGCAGAGCGATAATCGTAGCACCCCTGTTGGCAATCCTTCTGACCCTGGCCAGCGCCTTCGCGCAAGAGATAACAGAACGAGATAAGTTGATCTTCGAAATGCAGAACAATTACCAGCGAGAAGGATTAGATGTCGAGGTTCTTTATTCGGCCTCAGAGAAGGCGTTGATTCTCAGGTCGGATTTGTTCAAGGACATTGCCATGCGAGAGCAGCAGATCGACCTCATCGCGCGTGACAATGTCTGGAAGAAAGCGCTATGCAACGTAGGCCTTTGGTACTTACAGGGCGGGTACAGCAAAGGTACTTTCTCCCGTGACGTCATGAAAACCGTATCTCTTGGATGCCCCGCAGAGAAGGCAGCGCTTGACCAGCAACACAGGGCTGAAAGGGAGAAATTCGCTGCCAGCCTCCAACAGGACTTCAATCAGGGTCAGGACCCCGTTGCAAAGGGTACTCGCGTAAGCGCGCATGGTACGACTCTCGTGATGGAGTCGAATCTTTTTGCCAAGCCAACCGACCGCGCGGCATTTGTCAGGATGTTTATGGCCGACGCCCTTGTGCTGCAAAAGCTGTGCGGGATTAGGTTTAGCCACCTGCAGGTCAAAGGTGGTGGTCAGGCAAGGACTGTGCCGCTGCCCTGCCGATCGAAGTAAACACGCATCCAAGCCTATGGTATGCAGCTCATCGACAATCCTTAACTTCGTGTTCCCACCAACGCCGTTCAATGCTGATCATGTGTGGGGTGCACTACCAGTCACGTAGCACGGGCGCCCCGCTCCCGCAAGGCGGGACCAAGATATCCGTGGCGCGGCGGGGATGACAGTTGGCAGAAGGAGGCAGTGGCGCTATAATTTGACCATGAAACACCTCACGCTGCCAATTATTGTCGAAGCTGACTCCGACGGCTATTTCGTTTCCTGCCCGGCACTACAGGGCTGCTACAGCCAGGGAGACACTTACGAAGAGGCTGTCGAAAACATCAAGGACGCCATCCGCCTGCACATCGAGGACCGCCTCGCCGAGGGCGAG